>Ga0210011_1000450_pt1 | contig 44582 bp, 45 predicted proteins | sample CryGeymeta201502_FD_183972 | JGI IMG/M metagenome (GOLD analysis project Ga0210011, IMG submission 183972) | Groundwater microbial communities from Crystal Geyser aquifers in Utah, USA - Crystal Geyser metaG 2015-02 (SPAdes) (version 2) | ecosystem: Environmental > Aquatic > Deep subsurface >...
GAATGGCGTGTCGTAGGGCCGACTTCAGTCGGCCATGGCGGGTTGAAACCCGCCCTACGCAGGGCACGCGTGTTTCATGCTTTGGGGTGTCCTTGTTGAACATGGACGTTAACGTGAAACAACGCCCTCAGCCGACAAGAATGGCGTGTCGTAAGGCCGACTTCAGTCGGCCATGGCGGGTTGAAACCCGCCCTACGCAGGACACGCGTGTTTCATGCTTTGGGGTGTCCTTGTTGAATATGGACGTTAACGTGAAACAACGCCCTCAGCCGACAAGAATGGCGTGTCGTAGGGCCGACTTCAGTCGGCCATGGCGGGTTGAAACCCGCCCTACGCAGGGCACGCATGTTTCATGCTTTGAGGTGTCCTTGCTGAACATGGACGTTAACGTGTAACAACGCCCTCAGCCGACAAGAATGGCGTGTCGTAGGGTCGACTTCAGTCGGCCATGGCGGGTTGAAACCCTTCCCTACACAGGGCACGCGTGATTCATGCTTTGGGGTGTCCTTGTTGAATATGGACGTTAACGTGAAACAACGCCCTCAGCCGACAAGAATGGCGTGTCGTAGGGCCGACTTCAGTCGGCCATGACGGGTTGAAACCCGCCCTACGCAGGGCACGCATGTTTCATGCTTTGGGGTGTCCTTGTTGAACATGGACGTTAACGTGAAACAACGCCCTCAGCCGACAAGAATGGCGTGTCGTAGGGCCGACTTCAGTCGGCCATGGCGGGTTGAAACCCGCCCTACGCAGGGCACGCATGTTTCATGCTTTGGGGTGTCCTTGTTGAACATGGACGTTTGATTAAGCGTACCAACCGATCAATTTGGCAGTAAGGCCCACAAGGGCACCGCCTCGACCCCTGGAGCCAACAGGTAGCGCTGCGCCCCCGGATACACGACATAAAGGGCATCGAGTTTGAGGTTGTCGATGGCGATGTGCATGCTCTTGTTCATCGTTGGTGCATCGGCACGCTTGAATTCAATGCCAATACGCTGACTTCCCTTGAGCAGCAACAAATCAAGTTCGGCCCCTTGGTGTGTCGCCCAAAAATACGCCTGATCGGGCTGGGCCAGTCGCAGCACCTGCTCCAGCGCAAAGCCTTCCCAACTGGCACCGCATTGCGGGTGCATCAGCAAAGCAGACAAGCTGGCAATCCCCATCATCGCATGCAAGAACCCGGTGTCGCGAAAATATATCTTTGGCGCTTTGACTTGGCGTTTACCCAGGTTTTCATGCCACGGCTGGAGCTGCCGCACCATCAGCGTCTGGGTCAGGGTGTCAAGGTAGCGACGAATGGTAGGTTCTGATACCCCCATTGACTGCGCCATGGGGGCCGCTGGCTAGGCGCAAAGCGTGCCGTGTAGCTCTGCTACACAAGCGTTTTGCAACGACGCAGTGCGCCCAAAGCTGGCGAACCAAATGTATAGGTTCAGATTTCCTGATCCGCACTAGGAGAGCCCTGGTTGATTTCCGGAATTACAACGGCACATAAATCCGAAAGTAATTTTGAAGTTGGGGTAAAGTTTGCGGCCTGAGTTCCCTACAGAAGGCCAGTATGCACAAACAACTATTTATCCCCGGTTTCCCAGATGGTGCGCAAAGAATTGGAGAGGTCGTCAGCATAGTTGAGAAAGATGGCTGGGTGACCTACTTCGTTGGTGGTGACGACTACTTTACACACCCTGCAGAAGACCTACGCAGCAAGCGATTCATTCTGACGAGCCTGATGGAGAACAGCCACCTCAAAGCAGCCGACCTCAGTGGCCCACCGCTGCTGATACCGTACCGTACCCTGATGAACTGGAAAAGCCAGTTTCGCAAAGACGGACCGCCCTCCTTCTTTGCAGTGCATGATTCAGCCAAGACGGTGATCATGACCCCTGAGAAGAGTTTGCAATGCGCCACCTTGTTAGCCCAAGGCATGCGGGTGTCAGTCGTTGCGCGCCAAACAGAAATACAGGAGTCCACGCTGCGCAAAGCCATCAAGCGAGGCATCATTGCCAAACACACCCTAGAGCGCACAGATGCCATGCAAGCCAAAAACGATGAACCCGAGCACGCCAGCACCAAGAGTGAGCGCAGCCGCATCGACGCACAAGCGGGCAGTGGCATTGGGGTAGCCTGCACCCGAGCCGATGAACGCATCGATGCTGCATTGGGTCTGGCCACTTACGCCAACACCCGCTTCGAGCACGTCACCGATGTTCCCATGGCGGGCTTGCTCACGGGTTTACCAGCGCTGTGCGCCAACGGCCTGCTCAGTGGTGTGGGCAAACACTTAAGCCTACCCAAAGGCTACTACAGTGCGCTGCACATCTTGCTGCTACTGGGCTTCATGGCACTGGGGCGAATCCGTCGCCCCGAAGGACTCAGATCAATCCCGCCGGGTGAATTCGGCAAAGTCGTGGGGCTTGACCGGGTGCCCGAAGTACGCACCGTGCGCCAGAAGATCGGTTTGCTCGCCACCACAGGCAACCCGCAAGCTTGGGGCCAGGAACTCAGTCAAAGCTGGATGCAAGCCGATCCCACTGAGGCCGGTTACTTGTATGTTGACGGTCATATACGCGTGTATGACGGCAAACTGGCCAACCTGCCCAAGCGCTTTGTCTCACGCGAGCGCCTTTGCCTGCACGGCACTACCGACTACTGGGTCAATGATGCGATAGGCAGACCCTTCTTTGTCGTCTCCAAAACCATCACTGAGGGCATGGGAGATGCATTGATCAAAGACATCGTGCCCGAGCTGCTCAAAAGTGTGCCCCAGCAGCCCACGCAACAAGAGCTGGGTGTCGACCCCAAGCTGCACCGCTTTGTCATTGTGTTTGATCGTGAATGCTCAAACTACAAACTGCTGGCCCAACTCTGGGAGATGCGCATTGGTGCCATCACCTATCGCAAAAATGTCAAGGACAAATGGCCCATCGAAGAATTCAAGCAAGAGACGGTGCCAGTCATTGGAGGAGAGAGCACCACCATGATGCTGGCCCTGCGCGAAACCACGCTCAGTGCACAGGGCCACAGCATCGCCGTCACCGAGGTGCGCCGCTTGACGGACACCGGACATCAAACGGCCATCATCACCACGGCAATGAGCTTGGGCACCACCACCATCGCAAGCCGTATGTTTGCCCGTTGGTGCCAGGAAAACTTCTTCTCCTACATGATGCAACACTATGATATTGATGGTCTTATTGAGTACGGGGCACAAGAGCTTCCTGGCACAACTTTGGTCATAAATCCAGATCACCGTGAGCTTGAGCGCGCCATCAAGCGGGTCAGATTGACCTTGAAGCAGTACCAGGCGCGATTGACCACTTACACGCAGGGCGCAGACCAGGAGGCTCAAACGCCACTACAGGTACAAAAGAGAGCAGAGTGTCTGGAGTCGATACAGGCGGTGCAAGGCGAAATTGAAGTGCTGTGCGTCAAACGAAAGACCACAGATAAAAGGGTTCGCATCGACAGCCTGCCCAAAGATAAGCAGCCCACGCAGTTGCTGCCTTTGACCAAGATGTTCACTGACACGGTGAAGATGATTGCCTACCGGGCTGAGACTGCGATGGTGGCCTTGCTCAAGAGGCATTTGAACAAGGAAGAGGAGGCTCGCGCACTGGTGCGTGAGTTGTTTATCTCCGCTGGTGATATTGAACCCGATGAGGTCGCCAAAACCTTAACCGTGCGTATCCACAGAATGGTGACGCCTGCACATGACAAAGCGATTGCAGCACTGCTTGAAGACTTGAACAGTCTGGACTTTTGCCATCCTGAAACCGGTGCAAAAATCGTCTACGCGTTGGTGTAATGTGCCATCGAGAATTCCGCGCGGATCAGGATGTCTGAGGTTATTTGTGAACAAGCCCTTAGGCTTGGCCAACGCCTGGACGGGCTCGCCCTTTTACATGCAATCGTGCAAGCTAAACGGCCAAGCCTTATTTGACCGCATTCGGAAAGAACAACTGTTCGCCCCCAATTTTGTAGCTGGCAATCACCGCCTGGCCTGCGCTGCCGGTCACCCAGTCGATGAACTTCTGGCCCTCTGCCACCTTCACATGCGGGTGTTTGGCCGGGTTGACCAGCATCACGCCGTATTGGTTGAAGAGGCGCTTGTCGCCTTCGACCAGCACTTTCAGGTCGCCCCGGTTCTTGAAGTTGAGCCAGGTGCCGCGGTCGGTCAGCGCGTAGGCATTCGTGCTGGATGCCATGTTCAGCGCCGGGCCCATGCCGCAGCCACACGATTTGTAGCCGCTGCCTTGCTTGTCGCTCAGGTCGGCCATTTTCCAGAAGCGCAACTCAGCGGCATGCGTGCCGCTTTTGTCGCCACGCGAGATGAACGGGCCGTTGGCAGCGGCGAGCTTTTTCAACGCCAGAACCACGTCGCTGCCTTTGACTTGCAGCGGGTCGCTGGCGGGCCCCACCACCACAAAGTCGTTGTACATGACTTCAAAACGCTTGACCGCAAAGCCTTCGGCCACCACTTTTTCTTCGGCCACCTTGTCGTGAACAAACAGCACATCTGCGTCGCCCCGGCGGCCCATGTCGATGGCCTGACCAGTGCCCAGAGCCACCACTTTCACATCCATGCCGCTGGCCTTTTTAAACTCGGGCAGCAGCACCGAGAACAAGCCAGATTGCTCGGTGGAGGTGGTCGAGGCGACCACAATGGACTCTGCCTGGGCTCCCATAGTTACTACCAAAGATGTAGCTACTAACGCACGCTGCATAAGCGCTAGAGGGCTAAATGACATATAAGATTTCAAAGTTTTCATGCTAACTCTCCAGTGACAAACAAATGGGCCGCCGGATAGCGCAAGGCCAACAGCGTCCCGCCAAAAAAATCCTCAACCGGCAAATCTGCCAGTACCCGACCCTGCTCCAGATAAATCACCCGGCTGGCCAAGCGCTTGACCTGGCCCAGGTTGTGGCTGGCAAATACCAGCGTCACCGGTGTCTCGCGTGCGTCCATCCTGTCTGCTGGGGCGCTTGACGACTTGGCAAATTCTTCAATCAAGGCCTCAACCTCGCGCTTGGCATGCGGGTCCAGGCTGGCGGTGGGCTCATCGAGCAGCAACACCTGCGGCTGCAGCGCCCAGGCCCGCGCCATAGCCACACGCTGCATCTGGCCGCCCGAGAGCTGGCGCGCATTGCGCCCGGCCAGCTCGCTCAAACCCACCCGTTTTAAGGCCAGCAGCGCAGCTTGCTTGGCCTGACCCCACGGCGTACCACGCAGCCACAAACCTAGCGCCACGTTGCGCAACACCGACCAGCGCATCAGGTGCGGTTTTTGAAACAGCATGGCTTGGCCAAGCGCCGGCGCGCTGCTGAACTGACCCGATGTTGGCAAAAGCAGCCCGTGCAACAGCCGCAGCAGTGTGCTTTTGCCACAGCCATTGGCTCCAATCAGCGCCACCCGCTCGCCCGGCGAAATGCTCAGACTAAGCTGTGACAAAGCCCGGACCGCACGCTCAGGCGACCCAAAATGCACGCTCACCCCAGCCAGGTCAAAGATGCTCGATGCGGGGGGGCTGCTCCTGTTAATACCACTGATGTTTGTAGAGAACGACGGGCTCAACCGGCCGCAGTCATCTGACTGGGCAGGAGCCAAATCCGCGCGAAAAAGGTATTTGGTGGTCACAACGACAGCACCGGCACAGCCAACCAACCCAGCTCTTGACGCTCGCGCCAATGCCGCACCAGTGCAATCAGGGCGTTAAGCAGCAACACCACACTGAGCAAAATCAGCCCCAAGCCCAGCGCCAGCGGCAAATCGCCCTTGCTGGTTTCCAGCGCAATGGCGGTGGTCATGACACGGGTAAAACCGTCGATGTTGCCGCCCACAATCATCACCGCGCCCACTTCAGAGACCGCCCGGCCAAAAGCGGCAATCATCACCGTCAGCAGCGCATAGCGCTCATCCCAGGCCAACAACAGGCTGCGCAGCACAGGCTTGGCACCGAGCGACTGCAGTTGCTCGCCATGCAGCGTTTGCGCATCTTCCACCACTTGACGCGTCAGTGCTGTGACCACCGGCAGCACCAGGACGGCCTGCGCCAGCACCATCGCCTTAAAGCTAAACAGCCAGCCCAAATAACCCAAGGGTCCGGTGCGTGACAACAGCAGGTAAATCACCAGCCCAACCACCACCGAGGGCACGGCCAAAAAGGTGTTAAGCAGCGTCAACACCGCCGCACGCCCGGCAAAACGCGCCACACCCAGCCAGGCTCCCAGCAGCAAGCCCAGCGCACAAGCCATGGCACTGGCGCTGGCACTGACCGACAGCGACCGGCCCACAATGGTGAGCAGGCCGGGGTCCAGGGAGGTGATGAGGTTCAGCGCAGTGGCGGCACTGTCAGAAAAAGTCGTCATGCGGGTGTTCAAAACAAGATGCGGTATCGTAGTCACCGAATTAAACCCTGACGATATGAACCACTGTGCATAGGCTCCAACTTCACTACACCCTGTCGCGCGATGCCAGTCCGGCCTCGGTACGCAACCCCTTGATTGACTTGCTGCAAGCGGTGAGCAGCCAAGGCTCCATCTCGGGCGGCGCGCGCGCCTTGGGCCTCAGTTACCGCCACGTCTGGGGCGAACTCAAACGTTGGGAAAAAGAACTCGGCAATGAACTGCTGGTCTGGGAAAAAGGCCAGTCAGCCCGACTCACCGACTTTGCCAACAAGCTGATGTGGGCCGAACGGCAAGCGCAGGCGCGGCTGGCACCGCAGATCGATGCCTTGCGCGCCGAGCTGGAGCGCAGTTACGCGCTGGCGTTTGACGACACGGTGCATGTGGTCACGCTTTACGCCAGCCATGACGATGCCTTGTCGCGTCTGCGTGAATTCGCGTTAAAGGCAGAAGATCAAAAATTGCATCTTGACATCCGCTTCACCGGCAGTGTGGATGCCATCCGCGCCCTGAACGAAGGCCGCTGCGTGATGGCGGGCTTTCATACCCTGATCGACATGGGCAAAAAAACCGGCACCGAGCGCACCTACAAGCCGCTGCTGCAACCAGGTCTGCACAAGATCATTGGTTTTGCCAAACGCACCCAGGGCCTGATGGTGGCACGCGGCAACCCCTTGGGCTTGCACAGCCTGCAAGACGTGGCCCAACGCCAGGCGCGCTTTGCCAACCGCAGCCTGGGCAGTGGCACGCGCGTGGTGCTGGACGACCTGCTGGCTCAGGCCGGCTTGAGCGTCGCGCAGCTCAACGGCACGAACCGGGGCGAACCCTCGCACGCCGCCGTGGCCAACGCAGTGGCCGCCGGGCAATCTGATGCCGCGCTGGGCATTGAAGCCGCCGCCGTCAGCGCCGGGCTGGACTTTGTGCCTCTGACGCAAGAACGCTACCACCTGGTGTGCCTGAAATCGGCCCTGACACAACCCGGCATCGTGCAACTGATGCAGTTGCTGCGTAGCCCGCCATGGCAACACACCGTAGCCACCATTGCAGGCTACACACCGGTGCAAAGTGGTGAGGTACTGGCCATGCGCCGGGTACTGCCGTGGTGGAGGTTTATGCCCCGAAACATGAAGCATGTGCTGCCCGCGTAGGTCGGGGTTCAACCCGCCCTGGTCGACTCAAAACCTATTCGCAACCAGGCTCAAACCACGCCCTCTTTTTCACATTCGATCAGGGTTTTCCCTAGGTAAATCACGCCCTTCGCGTCAGGCTTTCTTCAGCCGCCAGCCCTTACGCTCTAAGGCTAAACTTGCAAGCGTTCGGCTGCCGGCTGAACCTTACCCCGGTTCAAATGCAGGCAACATTTCTACAACCATGGAGACACCATGACCTTTCTACTTTCGCTGTCCCGGCTGATCGACAAGATCACCACCGGCATCGGTAAATCCACCATGTGGCTGATTCTGGCTACCACCCTCATCAGCGCTGGCAATGCACTGGTGCGCAAGATCTTCAACATTGGCTCCAATGGTCTGCTTGAAATCCAGTGGTACTTGTTTGCTGCGGTGTTTTTGCTCGGAGCGGGTTACGGCTTTTTGCGCAACTCGCACGTGCGCATTGACTTTATTGCCACCAAGTTAAGTGCCCATACCCGCAACTGGATTGACATCGTTGGCATTGTGCTGGTGCTGGTGCCGTTTTGCAGCATCAGCATCAACCTCGGCTGGTCTTTCTTTTTGCAGGCCTATCAAAGCGGTGAGATGTCGCAAAACGCTGGCGGACTGATTCGCTGGCCGGTTTACCTGCTGATACCAACTGGCTTTGCAATGCTGTTGATGCAGTCGATGTCTGAGTTGATCAAGCGCGTGGCTTTCCTGCGTGGCGTGGGGCCTGACGTGCTCAGCGGTGAAGACGCCAAGTCCGACGACCAGAAAAATGCCGAAGCGCTTGAAGCGCAGTTGGCCAAAGAACTCGCAGGAGCCAAATAAATGCAAACCACTTTTCTGGCACAGCAATTTGTGCCCCTGATGTTCATCGCGCTGTTCGCGATTTTGCTCACCGGCTTTCCGGTGGCCTTTGGCCTTGCGGCCACCGGCCTGGGGTTGGGCTTTATTGGTATTGAGGCAGGCATCTTCCCTTCATCCATGTTCCAGGCGCTGCCTCTGCGGGTTTTTGGCATCATGCAAAACGACACGCTGCTGGCCATTCCCTTCTTTACTTTCATGGGAATTATTCTGGAGCGAAGTGGCATGGCCGAAGACCTGCTGGAGACCGTCGGCCAGGTATTTGGCCCGGTGCGCGGCGGCGTGGCGGTGGCGGTGATTCTTGTCGGCGCACTGCTGGCAGCCACGACCGGTGTTGTGGCCGCTGCAGTGATCTCGATGGGTTTGATCTCGCTGCCGGTGATGCTGCGCTACGGCTACAGCCGCACGCTGGCCACCGGGGCGATTACCGCGTCGGGCACGCTGGCGCAAGCTATTCCACCTTCGCTGGTTCTGATCGTGCTGGCCGACCAATTAGGCCGCTCTGTGGGTGACATGTATTCAGGCGCACTGGTTCCGGGTTTGCTGACGGTGGCGCTTTATCTGAGTTTTGTCATTTTGGTCGCTATCTTCAAGCCCAAAATGGCTCCCGCCTTGCCGCCAGAGGCGCTGTTGTTCAAGGAAGACAACGGCCGCTCCGGCCACCGTTCGCTGTTGGTCTTGCTGCTCATCTGTATTGCCGTGGGTTACAGCTGGGCGCAGGTACATGATGGCCTGATGACGAAATGGCTTGAGCGCGCCACCAAGTCGCCCAAGGATGAAATCGTCATCCTGTCGATGACCCTGGCATCCATCACCGGCCTGGTGCTGTCGATCGTCAACCGGGTCACCAGAATGGGTTTGCTGTCGCGCCTGGCCGAGCAGGTCACGTTTGTGCTGATGCCGCCGCTGATTCTGATCTTTCTGGTGCTGGGCACCATCTTTTTGGGCGTGGCCACCCCCACTGAAGGTGGTGCCATGGGTGCGATGGGCGCGCTGATTCTGGCCAGGGGCAAGGGTCGCCTGAAGATGACGATTCTGACGCAGGCGCTGGAAAACACCGCCAAGCTGGCCAGCTTTGTGCTGTTCATTTTGATCGGTTCGACCGTCTTCAGCTTCACCTTTAACGCAGCAGACGGTCACATCTGGGTTGAGCATTTGTTTAACAAAATGCCCGGCGGCGCCTGGGGCTTTTTGATTGTGGTGAATTTGCTGGTGTTCTTCTTGGGCATGTTCATCGACTTCTTCGAGATCGCCTTCATCGTCATCCCGTTGCTCGCTCCAGTGGCCGAAAAAATTCTGCCTGGCTTGATCCCCGGCATGACCACAGACCAGGCGATGATCTGGTTTGGCGTGATCATTGCCATGAACCTGCAAACTTCGTTCCTGACGCCGCCGTTTGGTTTTGCGCTGTTTTACCTGCGCAGCGTGGCCGCCAAGTTTGATTACAAAGACCGTGTGACGGGCAAAACCATTGCGGCTGTCAAGACCACCGAAATTTACAAGGGTTCTGTAGTCTTCATCTGCCTGCAACTGACCATGCTGGTTTCGGTGATGATGTTCCCGAACCTGGTGACAGGAGGTATTGAGAAAGTGGAAAGCCTGAGCGCCGACCAGATCATGGAGCAGATGCAGATGTCAACCGAAGAAGGTGAGCCCGATCCCTTTGCCGACCCGGCTGAAGAAGATGCTTTTGCACCAACCGATGGCACAGTGCCTGCCGATGCAGCATCACCCGCGGGTAACGAACCGTCCGAAGACGATGCCATGAAAGCCTTGCTTGATGACATGAACAAAGGCAAGTCGCAATAAACCAAGCGGTTTTGACACCCATAAAAAAAGGGCCGAGAGGCCCTTTTTTATGGGTGCGCCTTTCGGCGCATCCTGCTTACAGCTTTTGCGACTGCATGAAGCTGTCAAAACGCGCTTCGGTGAAGCGGAACCACAGGTTGGCTTCAGCACGATAAGCAGAATAGTCAGCGTAGATTTTCTTCCAGGCCGGGTTGCTGGCGCTGAGCTCGGCGTACACCTCTTGTGCGGACTTGAACGCAGCGGCCATCACGTCCTTCGGGAACGGGTGCAGCTTGACACCTTGACCCACCAGGGTCTTCAGGGCACCTGGGTTTTTGATGTCGTACTTGGCTTGCATGTCGGTGTGGGCGTAAGCAGCAGCAGCTTCCACAATGGCTTTGTATTCGGACGACAGGCCGTCGTACGCCTTTTTGTTGACATACAGGGACAACTGGGGACCGCCCTCCCACCAACCTGGGTAGTAGTAATGCGGTGCCACTTTGTTGAAACCCAGTTTCAGGTCGTCATAGGGACCTACCCACTCGGCGGCGTCAATCGTGCCTTTTTCCAGCGAGGTATAAATTTCACCACCTGGAATATTTTGCGGTATGGTGCCCAACTTGGACAACACCTTGCCACCAAAGCCGCCCACGCGGAACTTCAGGCCTTTAAGGTCTTCTACCGACTTGATTTCCTTACGGTACCAGCCGCCCATTTGCGCACCGGTGTTGCCCATGGGGAAGTTGACGACACCCGCATTGGCGTAAAACTCGCGCAGCAGCTTCATGCCGTTGCCTTGGTACATCCAGGCAGTCATTTGGCGGCTGTTCAGACCGAATGGGATGGCGCAATCGAGCGCGTAAGTGGGGTCTTTGCCAAAGAAGTAATACGGCGCGGTGTGCGCCATTTCGACGGTACCGTTGGATGAACCGTCGAGCACGCCCATCGCAGGCACCAGTTCACCACCGGCATGTACCGAGATGGTGAACTTGCCACCGGACATTTCACCCACTTTTTTTGCAAACACTTCGGCTGCACCATAAATGGTGTCAAGGGCTTTGGGAAAGCTTGAAGCCAAGCGCCAGCGGATAGTGGCGCCCTGGGCATGCACCACGGGTGCAGCACCTGCAGCCAAAACGCCAGCGATACCAGCGTTTTTAATAACGGAACGACGATCCATTGATTTACTCCTGTTGTTGAAGAATTAGCTCACCACACGGGTAGGTGCAGTGATGACTGATGAAAGTCACACAGCATTCTATGAATGCAAGTAACCAGCGAGACACCGGGTTTTCCCTTGAAAAAATCGACATTCCGGGGGGGATTCAGCTTTCTGCAAGCTTCAGATGATGAGTCTGAAATTTCAGTCACAAGCACCGAGAAAAAATTTCAAACAGCGGCAAAAAACCGCTGCCGTACCGCAGCTTCAATGCCTACCGCATCCAGCCCTTGCAGCGCCAGCAATTTGGCAGGGTCGCCATGCTCGGTAAAGACATCACTCAAGCCCAGTTGCAACACCGGCTTGAGCACAGCGGCAGCCGCCAGTGCTTCCAGCACGGCACTGCCCGCGCCCCCCATGACCGCGCCCTCTTCCAGCGTGACCAAAGCGTCATGGCTGGCAGCCACTTGCAGCAGCAGTTCCACGTCCAGCGGCTTGGCCCAGCGCATGTTGACCACCGTGGCATTCAGGGCTTCTGCCGCCTGCAAGGCCGGATAAAGCAGCGTGCCAAAGGCCAAAATCGCCACGCGTTCACCGCTGCGACGAATCTCGCCCTTGCCAAACGGCAACGCGTCTAGTGTGCAAGTCACCGGCACGCCCGCCCCCGCGCCACGGGGGTAACGCACCGCCACCGGGTGGTTTTGCGCGTAGGCGGTGGACAGCAGCAGACGGCATTCGTTTTCATCGGCCGGGCAAGCCACGCTGATGTTGGGAATGCAGCGCAAATAGGGGATGTCGTAGGCACCGGCATGGGTGGCACCATCGGCCCCCACCAGCCCGGCGCGGTCCAGCGCAAATACCACCGGCAGGTTCTGGATGGCCACGTCGTGAATCAACTGGTCATAAGCACGCTGCAAAAAGGTGGAATAAATCGCCACTACCGGTTTCAGGCCTTCGCAGGCCAGACCGGCAGCAAAGGTTACGGCGTGCTGCTCGGCAATGCCCACGTCAAAATAGCGTTCCGGAAAACGTTGATGGAACGCCACCATGCCGGAGCCTTCGCGCATGGCCGGGGTGATGGCCACCAGGCGGTCGTCAGCCGCAGCCATGTCGCACAGCCAGTCGCCAAACACCTGGGTAAACGTAGGCCTGGCCTGTGTGCTGGATTTTTGCAGGCCTACCGCTGGGTCAAACTTGCCCGGGCCGTGGTAAGCAATCGGGTCTACCTCAGCGAGTTTGTAGCCCTGACCTTTTTTGGTGACCACATGCAAAAACTGAGGGCCTTTGAGGTGCTTGATGTTCTCCAGCACGCTCACCAGCGTGTCCACGTCGTGGCCATCGATGGGACCCACGTAGTTGAAGCCAAATTTTTCAAACAGCGTGATCGGCTTGACCATGCCTTTGGCGGATTCTTCAAAGCGCTTGGCCAGTTCCCACAGCGGGGGCGCACCTTTGAGCACGGTTTTGCTGGCATTTTTAGCAGCGGCATAAAACTGCCCGCTGAGCAACTTGGCCAAATGCCGATTGAGCGCGCCCACCGGTGGGCTGATGGACATGTCGTTGTCGTTCAGAATCACCAGCAAATTGCAGTCCATAACCCCGGCATTGTTCAAGGCCTCAAAGGCCATGCCGGCCGTCATGGCGCCATCGCCAATCACCGCGATGGCGTGGCGCTCTTCGCCTTTGATTTTGGCAGCCAGTGCCATGCCCAGCGCAGCAGAAATGGATGTGCTGGAGTGGGCTGTGCCAAAGGCATCAAATTCGCTCTCGTCACGCCGGGGAAAGCCGCTCAAGCCGCCCCACTGGCGCAATGTGGCCATGCGGTCACGCCGGCCGGTCAAAATTTTGTGCGGGTAGGTTTGGTGGCCCACGTCCCACACCACCCGGTCGTGCGGCGTGTTGAACACGTAATGCAGCGCCACAGTGAGTTCGACCGTGCCCAGGTTGGAACTTAAGTGCCCGCCAGTCTTGGCCACGCTTTCCAACAGGTAAGCACGCAGCTCGGTGGCCAGATGGCCCAGTTGCTCGCGTGGCAGATGCCGCAAGTCCGCCGGGGACTGGATGGTTTGCAACAGGGCGTACGGGTTAGTCATCAGCATATGCTTTGTTTTTAATAGCTGTTTGCTCTTTATTTGTAAGGGCTAGAGCCATTTTTTCCATATAAGTTTTATAGCCACCGCCTAATGTGAGCGTTGCACCACCAGGTCGGCCAGGCCATGCAGCACACGGGTATCGGCCAAGCCGGTACTTTCCAGCGCCTGCAGCGCCTGGCAGTGCAACGATTGGGCGTAGGCTCGTGCGCCCTCCAGCCCCATCAGGGAAACGTAAGTGGGTTTGTCATGGTCGGCATCCTTGCCCGCCGTTTTACCAAGCGTGCTGGAGTCGGCCACCACATCCAGAATGTCGTCCACCACCTGGAACGCCAGGCCAATGGCCGCCCCAAAAGCCTGCAAGCCAGCCAGGGCATTTACGGTGGCTTCGGCGCAAGCCGCGCCCATCAGCACACTGGCCTGCAACAAGGCACCGGTTTTCAGGCGGTGCATTTCCTGCAACTGGTCTTGCGTCAGGGTCAGGCCGACACTAGCTAGGTCAATGGCTTGCCCACCAGCCATGCCGGCGCAACCTGCGGCGCGTGAAAGCAGGCGGCACAAGCGAGCCTGTTGACCGGGTTGCATCGCCGAGCCCTCTGGCGTGAGCAGTTCGAACGCCAGTGCTTGCAGGGCATCGCCCGCCAGCAAGGCACTGGCCTGGCCAAATTGCACATGCACCGTGGGTTTGCCCCGGCGCAGCACGTCGTTGTCCATGCAGGGCATGTCGTCATGCACCAGGGAATAGGCGTGGATCAATTCCACCGCGCAGGCCGCACGCAGCGCCGCCTCACCCGGCTGTATGTTGGCAGTCGTGGAGCCAGCCACACCCCGCCGGGCTAACTCGTCAACTCCCTCTTCAATCGGCAAATAATCTTCTGTCAGACCACTTTGAACCGCTTCAAAGGCCGCCAGCACCAACAACGGGCGCAGCCGTTTGCCACCATCCAGCACGGCGTAACGCATGGCGGCCATCAGCGCGGCAGGGGCATGGTGGGGGGCATCGGCACAGGCATCGACGCTGACCCAAAGGTCAAGCGCGTGCTCAACCCGCTCAAGCTGGCGGGTGATCCAGGTTTGCAAATCCAGTGTGGGGAGAGCGCTCACTCGGGTGTCCATGTTTTAAAGGTGGTGCCGTCTAGCACCTTGACCTGGTTTTCAACCGCTTCCAGGCGGTCACGGCAAAACGTCAGCAACTCGGCGCCACGCTGATATTGGGTGAGCAGTTGCGCCAGCGGCAGTTCACCAGACTCTAGTCTGGCCACCAGTTGTTCCAGTTCCTGCAGGGCCGCCTCGAAACTGGCGGGCGCTGAACTGTGTTTGGAGGCTGTAGCCATAGGTTGCGGGGTTTCCCTGAATCAAAGCCGTGATTTTAGGCGCTGCACCAGAGGCGCTGCTGGGCCAAGGTGCGATTCAAAATAAAGCCGCATCCTGGTTCATTCTGAACCCGGCGCGGCGACTGGGTCATGCGCATGCGGTTTTGGGGGCAAAACACGCGCGAAAGGTAAAGAACAGTTCGCTACCGACAGCCTACGCGCGCCTTTGCCCCCAAAGCCCGGTCGCATGCCCCAATCACCACGCCTAAGCGATTACGGGTGAAGTCGGTATTGCAAATACGATTCACCTGGATTGGCATCATAAGCAGACCAGGCCGTCCATGAATTTCCCCTGCCAGCCAACCCACCACTACATCGAATCAGTCGGGTGATGCGCTTTGCGGAGGTCAAGGAGGAGACCGCGCAGCGGGCGGGGGACACGTAGCAAAGCGCATCGCCTGGCTGATTCATCAACCACAGTGACGATGGGGCAAGCACTGTGGTGTCACCCTCAACCCAACATCTCGCACACCACCCGTTGAATCTGACCCGAGAGGCAAGCCTTACAATTGGAGCCTGACAGCTCTCAAGGTAGCTGCCCTTCAAGCCCCTCCCCGAGGGGTTTTTGTTTCTTAGAAAGACCGAGTTGTGCAAACATTGTGCAAAACACACCCCCTTACCCGTTGCGAAACCGCTGACAACTTGCCCCATTCCCAGGCATCAGCCCAGCCCACGTCCAGCACCGGACAACTGCCTGTCAGCGCCTATTTTGATGACGCGCTGTTTCAGCGCGAATTGCAAACCCTGTTCCAGAATAGACCACGCTATGTGGGCCATGCCGCCAGCGTGCCCAACGTGGGCGACTACGCCACCCTGGCGCAGGAGGGCGAGGGCCGCGCGCTGTTGCGCACCCCCAACGGCATTGAACTGATCTCCAATGTGTGCCGCCACCGCCAGGCTCTGATGCTCAAGGGACGGGGCAACTTGGCTGCCTGCGGCGGCCAGCTGGTGTGCCCGATCCACCGCTGGACCTACAGCGCGGGTGATGCCGCTGGCCAGGTGCCAGCAGGCCAGCTCATCGGTGCGCCCCATTTTGACCACAACCCCTGCCTGCACTTGTCCAACTACCCGTTGCACGAATGGAACGGCCTGCTGTTTGAAGACAATGGCTGCGATGTGGCGGCAGACCTGGCTGGCATGCAGGAACGTGCGGCGCTGGACTTTTCTGGCTATGTGCCGGGCAAGGTGGAGCTGCACGAATGCAACTACAACTGGAAGACCTTCATTGAGGTCTACCTGGAGGACTACCACGTGGGGCCATTCCACCCAGGGCTGGGCCACTTTGTCACCTGTGATGATTTGCGCTGGCAATTTGGCGAGCAGTTTTCGGTGCAAACCGTGGGGGTGTCCAAAGCTTTTGGTCAGCCCGGCTCTGCCGTTTACCAGCGCTGGGTTGATGCCCTGCTGGCCTACCGGGGCGGCGTGCAGCCCGAGCGCGGCGCGGTATGGCTCACCTATTACCCGCACCTCATGGTCGAGTGGTATCCACATGTGCTGACCGTGTCCACCCTGCACCCGATCGGCCCCTGCAAAACGCTCAACCAGGTAGCGTTTTTCTACCCGCAAGAGATAGCCGCATTTGAGCCTGAGTTCATTCAAGCCCAACAGGCCGCCTACATGGAAACCTGTATGGAAGACGACGAAATAGGCGAACGCATGGACGCAGGGCGCAAGGCTTTGCTGGCTCGTGGCGACAACCAGGTGGGTCCCTACCAGAGCCCGATGGAAGACGGCATGCAGCATTTTCACGCCTGGTATCGTCGGCAGATGGGGTCAAGAGGTCTGTAAAATACTATGTTTTTTATAGCTGCTTACTCATATTAATAAAGGGCTAGAGGCCATTTTATATAGCGCTTATGTTCAACATTGACATCCCGAAGCATGAAACATGTGCAGCCCTAAGTAGGGCAGGTTTCAACCCGCCATGGCCGACTGAAGTCGGCCCTACAAAAAGCAATTGCTGACGACTGTCGTCGTTCTTTCACGTTAAAAGACTAAGCCCATGCAAGCCCTCTGGATGGTGTTGGCCTCGTTCTTCTTTGCCAGCATGGCGGTAGGCATCAAGCTGGCCTCTGCCAGCTTTGGCTTGCCCGAACTGGTGTTTTACCGGGGCGTGGTGAGCGTGGTGTTCATGGCGCTGGTGCTGCGCGCCCGTGGCACGCCGCTGGCCACGCCGGTGCCGTGGATGCACGCCTGGCGCGCCGCCATTGGGGTGTTTTCTCTGGCCACCTGGTTTTACGCCATTGCCCATTTGCCACTGGCCACCGCCATGACGCTGAACTACATGAGCGGCGTGTGGGTGGCCGCCTTTGTGGTGGGCGGAGCCATGCTCTACGGCAAAAGCACCGGTCAAGGCGCACTGATGGCCACAGTGCTGGCGGGTTTTGCCGGTGTGGTGATGATGCTGCGCCCGACGCTGGATCAAAACCAGCTGTTTGCCGGTCTGGTGGGGCTGCTCTCGGGGCTGGGCGCGGCCATGGCCTACCTGCAGGTGACAGCGCTGGGCAAGGCGGGGGAACCTGAAGGACGCACGGTGTTTTATTTTTCGGTCGGCACCACGCTGGCTGGGCTCATTGCCGTGAGCTGGGATGGTTTCACCCCCTGGCAGAGTGTGAGCTGGCAGGCCGCCGCGTGGCTGATACCGATCGGCGTGCTGGCCACCCTGGGGCAGTGGAGCATGACCCGCGCCTACAGCCGTGGCCCCACCCTGCTGGTGGCCAACCTGCAATACGCCGGCATTGTGTTTGCTAGCGGGTACAGTTTGCTGCTGTTTGAAGACCAGATTCCGCTGATCGGCTGGGCTGGCATGGCACTGATTGTGGCAAGCGGCATGGCCGCCACGGTGCTGAGAACCAAGGTGCTGCCCAACACCCCGGCAGAAGACCATTGAACCGAGCTTGAGTGGCCTGATTTTTGCCCCCTTTTGAGAAGGAAACCCCATGTACGCCACGCTGATTTCTGCGCCCCAATTGCACACCCTGATGGCATCCCGGCAGCCGCTGCTGGTGTTTGACTGCAGCTTCGAGCTGATGCAGCCCACGGCGGGTGACGCGCAATACCAATCCGGGCACATCCCTGGTGCACTGCGCGCTGATCTGGACCGCCATTTGAGCGCCACGGGTGCGCCCGATGCCGCCAGCGGGGGGCGACACCCTCTGCCCGGGCGCGAAGCCTTTGCCGCCTGGCTGGGCCATGTAGGTGTGCGCCCCGACATGCAGGTGGTGGTGTATGACCGCCAGGGGGCTAATTACTGTGGCCGGCTGTGGTGGATGCTGAAATGGGTCGGGCATGAAGCCGTGGCGGTGCTCGATGGCGGGCTGCAGGCCTGGCAGGCGGCGGGTGGAGAAACAGAAGCCGGTACGTCACCCACGCTTCAAGCACAAAATTACCCTCTAGCCCTTGCTAATGCTGGGCTAGTAGATACAAAAACAGTAGCAACAAATCTGGCGCATGCCAACCAGACGATTCTGGATGCACGGGGCGCGGCACGCTTTCGGGGCGAGGTGGAGCCGCTCGACCCGGTGGCCGGGCACATTCCGGGCGCGTTGAACCGGCCTTTTACCGATAATTTTGCTGCCAACGGCTGCTTCAAACCGGCGGCGCAGTTGCGCGCCGAATTTGAGGCCTTGCTGGCGGGGCGCGACCCGGCCAGCGTGGTGCACCACTGCGGCAGCGGTGTCAGCGCCGTGCCCAACATCATTGCCATGGAGGTAGCCGGTTTGGGGCGCACGGCGCTGTACGCCGGGAGCTGGAGTGACTGGTGCAGCGACCCGAACCGCCCCTGCGCCCAGGGGTAAAACAAACAGCCTTTCGCCTTGCTTTGGCTTTCGTGTCAGGCAACGTCATGTGCCTTGAACCAAGCCAGCGCACGCGCAAATCCATCTGCAGCGGCTTCCTTGCGGTAGCTGGGGCGGTAATCGGCATGAAACGCGTGCGGTGCGTCCCGGTACACCACAAACTCGGATGCTTTGGCAGCCGCATTGCCTTTGGCTCCAGCCATTGCCAGTGCTTCTTTCATCTGGTTGATGGTCGGCAGGGGAATGCCCCGGTCTTCGCCACCATAAAGCCCCAACACCGGCGCTTTCAGCTCGGCGGCCAATTCCAGCGGGTGTTTGGGTGTCAGCGCGGAAGCGACACCCACCAAGCGACCATACCAGGCCACAGCAGCCTTGATGTGCTGGCTTTGCTCGGCGTAAAGCCAGGTGATGCGGCCACCCCAGCAAAACCCGGTGATGCCCACTTTTTTAAGGTTTCCACCATGGGCACCAGCCCACGCCACAGCACCGTCCAGGTCTTTCATCACCTGAGCATCAGGCACTTTTGAAACCACCTCTGTCATGAGTTTTGCCATCTCTGTGTATTTGGCCGGATCGCCCTGGCGCGCGTACAACTCCGGGGCAATGGCCAGATACCCCGCCTTGGCAAATCGACGGCAGGTGTCGGCAATGTATTCATGCACACCAAAGATTTCTTGAATGACCAGGATCACAGGCAGATTGCTTTTGCCTTCTGGGGCTGCAAAGAAAAATGGCACAGAAAACCCCTCCACATCGTAAATAGCTTCGCCACTGGTCAAGCCTTCAACCGATGTTTTGATAGCCGTTTGCGCCATGATCGGCATGGCTGTGGCCGCATAACCCACCCCCAAGGCCACTTTCAGTGCAGTACGCCGACTGGCCCCCGCCTTGGTTGATTCACCTGGTAACAGGGCATCAAAGTCTAAGGTCTGATTCTGATCAAGCATCAGTGGACTCCTTGGTTAAAAATTGGAGCATATCGGCGAACAAATTCCGACTGCATTTCAGGGCTTCTCTGCAAACTTCAGCACAGTTTGCAGCCTGCACACGCGTGCCATATCACCAATAAATGCGATATGCTCCGCGTTGCTAACCCATGCGCGCAGTGATCCTGTAGCAGCGGCAGCACACCATGGCCTAGGTGCTTTACCCAATGCACTTCGGGCTCTGTTCAACGTATTCTGAATCAGGCCACAAGTCTGCAAGGAGACCTTCACCATGCCACAGCGCAAACCTCTGCACCTGCACGTGCCTGAGCCCACCGGGCGTCCAGGCCACGACACGGATTTTTCTTACCTGCCCCTTTCCGCTGCCGGAGCCAAGCGCCGCCCGCCCGTGGACATTGCCGCCGCGCAGACCAATGACCTGGCCTTTGCGCTGATTCGTGTGCTCGATGACAACGGCCAGGCAGTGGGGCCGTGGGCGCCACAGATGGATGTGACCCTGCTCAAGCGGGGCATGCGTGCCATGCTGCTCACCCGCGCCTTTGATGCCCGTATGCAAATTGCCCAACGGCAGAAAAAAATGTCGTTTTACATGCAATGTCTGGGCGAAGAAGCCATTGCCTGCGCCCATGCCCTGGCCATTGGCGAAGGCGACATGTGCTTTCCCACCTACCGCCAGCAGGGCTTGTTGCTGACCCGTGAAGACAACCACATGGTGGACATGATCTGCCAGCTCTACAGCAACGAGCGCGACCCGATGAAAGGGCGGCAACTGCCGGTGATGTACTCGAGCAAAAAACAAGGCTTCTTTTCCATCTCTGGCAACCTGGCCACGCAAGTGATTCAGGGCGTGGGCTGGGCCATGGCCAGCGCCATCAAGGGCGACGACAAGGTGGCCAGCGCCTGGATTGGCGACGGGGCTACGGCCGAGGCCGACTTTCACACAGCGCTGACCTTTGCCCATGTTTACCGCGCGCCGGTGATCATCAACGTGGTCAACAACCAGTGGGCTATTTCGACTTTTCAGGCCATTGCAGGTGGCGAAGGCACGACCTTTGCTGCACGTGGTGCGGGCTGCGGCATTGCTTCTTTGCGGGTGGATGGCAACGACTTTCTGGCTGTCTATGCGGCCTCCAAGTGGGCCTTGGAGCGGGCGCGTAGCAGCTTTGGTCCGACCCTGATTGAATGGGTCACCTACCGCGCCGGGCCGCACTCCACCAGTGACGACCCCAGTAAATACCGCCCGTCCAACGACGCTGCACGTTTCCCGCTGGGTGACCCGATTGCGCGCCTGAAAAAGCATTTGATGGTGATTGGAGCCTGGTCAGAGGCCGAACACGAAGCCACCAAGAAAGCGGTAGAAGCCGAAGTGGCTGCCGCGCAAAAAGAGGCTGAGCAATACGGTACGTTGGCCGATGCCCATGCTCAGGACGTGAGCAGCATGTTTGAAGATGTGTTCAAAGTCATGCCCGCGCATCTGATGCGCCAACGCCAAGAGATGGGAGCCTGATCATGAACGACACCAAAACCATGAACACCAGCCCCATGACCATGATTCAGGCGCTGCGCTCCGCCATGGATGTGATGCTTGCCCGCGACCCCAATGTGGTGGTGTATGGGCAAGACGTAGGTTACTTTGGCGGCGTATTCCGCTGCACCGAAGGGCTGCAGGCCAAATACGGCAACCAGCGCGTGTTTGATGCCCCCATCTCCGAGGGCGGCATTGTTGGCTCGGCGGTGGGCATGGGAGCCTATGGCTTGCGGCCGGTGATTGAGATTCAGTTTGCCGACTACGTTTATCCGGCTACCGACCAAATCGTGTCAGAAGCCGCACGCCTGCGCTACCGCTCCGCCGGCGACTTCACCTGCCCACTGACGATCCGCATGCCCTGTGGCGGCGGCATCTACGGCGGCCAGACGCACAGTCAAAGCCCCGAGGCCATGTTCACCCAGGTGTGTGGCTTGCGCACCGTGATGCCGTCCAACCCTTTTGATGCCAAAGGCCTGCTGATCGCATCCATAGAAAACGACGACCCGGTGATTTTTCTGGAGCCCAAGCGCCTGTACAACGGCCCGTTTGACGGCCACCATGAGCGCCCGGTAGTGCCTTGGAGCAAACACCCACTGGGCGAAGTGCCTGAGGGTTATTACACCGTGCCGCTGGACAGTGCGCGCATCACCCGAGCCGGAAGTGCCGTTACGGTGATCGCCTACGGCACCATGGTGCATGTGGCCGAGGCCGCCGTGCAAGAGAGTGATGTGGACGCTGAAATCATCGACCTGCGCAGCCTGTGGCCGCTGGACTTGGACACCCTGGTGGCTTCAGTGAAGAAAACCGGGCGCTGTGTCATCGTGCATGAAGCCACCCGCACCAACGGGTTGGGCGCTGAATTGTTGAGCTTGATGCAAGAGCATTGTTTTTACCACCTGCAAGCGCCCATTGAGCGGGTAACCGGCTGGGACACGCCTTACCCGCATGCACAAGAGTGGTCGTATTTTCCGGGGCCAGCACGGGTAGCGGCGGCTCTGCAACGTGTATTGGAGGCTTGAACCATGGCCATTCAAACAATCAAGATGCCCGACATTGGCGAAGGCATTGCTGAGGTCGAATTGGTCGCCTGGCACATCAAGGTCGGAGACGTGGTGGCAGAAGACCAGATTCTGGCCGACGTGATGACCGACAAGGCCACGGTTGAAATCCCGTCGCATGTGGCCGGCACCGTGGTGTCGCTCAACGCCGCGGTCGGAGAAGTAGTTGCTGTGGGCACAGAAATCATCCATATTGAAGTATCAAATGATGCTCTAGCCCTTGTAGATAAAGCGCAAGCAGCTATAAAAGATGAAGCAATAAAAGAAGAAGTAACTAAAGCGGTAGCAGCGCCTGCACCCGCCCTACCGTCAAAGGCAACCCGCAGTCCACAAACCACAGCAACGGTAAAAATGTCGGCTCTGTCTGAGCACCATCACCCCATTGCTGCCCCTGCCGTGCGTCGCAGAGCCTGGGAATTGGGCGTGGACTTGAATCTGGTCAGCGCCACAGGTCCGGCCGGACGTATCACACTGGCCGATCTGGAACGGTATGGCGCAACCAGCAACGCAGACCAGCTCGCCAACCGTGAAGCTGCGACCCCCGACCAGCGCTATGCGCAACAGTCTGCTGAAGAAGTGATTCCGGTGATCGGGCTGCGACGAAAAATCGCGCAAAAAATGCAGGAGGCCAAGCGTCACATTCCGCACTTCACCTACGTGGAAGAAATCGATGTGACCGAACTGGAGGAACTGCGCGCGCGTCTGAACGCGCAATTTGCAGCAACCCGTGGCCGCTTGACCCTGTTGCCCTTTTTGATGCGTGCCATCGTTTTGGCAGTGCGGGATCATCCTGAAGTGAATGCCCGGTTTGACGACGAAGCCAACCAGCTGACCCGCTTTGCCGCCGTGCACCTGGGGTTGGCCACACAAACCGCTGGTGGTTTGATGGTGCCCGTGATCCGCCATGCAGAATCCCTGGACTTATGGGCCAGCGCCGCTGCGGTGCTGCGCGTCAGTGAAGCGGCACGCGGTGCCAAGGCGGCACGTGACGAGTTAAGCGGATCAACCATCACCCTGACCAGCCTGGGGGCCTTGGGCGGCATCGTCAGCACCCCGGTCATCAACCATCCCGAGGTGGCCATTGTGGGCACGAACCGCATGGTAGAACGCCCGATGATGAAAAACGGTCAGGTGGTGGCACGCAAGATGATGAACCTGTCAAGCTCGTTTGACCACCGGGTGGTGGACGGCATGAACGCGGCTGAATTCATCCAGCAAATCCGTGGCTACCTGGAGTGTCCGGGCACGCTGCTGGTTTGATTACATAGAAGAAGCCGTCAGGCTTTTGGCTTTAAACCCGGAAGCGGTCAGACAGGCCGTTGAGTTTGGTCATCAACGCAGCGGCGATGTCTTTCAGAGGAAGAACTTCGTCGGCGGCTCCGTGCGCGATGGCTTCTTTGGGCATGCCAAACACCACACAAGAAGCCTCGTCCTGGACAAAGTTGTAGCTACCCGCGTCTTTCATTTCACGCATGGCTTTGGCCCCGTCGTTGCCCATACCGGTCAGCATGATGGCAAAGGCGTTGCGCCCGGCCACTTTGGCCCCGGATCGGAACAGGACTTCGACCGATGGCTTGTGCCGGTTCACCGGCTCGCCGTCTTCCACCACCGCCACATAGTTGGCGCCACTGCGGTCAACGCGGAACTGCTTGCCACCAGGTGCCAGATAGGCATGCCCTGGCAGCAGGCGTTCACCATTGATGGCTTCACGCACGGCAATGTTGCACAAGCTGTCCAACCGCGCCGCAAAGCTGGTGGTGAAACCGGGGGGCATGTGCTGGGTGATGACAATGGCCGGAAAATCCGCCGGCAGAGGCGTCAACACTTCCTTGATGGCCTCAGTACCACCCGTAGATGCCCCGATAAATACCAGTTTTTCAGTCGACACGCGCCCCACCAGGGTCATGGCAGGACGCGCCGCAGCAACCTGCCCACCCACCATGACGCCTTTGTCAGCCACCGCCACGCGGCGACTGATGTGTGCCATTGAAGCAATGCGGATTTTTTCAACAATCTGGCTGGACAACTCACTCAAACCATCTGCCACCCCGATGCGCGGTTTGGAAACAAAGTCCACCGCACCGAGTTCAAGCGCCTTCATGGTGACCTCCGCGCCGCGTGCAGTCAGGGTAGAAATCATCACCACCGGCATCGGCCGAAGACGCATCAGGCGACCCAGAAAATCTATCCCATCCATGCGGGGCATTTCAATGTCCAGGGTGATCACATCCGGGTTCAGCTCGCGGATCATTTCCCGTGCCACCAAAGGATCATTGGCTGCGCCCACACATTCCATGTCCACCTGACGATTGATGATGTCTGCCAACAGGCTTCTGACCAGGGCAGAGTCGTCGACAACAACCACTCTAATTTTCTTCAAAACTCAACCCTCAAAACAAATCGATAGAACCACCCGCAGTCGACTTGGCGACCGAGGCTGCATTGCCTTTGCGCTCTTCAACCGCCAGGGTTTCCGGATGTGAATGCGCCAGCCGCTTCACCAGCGCCTTGCCGGAAACCGGGAAAAAACACACTTTTCTGGGATGAATATCGAGCACATCCTGAGACACCACCGGAATGCGCTCGGTGGCCAGGTAGTCCAACACAAATTTGGTGTTGCGCTCGCCTACATTCATGGAAGTAAACCCCGCCATGACTTGGGCTCCCCCAAATATCTTGGCTTGCATGGTCTCCCGGCGTGCGCCCATCTTGAGCATCTGGTTGATCAAGAGTTCCATGGCATACGAACCATACCGTCCGCCACCGTCACCACCCTCACCGTCAGGCAGCATGAAATGGTTCATGCCACCTGCCCTGGCACGGCCATCCCAGATACAGGCTGAAATGCATGAGCCCAGCACCGTCATGATCATGATCTCTTCGTTCGACACAAAGTATTCGCCAGGCAGCACCTTGACCGCATCGTACTGAAAGTGATGGTCACTGTAAAAGAAGGAGGCCTCGCCAGGACTGCGCGGCAAGGATTTCAAATGGTCAACTCTTGACACGCGGGCGCTGCCAGTTTTAGCGTCGCTCATACACGGTCTTTCCCTTCAATATAAATAAGTCTCGTGACTCACTGAAGTTTTCTGCATGCCCAACAAAGAGCAAACCGCCGGGCGCCATCACGCGGTGAATACGCTCCAGCACTTTGCGTTGGGTGGGTGCGTCAAAATAAATCATCACGTTGCGGCAAAACACCACATCAAAGGGTTCACGAAACGGCCAATCGTCACGAATCAGGTTGACGATGATGAAATTCACCATGCGTTGCAACTCGGGTTTGACCCTGACCATGCCGCTGTTGGCAGCCTTTCCTTTCAGAAAGAATTTCTGCAACTGGTTATCAGAAACATTCTTGAGGTTTTCACGCCGGTAAACGCCTTGCGCAGCCGTCGCCAGCACCTTGGAATCAATGTCACTGGCAGTCAGGGTCAAATGGGCATTCGGGCCAAGAGCCTCTACCGCTGTCATCAAAATGGAATAGGGTTCTTCCCCTGTGGAAGCGGCACTGCACCATACGCTCCAAGCTCCCTGAGTTTTGTGTGTTTTCAGGTGTTCGCTGAAAATCTCAAAATGGTGATGTTCGCGAAAAAAAGAGGTCAGATTGGTCGTGAGCGCATTGACGAATTCCTGCCATTCAGTACCGTCATGATGCTCCAGCCAGCCCAAATAGTCCCTGAAACTTTGATGGCCGGTTTCACGTAAACGGCGTGAAAGGCGGCTATAAACCATGGCGTGTTTGCCGTCGTGCAGACTGATTCCTGCGCGCTGATAGATTAAAGCCTGCACCTGGTCAAAGTCGGCATCAGTCCAGGCGAATTCACGTCCTTGTGCGTCAGGCAAACCGGCCTCCTGCTGCAATTGGCCTGACCGGGAGACTGCCATTTGAATTCAATTTGAAAAATCAGCACGCGTCAGAGTTCAAACCCATGTCATCGCCTGACATCAACTTCTCGATATCAAGCAGTATCAACATTCGTTCCCCCAGCGACCCCAAGCCTATGACCGAGTCACTGTCAATCACACTTTCCACCTCTGGGGCGGCGCGCAAATTTTCTGGAGCCAGTTGCATCACATCGCTCACCGAGTCCACCACGATACCCGCAATGCGATGGTGCAGGTTCAGAATAATCACTACTGTGAAAGAATCGTACTTGGCGCTTTCGCAGTTGAATTTCAAACGCATGTCCACAATCGGCACAATGGTGCCACGCAAATTCACCACACCCTTGATAAAGGCTGGCGCATTGGCGATGCGTGTGGGGGGCTCATAACCCCGAATTTCCTGCACCTTCAGAATGTCAATGCCGTACTCTTCCTGATCAAGCTTGAAAGTGAGGTATTCACGTGCACCTACGGCCACCGATTCATTTATTTTTTCAATTGCACTCATCTTTTTTCTCCTGAAACGGGCTCAGACATTAATGACGTGAACGACGAACCAGCGCAGCTGTGTCCAAAATCAAAGCTACTTTGCCATCACCCAGAATCGTTGCACCTGAGACGTTGGGCACCTTGCGGTAATTGGACTCCAAGTTTTTAACCACCACCTGCTGTTGCCCCAGCAGTTCATCCACCAGCAGCACCACGCGGCTGCCCTCGGCTTCAATGACTACCATGATGTCGCTGACTTTTTCAGAGTCAAAGCGGGATACCTGAAACACTTTTTCAAGTTCAATGACAGGCATGTACTCGTCACGCACCTTGACCAATTGAGCTCCCTGGCCAACGGTGCTTACCGCATCAGACTTGACCTGGAACGACTCAACCACTGAGGACAAAGGCAGGATGTAAACCTCGTTGCCGACCCCGATTGACATGCCATCCATGATGGCCAGGGTCAAAGGCAAGCGCACCGACACCTTCATGCCGTAACCTTCAGAAGAATCAATTTCCACAGTGCCGTTCAGTGAGGTGATGTTGCGCTTGACCACGTCCATGCCAACCCCGCGGCCAGACACGTCGGTCACCACCTCTGCAGTCGAGAAGCCTGGGGCAAAAATCAACTGCCAAACTTCAGCATCGGTCATGGCATCAGAAACATCCAAACCTTTTTCTCTGGCTTTGGAAAGAATTTTTTCACGCGACATGCCTTTGCCGTCATCACGCACCTCGATCACGATGGAGCCGCCTTGATGCGCCGCAGACAAAGTGATCGTACCGGTCTCTGGTTTGCCAGCCTTGATCCGGTCGGCAGGCATTTCAATACCGTGGTCACAGCTGTTGCGCACCAAATGGGTCAAGGGGTCGGTGATTTTTTCAACCAGTCCTTTGTCCAGCTCAGTGGCTTCACCCAGGGTGACAAAATTAACTTTTTTACCCAGCTTGCCAGCCAAATCGCGCAACATGCGCGGGAACCGGCTGAATACGATGGACATGGGAATCATCCGGATCGACATCACCGACTCTTGCAGGTCACGGGTATTGCGATCTAGGTCGGTCAGACCGGTAAGCAATTGTTGGTACAGCGCAGGATCAAGCGCCCGGCTGTTTTGCGCCAGCATGGCCTGGGTAATCACCAGTTCACCAACCAAATTGATCAACTGATCAACTTTGTTGATGGCCACGCGGATGGTGGCTGCTTCTGGTTGTGATGTTGCAGCATTAGCTGCACCCGCTGTTTTAGGCAGGGCGGCCTTTGATACTACGGAAGCAACCGTTGCGGCTGCTGGTGCTGCAGCGGCCGGGGCTAGCAAATCCGGCGCACCCGGTGCGCCATCAAAAAAACCAAACCCCAAGGGGGTACCTGTCTGCGAGGAGGATAGCGCATGATCTTGTGCGGCCTCTTCTGCTACTTGTTGAATCACAACTTGCTCGCGTGACACATGGAAAGCAAACAAATCCAGCAAGTCTTCATTTGAAGAAGTGGTATGCACCTCAAACTCGCGGGGTGTTCCAGCAGTCCATGGCCGTGCCTTGATGTCACCCAAACCAGGGATATCTCGGAACAATTCCATGAGCGCAACCACCTGATCTTCTCGATCCAGCTGACTGATCCGAATTTCAAGATGACGGACGCCATCCGCAGAGACAACAGCAGTTAAAGCCTTGGGCTGCTCTGGCACGGTTCCAGCCGACGGCGTTACTGGTACTGATACTGGCGCGACCACTTGCACAACTGCAGCTTTGGGTGCGGGAATTTCGCCACTGGCGAGTGAACGGATCCGGCTGACCAGGTCGGTCGTGGGTGGCCCTGCACCCTCGGCTCCCGCCTGATGCCTGGCTAAAAGGCTACGTGAGGCATCTGCTGATTCAAGCAACACATCAACCATGCTTGAGTTGGGTTGCAGTTCGTGTCTGCGTAAACGATCAAGCAGCGACTCCATTTGATGCGTCAGTTCAGCCACATCAGAAAAACCAAAAGTGGCAGCGCCCCCTTTGACAGAGTGCGCGCAGCGGAAGATGCCATTCAACTCCTCGTCATCTGCCGTTTCAAGATTCAAATTGAGCAGCATTTGCTCCATCAAATCAAGATTTTCGCCAGCTTCTTCAAAAAAGATTTGATAGAACTGGGTTAAATCGAAATCAGACCCGGCGCTATTTGTGTCTTGATGTACTTCTGCCATACCTGTCTCCTAACATCTTTTCTTAGGTTAATAACTGTACGTTTAGGTTACTTGACGACTTTTTTGATCACCTCAATCAATCGCGCCGGGTCAAAAGGCTTAACCAGCCATCCTGTGGCACCCGCAGCCCGCCCTGCTTGCTTCATGAGGTCACTGGACTCTGTGGTCAGCATCAAAATCGGGACGGTTTTGAACTGTGGGTGTTCGCGCAATTTGCGAGTCAGACCCAAGCCATCAAGGCGCGGCATGTTCTGATCAGTCAGGATCAAGTCAAAACTTTGCGTCAGGGCTTTTTCAAAAGCATCTACACCATCAACTGCTTCAACCACCTGATAACCAGCACCGGTCAAAGTGAAAGAAACCATTTTTCGCATGGATGGCGAATCATCAACAGCGAGTATCAAAGGCATGTAAAACTCCCACTATTCCAATCTGTCACCAGAAATTTAAAAAAGCTCAATCGACCCGGCTTCCATTTCATCCTGTGTCACAGGATTTGGACGCTCAGGTACCTCTTCAACAAACGGCACGGCTTCACCATCTTCATGGCCCATGGCATCTGATGCCAGGCGATATGCACACCCCTGAAGAATTTTTGAAGTATGAATAATCAATTGCGATGCCATGTCCTGAAACTGCAACTCGGTCACCGCAGCGCGCAACGCCACGCGCACTTCGTCAAGCTCCTTGACGGCCGCAAATGCGGGCTCTGACAGGTTGGCACTCGCCGAGGTAAACCGCATCATCAAGTTTTCCATGGTGTGTGCCAACAGACCGTCCAACCGAGTCAAGTCGTGAACAACCACTAAAAGCGAGTCCTGCACTTCAGCCACCAGCATGACCGGGAGCTCAACAGTAGGAACCGAAAATGATGTTTCATCAGGCGGCATGGCCAATGGACGCTCCTATGGACAAAATGCTATGCAGTTAACCTTTGCTATCGTCGACAATCATAGCGCCTATTATGAACAGCAACACTCGTAGCAACCCCAACTTGCGGATTTTGCATCTGGAAGATTCCACGCTTGACCATGAACTTGTCAAGCGTGAGTTGCAACGTGCAGGAGCGAGCTTTGAAATCTGTCGAATTGAGACCCTGGAGAGCTTTGCCCTGGAGTTAAGGTCAGACAACTTCGACGTGGTGCTGGCCGACTATCGACTCGCAGGATTTACTGCCCTGAATGCCTGGGAGCTGATGCAGGACAGACATTGCCGAATACCTTTTGTGCTGCTGTCTGGTGCGATTGGTGAGTCGGCCGCCGTAGCCGCGATCAAAATGGGCATCAGCGACTACCTTCCAAAAGAAGACATGGGAAAACTCGGGCGGGTTCTGGAACGTGCCATCGAAATGCACCGTATCCAGATGGACAAAGAAGCCACTGATACCGAGCTGGCCGCATCTGAACAACGGCTGGCTGATTTTGCCGAACACTTGCAAGCCACCATTGAGCAAGAACGTGCCGCCATTGCCCGGGAAATTCATGATGACATTGGAGGATCATTGGCTGCAATCCGTTTTGATCTGTCATGGATTTCAAGACACTCCACCGAACCGGCCATGCTTTCGCACCTTGCGGCAGCAAGCGACATGCTCTCGCATGCACTGAATGCCAGCCAACGCATCATGATGAACCTACGCCCCGCCGTGCTGGATCAGGGGTTGGTAGCGGCAGTTGAATGGCTAGCGACCAGTTTTACAAAACGAACCACCATCCCTGTTGCCATTCGTTCTCCCCAAAACTTTGAGCGTTTGCCCAAAACCGTCCAACTCACGGCCTACCGCACCACGCAAGAAGCTTTAACCAACATCGGCAAATACGCACAATGCACACAGGTCAACATCGAGCTGTCTGATGCCAAGGGCGTGTTGACGCTTGAAGTCTCTGACAACGGCTTGGGCATCCATGAACATGACCTCACCAAAACAAGTTCTTTTGGCATTCGTGGGTTGAAAGAGCGTGCCCGCACCGTTGGCGGCTGGCTGGATGTCAGCTCCATGCCCGGTTTGGGCACTACTATTCTCTTGTCTATTCCAATCAAACCATTGGAAGACGACCAGGTAAAAGGGTTCAACACATGATTCGAGTCATCTTATGCGACGACCATGCCATGGTTCGCCGTGGCATTCGTGACACCCTGTCAGAGGCGGTCGATATCCAGGTCACTGCCGAAGCCGGCAGCTATACAGAAGTGCGTGAGTCAATACGCAAGCACGCCTGTGATGTGTTGGTGCTGGACATCAACCTGCCTGGGCGTGGTGGTCTAGAGGTGTTGTCCAGCCTGCGCGAGACTGATTCACCCATCAAGGTGCTGATGGTCTCGATGTTTCCTGAAGACCAGTATGCGATTCGCTGTTTGAAAGCCGGTGCACAGGGCTACCTGAACAAGGCCGGCGACCCCGCAGACCTGATCACTGCCGTCCGCACGGTGGCACAGGGTCGCAAATACGTCACCCCAGGTGTGGCACAAATGCTGGTGGACAACCTCAACATGCCCGAAAGTAGCAGTCCCCATGCCTGCTTGTCCGAGCGCGAACTTCAGACGCTGCTCAAAATAGCTTCTGGCAAGCGTTTGTCGGACATTGCCGAAGAACTCATGCTCAGCCCCAAAACCGTCAGTGTGTACCGCGCCCGGGTACTTGAAAAACTCAAACTCTCCAACAATTCAGAACTGACGGTCTACGCCATTCGCAGCGGACTTGTATAGCGCAACAAGCTCACAAGAAACAAGTATCTTGTTTCTTTGAGAACGCCTGGCCCGCGTGCGGGGTTGAGATGCTATCTGGTTGAAAAAAGCACAATGGCATGGCTCATGAGTGACAAAAATGGCTGATCCAACATCGGCAGGGTCACAGCCATGCCAACCAAACCCACGGTGAGTGTGATGGGAAACCCAATAGCGAAAACGTTCATTTGTGGTGCAACGCGTGACACGATGCCCAAGGCCAGATTGGCAAACATCAACATACCCATCATGGGCAGAGCCATCCACAAACCGCTGGCAAACAGTTCCGTGCCGAGATCTATGATTCGTAGTTGCTTCATGGCTTCGAGAAAATTTTGATCCACAGGAAACGCAGAAAAACTTTGGATCACGGTCAACAACACCAGCACATGCCCGTTCATGACGATAAACATGAACGCTGCCATTTGCCCAAAAAACCTTGCCACGGTACTCGATTGTCCACCAATGGAAGGATCAAAAAAAGATGCAAAACCCAAACCCATCTGAAATCCAACCACTTCACCCGCCAACTCCACAGCAGCAAAAACCACCCGAATCGCGAAACCTGTTGCCAGACCAATGCCCACTTGCTGTACCACCGCACCAAAAGCGCCGGGATCGTTGATGCTGATGAGTGTTTGGCCTTCAAGACTGGGTTGAGCTGCCAGTGCCACAAAAAAAGCCAGAGCAATGCGCGCTCTGACAGGGAAAGCCCTGGAAGAAAAAATAGGGGCGGATGTAAACACCGCCAAAGTACGCAAAAATGGCCAAATCAACGGTGACAGCCAAGCCGTGAGTTGCGCCTCGGTAAACGTGACCATCCCGTGGTCTTACATGACCGAAGCCGGTATGGCTTCCATGGTGCGACGAATGTAATTCACCAAGGTGGCCAACATCCACGGACCAGTCAGCGCAAATACAGCCACGGCCGCTACCAATTTAGGCACAAAGGCAAGCGTGGCCTCGTTGATTTGCGTCACGGCTTGAAACAAGCTGATCAGCAACCCAACCACCAGCACCGTTCCCAGGACAGGTGTGGAAATCATCAGCAACATCCATAAGGCCTCTTGCCCCATGGTCAATACCATTTGCGAATTCATGGCGCTACCTCAGGTCACAAAACTGGCCGCCAAGGAACCTAACAACAGGTTCCAGCCATCGGCCAGTACAAAGATCATCAACTTAAAGGGCAAGGCCACCAACACCGGTGACAACATCATCATGCCCAGTGACATCAACACACTGGCCACCACAATGTCAATCACCAAAAACGGAATGAAGATCATGAAGCCAATCTGAAACGCAGACTTCAGTTCACTGGTTACAAACGCCGGAATCAAAACCCGCATGGGAGCATTAACCGCTGTGGTGTTGACATCGAGTTTGGCAAGTTTGACAAACAAAGACAGGTCAGACTGACGCGTCTGCTTGCTCATGAACTCCCGCATTGGTGCCTCAGCTTTCACCAGCGCTTGATCGAACGGCAAGGTGTTGTTGCTGTAGGGCAGATACGCATCGTCGTACACCTTGTCCAACGTCGGCCCCATGACAAACAGGGTTAAAAAAAGTGACAGACCAACAATCACCTGGTTCGGTGGTGCTGATTGCGTGCCAAGCGCCTGACGCATCAAGGACAACACAATCACAATCCGGGTGAAGCCCGTCATCATCAGCAAAATGGCCGGCAAAAAAGACAGCGCCGTGAAAAACAGCAAGGTTTGTATCGGCACTGAAAAACTGACACCACTGCCCCCATTGCCCACCAACAAAGGCAGTTGCCCACCACTCTGCGCCCAACCCGGCAGCATCGTCAAAGCCAACGCCATACCGGCCAGGCATTTAAATGAGGTGCGAATCCAAAAACTGCTCATGGTATGCAAACCCTGTCCCCCGTCACAACATGACTGTTGGGGGCTGACCAACCGACACAGCAGTTGCTGGCATCACTTGCCTGGGCACCGCTACAGTGTGCAAGCAGGTGATGTTTTGAGCTGTGACACCCAAGGTCAGCCAGACACGCGCGTCGTCAGGACCCACTTCTACCGTGACCACGCGCTGATGCGGCCCAACCCCTATGGCCGAGACAATTTTGCTGGCAGACACCCCCCCCTCAGAAGTGCCTGCTACCCGGCGCTGCACCCACTTGAGTCCAACGGGCACCATGGCCAATAGCACCACAAAAAAAAGAATCGGAATCCAGGCTTGTGACATAGAACTTTTAACCCTTGCTTACCCGACGCAAGCGTTCTGACGGCGTGACCACATCGGTCAAGCGAATGCCAAATTTGTCATTGACCACCACCACTTCACCTTGGGCAATGAGGTAGCCATTCACCAACACATCCATGGGCTCACCCGCCAGGGCGTCCAGCTCCACTACAGAGCCCTGCCCCAATTGCAGAATGTGTTTGATAGGTACTTTGGTACGCCCCAACTCCACCGACAACAGCACCGGGATATCCAGCACCCGGTTGATGTCGTTGATTTGCGCGTCGCTGCCACCTGAAAAAGGTTTTTGCGTGTCACCCGACAACACGCTACCAGGCTCAGGATCAGGAGCGGGTGCATCTGCCGTTTTTTGTTCCAGCAATGCCTCAGCCCAATCGGCCATGCCATCATCTTCAGGTGGTTTTTCGTCAGTTGCCATTTTTTACCCTTTCCAATTGCGGTCATTGTTCCGCAGGCATTTTTCGATTTTCAATGCGTATTTGGCATTGTGCGTGCCGTACTGACACTCAAAAACGGGCACACCATCCACCTTGGCCTGAATGCGGGGTTGCCGGTCAAGTTCAATGAAGTCGCCCGGTTTCATGGCTAAAAGTTGCTCAATCGTTGCATCGGCATGCGCCAACTCAGCCACCAGTTCCACTTGAGCTGCCTGGATTTCCTGGGTCAGCACATTCACCCAGCGGCGATCCACTTCGATCGAATCGCCTTGTGTAGAGGAATACAGCACATCGCGAATCGGCTCCAGTGAGGCGTAGGGCATGCAAAGATGAATGCCCCCGGTGATTTCTCCAATTTCCAACTGGAATGATGTCGACACCACAATCTCGCTGGGAGTCGCAATGTTGGCAAACTGCGGTTGCATTTCGGAGCGCTGGTAGTCCAGCACCAGCGGATAAATGCCCATCCAGGCTTTTTTATATTCTTCGGTAATGACATCCACCAGGCGGTTGATCACCCGCTGCTCAGTAGCGGAAAAGTCACGGCCTTCAATGCGGGTCTGGAATTTACCAATACCACCGTACAAAGATTCGATCACACCAAAAACCAGCGCAGGCTCACACACAATCAGACCACTACCGCGCAAAGGCCGAATGGCCACAATATTGAAATTGGTAGGCACCGCCAGTTCACGCAGGAACGCGCTGTACCGCTGTACCGACACCGGCCCTACCGAAACCTCAGGGCTGCGTCGAATAAAGTTGAACAAACCAATGCGCAGATTTCTGGCAAAGCGCTCGTTGACGATTTCCATCGTGGGCATGCGCCCACGCACAATACGTTCCTGGCTTGAAATGTTGTAGGCACGAACCTCTCCATGCTCAACCACTTCTTCAGCCATTTTCTGGCTCTCACCCGTGACACCTTCAAGCAGGGCGTCAACTTCTTCCTGGGATAAGAACGACTCGCTCATAGCAAAAACACCAGCGGGTTACTGCACGATCATGCTGGAAAACAGCACGCCCGTCACCGGGTAGGTTGGCGCGGCCTTGCGTTTGGGCTTCCTATTATTGGCAGCGGGTTCTTCCACCACCTCCGCACTGCCGCCAAAAGGCACTGAGGTTTCTCGCAGGATTTCTTGAATCAGTTTTTGCTTGCCTTCAGCAGACAATAATTCTTCTGAAGTTTTACGTGAAAGCAGCATCAACACGGAACTGCGAATGGTTGGCAGATAGGCCTTAACCTGGTCTGACGCATGTGAATCAACCACCTCCAGGGTAATGCCCACCTGGGCCACGCGCTCGCCTCCGGGGTCTGCCAGGTTCACCACCATATTGTCCATGGGCAGGTAAACCGGCGGTGTCTTGGCTGCACCATGAGCCGCCGCAGCAGGCGCATGTGTAGCCGCTGCTGAGTCCCACTCTTCGGCATCCAAAGCAGCGGCTTCAGCAGCTGCTTTTTGTTTGCTGATGTAAAAAAATGCCCCTCCACCTCCCACCAGAACCAGTGCCAGCACCGCACCAATGATGATGAACAGCTTCTTTTTGCTCTTTACCGGTGGTTTTTCTGCTTCGTGTTCTTCAGGTTTTGTGGCCACGATGTTTCCTTCGCTACTTCAAATTGTCTTGATTATTTAACACAGACAAGCGTCTGAGCGCTTGATAAACACCCCAAAGATGGGGCATCCGTAGAGATCATGAGTCTACCTTCAGACAAACAAGTCAAGTGACCGGCCGACTGAAGGGTGTGCTGCTCTATTGGCCGCCGGGGTCAATACCTCAGCCTGAATCTGCCCCATGCGTTGTGAGTTGGCGCGGGCACGACGGCTCTCACCCGAGTTTTCTCTTTGCCCGGATGTCCCCACTGACACTCCCGCGAGTTGCAAACCCTGGCCGGACAGTAACTCTTTAAGCTGTGCTGCAGCACTTTCAAGCACCTGGCGAACCCCAGTTTGGTCGGAACGAAAGTCAATCTGAGTCTGATCACCATTCATTGAGATATGAACCTCTATGGGAGAGTCTCCAAAACCGTCTAATGTCAATTCAGCGCGTTGCACACCGTGGCTCACCCAATAACTTACCGTTTCAGCCACTGCGGTATTGGCCACCGTGGCTGCGGCTGACGGCACGACAAACACAGCATCAGAGCGGCTTAAGGAAGACGAATTTCCAAGCCCTAAACCTGCATCAAGACCTGCAAGCCCAGACTTCACCGAAGCCGATTTTCTCCCTGGTCGCTCCAACAACCGTTGCATTTCTACACCTTCAGTGAGCAACACGCTTGGTGCTGAGTCTGTCGCTGGTGTCAAAGCCACCTGAAAGATCGGTTGACTCATGTCATTTGACTCTTGAAGCTGCGCTTGACTGGAGGCAGACTGAATCCGCTGCGACATCAACCTAGTGAACGCAAGCGGCGCTGAAGCCTGCGAATGATCCTGCACGGCTTGCTGATCTGCAGCTTGTTGGAAATTAACCCCCCCCTCACTTCCATCAGTTTCTGTACCAATCTGCGCTGCAAGTTGAAGGTTGTCCGCTGCCACCGGTGAAGTGTTGAGGGCAGCTTGGGCTGACAATTTAGGCAACGCAGCATCGGCACTCTCAGATGACGCGGCCGAACCTGTTGACATCAGTGAAGTTAACGACATGTCAGATGCGGAAGAAACCAACGGTACTGTCGTCATAGCCGGGGTTGATGAAGCCAAAGGGACGACCGAAACTGACAACATTGACTGCCCCGGTATCATGAGACCCACGTCCGCAGCAGATGTATCCGAGGCATCATCTAATGCCACAGGCGATGCACCGTCTTCAGACTGAGCACCAACTGCATCAGCAGTCGACAGTGAATGCATCAAAAAAGAAAATCCGTTGATACCATCAGTTTCCCCTGTTGAAGGTTTACCTGGTTTTTTACCGTAAGCTTCAGCACTGGCATTGGTTTTGTTACTTTGTGGTGGGGTCAATTCAATTGCCATGGTGGTTCTCCAATTTCTGACGTGTTTGTCGCAAGGTTTGCATGGCCGCAAATTCATCCATTTGCTTCTGCTCCCGGCGCTGTTCCTGTTGCAATTGACCTGCCTGGCGTTTCGCCAGCAACAGTTTCAAACCGGCCATGTGAACTTCTGCCTGCAACACCTGTTGTTGTGCAGCCTTGAGCCTGGTCGTTGAGCCAGCCAGCACATCTTGTTGCAACACCACTGCTTGCTGCAAACGTGTCATGAACTGGTAATGGTGATGCAGCAGCTCTGGTGTGGTGCCAGCCTGGGCATTTTGTGCCCAGCGGGTCTCGGTTTCCTTTGCATAGGACTGCAGCTGATCCATCTGATCCTGAGCGTGCCCAAGGTGGTTACGCTGCTGTTGCAGCAACGCCAGCGCCTGATCGCGGCTTGTCTCAGCCAGTTCAATGGCCACACATAAACTGTTGAACTTGTGCATAGTGGCTACAACATCAATCTTGCTCAAGACACGCTTTCAGCCAACGTGATGGAGGCTGAAAGTTCATTCACACTGTCCGGCAGACTGGCTGATTCAAACATATCTTGTTGCAAAAACTGCATCATCGGTTCATGCAACGCGATGGCTTCATCCATCGCCCGGTCCGAGCCCCGCACATAAGCCCCAATTTGCACCAGATCACGCCCTTTTTCATAGCGCGAATACACAGCCTTGAAACGCCGTGCCACTTCAAAATGCTCGCGAGAGGTGACGTTTTGCATCACCCGGGATGCCGATTGTTCAACATCAATCGCCGGGAAATGCCCAGCCTCTGCCAAACTGCGTGACAACACAATGTGACCATCCAGAATGGCCCGAGCCGCATCGGCAATCGGGTCTTGCTGGTCGTCACCTTCTGAGAGCACGGTGTAAAACGCAGTGATCGATCCCACCCCATTGAGCCCATTGCCGCTGCGCTCCACCAACTGCGGCAGTTTGGCAAAACACGAAGGTGGGTAACCCTTGGTGGCAGGGGGCTCACCAATAGCCAACGCAATCTCGCGCTGCGCCATGGCATAACGCGTAAGCGAATCCATCAACAACAACACGTGTTTACCTTTGTCCCTGAAACTCTCTGCCACCGCCGTGGCATAGGCCGCGCCTTGCATGCGCAGCAAGGGGGGTGCGTCTGCAGGTGCCGCCACCACCACCGCACGAGCCCGGCCTTCTTCGCCCAAGATGTCTTCAATGAATTCTTTGACCTCACGACCACGCTCACCAATCAGCCCCACCACAATCACATCCGCCTGGGTATAACGGGCCATCATGCCCAGCAGCACACTTTTGCCGACACCAGAGCCGGCAAACAAACCCAGGCGTTGACCACGACCCACGGTAAACAAGGCATTAATGGCACGAATACCGGTGTCTAGTGTGTCACGCACTGGTGCACGATCCATGGCGTTGATGGGCTGGCGATCCATTGGCACAGAGAACACATTCAAAATCGGTCCCTTGTAGTCCATGGGCAGTCCATGGGCATCCACCACCCGCCCCAACAACCCATCCCCCAAGGGCAGACGCAACACGCCCTGGCCAAATTCACGCTGAACCTGCCGTCGCTCGCCCAAACGGGGTACGGTGACATAGGCGGGCGCAGGCTCCACACTGGCACCGCTTGACAGGCCATGCACATCGCCTGCGGGCATCAGAAATGCACGGTCATTTGAAAATCCGACCACTTCAGTCAGCACCGGAGCCTGCGCCTTCATGTGCACCCAACATTGCGACCCCACCGGCACCCTAATGCCCACCGCTTCCAGCACCAAACCGGTAAGCCGTGTGAGGGTGCCACGGGTCTCCAGCGTCGTGCCAGAGTGCACCCGCTGCATCGATTCCGCCAAAAAAGTTTGCCATTTCAGTGCGGCCTCAGGCTGGCTCATCTGTAGCCTCCCAGGTGCTGGTTAACCCCAAAGTGGCCACCGCACGCTGCCAGCGTTTTTGCAAGGTAGCATCCACCACCATACCTGCAGATTCCACCAAACAGCCCCCCGGTTGCAATGTGCTGTCCGCACGCAAACTCAGGCCAAGCCCAGAAAACTCTGTGGCCAACACGCCCTCAAGCACTTCAAGGTCAGTGGGATGCAGGCGTACCACGGCGCTGCGGTGCTCAGCGCCAAGCAGATCAATGGCTTCGCGGATCACCGGCAGCAGCACGTTCGGGTTGACCGACAGCTCCTGGCGCAACACCTGGCGCGCCAGCTCACAAGACAGCTCCAGCACCCCTTGCGCCATCACCTGCTGCGCCTGATCGAGTTGTGCCTGTGTCGACTGAAAAAGTTCACTGAAATGCTGACCGGACTGTGCGGCCTGGTTAGCCAGAAAATCAGCCATTTGCTGCTGGACCTCTGCCTGAGCCTGGGCGTGCCCCTGAGCCACCCCGTCGGCATAACCCGCCCGAAAACTTTCTTGCCTGGCTACTTCTTGCTGTGCCGCATCGTGCTCGGTTTCACGCACTTTGACCTGCGCTTGCAGCAGCTGCGCGGCGGTTTCAATAGCGCCAAAACGCCACTGCTGCACCGCATCAATTTCGTCACCAGGAATAAAACGTGAATAGTTCCGCATGCTCACACCATCGCATCATCTGCACCGCCGCCGATGACAATCGTGCCTTCATCGGCCAGGCGACGCACGGTTTTGAGAATTTCTTTTTGCTGCGCTTCCACTTCGGACAAGCGCATCGGTCCGCGCGACTCCAGGTCTTCGCGCAGCGTTTCTGCGGCGCGGGTAGACATGTTGGCCAAAATTTTCTCTTTGAGCTCAGGCTGTGCCCCCTTGAGCGCCACAATGAGCACATCGGAAGACACCTCTTTGAGCACAGTCTGAATGGCCTTGTCGTCCAGTTTGAGCACATCATCAAAGACAAACATCTTGTCCATGATTTTTTGCGCCAGATCAGGGTCGTGGTTGCGAATCGACTCGATCACCGTGCCCTCAATGGCGGTACCCATCAGGTTGATCATTTCAGCAGCGGTTTTAACGCCACCCAGGGATGACTTGCGCATCTTGTCGCCACCAGCCAGCACCTTGAACAGCACTTCATTGAGGTCTTTCAAGGCCGAGGGTTGAATCCCTTCCATGGTAGCCACCCGCAGCATCACCTCGTTACGCTGACGTTCTGTGAAGAACTTGAGAATGTCGGCGGCCTGATCAAAGTCCAGGTGCACCAGAATGGCCGCCACAATTTGCGGGTGCTCATTGCGCAACAGCTCTGCCACGCTTGAAGGCTCCATCCACTTCAGGCTTTCGATGCCTGACACGTCACCGCCCTGCAAAATCCGGTCGATCAGCAGAGCCGCTTTGTCGTCCCCCAAAGCGCGTTTGAGCACCGAGCGCACATAGTCGCCCGAGTTGGAGACCAACAAGCTTTGTGCGGCTGCAATACCGGTGAACTTGTCCACCACGTCATTGACCCGTTCACGCGTGATGGCCTTGGTTTTGGCAATGGCTTCGCCCAGCTTTTGCACCTCTTTGGGTGACAAATGCTTAAAGACTTCAGAGGCCTCGGCTTCCCCCAAAGACATCATCAGAATAGCGGCATCTTCCAATCCGTCAGTTTGCGACATGTTCTTGCGTCCTCATCCATTCCTGGTTTGCTGATTTGGCGGACATATCAGGCGGGTGCCTCGCCATTGATCCAGGTTTTGACAATGTTAGCCACTGCGGCCGGATTGTCACGCGTCAATTTACGGGCATCTTCAAGCGCCACGTCGGCAGAGCTCAATTCAGCAGGTTTTGCTGTAGCAGAACTGGGCGCATTCAGCAGCGGGCGGTCGATTTCCTCCGCTTCAATCGCATCAAGCTGCCCGACCCGTTCGGACTTATCTGCCACGATGGGCTGTGCCATCACCTTCATGGCTGGGCGTATCACGCCCAACAGCACCAACGCACCAAACATCAAGGTGCCCACAGGCCATGCCAGACTGCGCGCCAAATCAAGCAAAGCGGGCTGTTGCCACAGCGGCAGCGGATCCACAGTGACTTTTTCTTTGGTAAAAGGTGCGGTCACCACATTGACAGAATCGCCACGTTCCTTGTTAAAACCTACGGTTTCGCGTACCAGCGCGGTCAGCTTCTCCAGCTGGGCATCACTCATGGCTGCCGTGCTGGTTTTGCCTTTGGCATCGGTCGTGGTTTGGTGGTTGATGATCACCGCCGCGTTGATACGCTTGACCAAACCTGTGCCGCCGCGCACCACCCGAATGGTTTTATCAACTTCGTAATTGATCACCGATTCTTTGCGACCACCAGCACCCAAAGTGCCGTTAGCACCTGCTGCAGTTAAAGTTTGCGCCGCCCCATTAATCGGTGTCGATGACGGGCCAGGCGGCTGGTTGGTGGTGGCTCCGGGTACGCCGGTGGGGGTCACCGCACCCGCTGCTGAAGCACCACTTTCAAGCAACTGCTGGCTGCGAATGGCGCTGGCATCGGGCGTTTGATTGGGTTTGAACAATTCAGAAGTGGATTCAGTTTGCGAAAAATCCAGCTCTGCCGTGACTTGAGCACGCACGTTTTGCCGCCCCACCACGGGTTCCAGAATATCCAGAATGCGGCTGCTGTACAGCTGCTCAATCTGCTGCACATATTGCAATTGCTGAGCATCAGCCCCCATGCCGCCCCCTGCCTCGGCGGGCGTTGAAAGCAATTTACCCGTGTCATCAAGCACACTCACGGCCTTGGGATCCATCTCTGGCACACTGGAAGACACCAGGTGAATGATGCCTGCCAGCTGTCCCCGATCTAGCGAACGCCCGGCATTCAAACTTAGCAGCACCGAGGCCGATGGTTTTTGCTGATCGCGAAAAAAACCGTTTTGATTAGGCAGCGCCAGATGCACTCGCGCGCTTTGTACTGAAGACAAAGCCTGAATGGAGCGCGTCAACTCGCCTTCGAGCCCACGCTGAAAAGTCAGTCGCTCCTGAAACTGGGTCATTCCGAACCGGTTGGCCGTATCCATCAACTCAAAGCCTGTCACCGAGCCTTTGGGCAAACCTTGCGACGCCAGTTTGAGCCGCGTGTCATAGACCCGATCAGCGGGCACCAGAATCACACCCCCACCTGCGCCATACTGATATGGAACATTCATCTGGCTAAGTTGCGCCACGATGGCGCCACCATCTTTGTCAGGCAAATTGGCATACAGCACACGGTATTCCGCCTGGCGGCCCATCACCAAGCCAATGATGCCAATGGCCACAAACAGCACAATGCCCACCCCCAAGCGCAGCTTTTGGGCCTGATCCAAACCAGCCAGACGCTGGGCAAAAGTGGGATTTATGGGAATAGCAAGAGCGGCAGTCATAAAAATCTTCCATGTCAAAAGGGCGTGGTGCACCCTTGATGCAATTGATTATTGGGCTCGCTCCTGAAAACATTAGTTTGAAAAGAACTGCCTTTACCCCCTACTTCAAATTAAAGCTTTGACCAGCAGGTCGCTAGCATCAACCCACCCCAAGAAGCCAAGGGCACAAACACCATGAACCTCAGACTCACCCCCAATACGATGCCGCTTGCGGTACGCCCTAACCTCGCCACCGGGCTGGGCAATGTCAATGTGGGGGGTAAACAATCGGACAGTTTTTCTGGGGCTCTGAGCAATGCACTGCAATCAGTTAGTGCAACACAAAAGGAAGCCGCCCGCTTGCAACACGAGGTGCAGCTGGAAAACCCAAAGGTAAGCCTGGAAGAGACCATGGTGGCCATGCAGAAAGCGCAGATTGGCTTTCAGGCCACGCTGCACGTGCGCAACCGCATGGTGCAGGCTTACACCGACATCATGAACATGCAGGTGTAAGAATTAGGCAGCTGGCCTTCAATCAACCCTGACGCGCCTAACCCCGGAACTCGTGCTGACCCAACGCACACGATTTGGCGCAACACTGGAGACCTGGGTTTACGGTGAACTATTCAAACTGCTCAGCATTACCCCTGAGCCATGGTTTTTGTCGCACTTCAGGGACAAAGACTAGGTTGAGGTTGACTTTGTGCTGGAGCCGCCGCTGCGTGAGGTGATTGGCGTTGCAGTCAAGGCGACTGCCAGTGTGAATTCAGGCGACTTCAAAGGCCTGCACAAGCTGCGCGAACTTGTTGGCGCCCCATTTGTGACTGGCATCGTGCTTTATGACGGCACACAAGCACTGTCATTTGGAGAGGGTCTGTGGGCAGTGCCTTTGGGCAGACCATGCCTTTCCGTCTTCTCAAAAATTTATAAGAAATAAGCCTCTAGCCCTTATAAATACTGGGTAAGCAGCTATGCTAAATATAGCACTTAATGCAAATACTGGTGCGGGCTTTCCAGGCTTTGTTCGCAATGCATCAGCCACGGCTCGGCCAGGTAGCGGATTTGTGCGTCGTTGTTCAAGATGCGCTGCATGATGCGGGTTTTTTCCACGCGCTGCTCGGGGGCGAGTTCCTCGTTGTGGGCGCGCGCGCGCAGCTGCTCGATCAGCACCGCGCACGCACCTTCAAAGCGCATCACCTGATCCCAATCTTCTGACTTGGCAGCATCAAGCATGCGGGCGCTGCTGTCTTCTATGGCTTTGTAATAGTCGATGAGTTGTTGCGACATGTCGGTACTCCGGCTCTTATTACTTTGCGGCAGTAGCTAAGCCGGTACGCTCCATATGTTTCCACCCCTGGGCAATCGGTGTCAAGACTTTCATGACTTCTTGCAATGCCACATCATCGTTTCGAACATTGGCCGTTGTCAACCGAAGTACACAGTAGTCATAAACACGCTCCAGATTAGCTGCCAGTTCGCCACCTTCGGCCAGGTTCAAACTGCCCTTTAATCCTTCTTCAAGAATTCTGACAGAAATCAAAATATGTTGGCACTTGGCTTTGATGTCCCCGCGTGCCAAAGCGCCCCTGGCAACACCAATATTATTTAACAGTCCGTCAAAAAGCATATCCACCAGAAGATGTGGATCTGCCTGTGTAACACCAGTTTCAACGCTCACACGTTGATAAGTCTTGGCAGAGCGGGAGCTGACTGAAGTAAACATGGCATTTTTCCTTGAAGCTATGTCATCTTTATCGGCATTTGCCATGTCAAATCAAGTCCTTAAAACGTCAAGAAGAGAGTTTTATCAAACTCCGGTGAACATCAGTCATGCGGTACTCTTGTTCCACAAGGTCACCTGTTGCGCCACAAAGGCATTGAGCGCATTCAGGCTGGCCATTTGAGCATCAAGCGCGCTGTAGCGTCGTGTCACTGCAGCCTCAAACCGGGCGGCTTTATCGTTCACCCGCTGCTGATCTTTGGCATTGGCATCCAATGCACGCTTCAAAGATGCATCCTTGGTGCTGAAAAATCCATCGGTAGCCAACAAGCCGACAGCAAAGTTTTTGAATTTCAAACTTACCCCATTGGTCAAGTCGTTACCGTTGTTGACGGTGAACAGACTCTTGACTTCGTTGCCGTTGCTCAAAGCAGTCGAGAGTTTGGCGCTGTCCACAGCCAGATC
>Ga0210011_1000473_pt1 | contig 43450 bp, 45 predicted proteins | sample CryGeymeta201502_FD_183972 | JGI IMG/M metagenome (GOLD analysis project Ga0210011, IMG submission 183972) | Groundwater microbial communities from Crystal Geyser aquifers in Utah, USA - Crystal Geyser metaG 2015-02 (SPAdes) (version 2) | ecosystem: Environmental > Aquatic > Deep subsurface >...
CAAAATTCATCATTTCATTATCCCCAGCATCTAAAATCGCATTTTCATTATTTGATAGAAACTCTTTCATTGGAACTGGTTTTATACCCAAGCTACCTCTATTTAACCATCTTCTAAATAGTGGTCCGATTTGTCTGTTGGTCTCTTTTGGTTCTGCCGATCTTTCAAATACTTTTTCAAGTCCCATTTCATAAATCCTACCCGAAAGTCTATCTACTGTTTTTGGATTTCTTTCAATAGAGGATTTATCTCTTTTTAAGTACGCAACATAAGAATCTTTTATTGGAAATAATTCCAATTTTAATAAATTCTCAATTAGGTTTTTATTATCTTGAGAATTGAAAGCATTTTCAACTTTTTTCCACAAATTCTCGTCTAGCTCTCTTATACCGTTTGGTATAGTTGGATAAACAGAAAAAAGATCATCAAGGTAATTTCTTTGATTTGCATAGGTAATGCTTAATTGTGTCCAATAATTCATAGTTTTCCTTGGTTAAAAAATTAAATTTATCACTTGTTTATACTATACTTTTTATCTCGTTATTTTCAATCAATTAAATTCGTTTTCGGAGCGATAGCGGAGAAAACCCCTTTTACCCCCCTCTTTAAAAATTAAAAAAATCAAATTCCTTATTTCTTAAAGCCCACCAAAAACATTTCAATTAACAAATTTTTCAAAAATATGTCGCCTAACACTTGTTAAACGAACTTCTTAAAATCTTAGCTAAACTATGTTATAATTTTTATATAAATGTGTAACCTTAAATAAGTTATGAATACACATAATTATCGTCCAAGCCGAGATCCTGTACTTTTATTTAAACAAGAAATGAAACTTCGAGGATTTAGCAATAAGACTATAAAAAGCTATTTGTATTATACACAAGAATGCTTACGTTTTGCAAGTGTTGGGGCTAGTGAAGTAACTGCCAAAATTGTCAGAGATTATCTAGAGTATTTGGCAGATAGTGGCAAATCTGCTTCTACACTCAATGTGGCTTATAGCTCTTTGGACTTATATTTTGGGAAAATTTTGCACCGAAAGTTTTTTGTGAATATTCCTAGGGCTAAAAAAACAAAAAAATTACCAGTAGTACTCTCAAAAGAAGAAATAAATAGAATGCTGGAAGTGACGACTAATAAAAAACATCATTTTATCATTAGTCTTTTTTATGGTACAGGACTGCGTCTTGAAGAATTGCAAAATATCAAAATGTACGATGTAGATTTGGATAGGGGAATGCTGAAGGTGGTACAAGGTAAAGGTAAAAAAGATAGAATGGCTATAATCCCCAAAAAACTAGTAGAGATTTTGGAAGCACAGAAAAAATTGAAATTATCTTCAGATTATCTTTTTACTAGCAATCGTGGTGGTAATATGGATAAAAGAAGTTTGCAAAAAATAGTAAGTGAATCAGCTAAAAAAGTGGGAATAATGAAAAAAGTTTCTCCACACACACTTCGTCATAGTTTTGCTACACATTTACTAGAAAATGGTACAGACATTCGCTATATTCAAGAGTTACTTGGTCATGCTAAGCTGGAAACTACCCAAATCTATACTCATGTAGCAAATAAAAATCTGAGTTTGATAACAAGTCCTTTGGATGTTTAGATTATTTCTTATGTTTTTCTACAAAACACTCACAAGGTTTTTCTTTTAGTATAACTTTTTGTTCTTTGATAGTATTGATAAAATCTTTTTGGTCGGCACTTCCTGTAGCTAGTTTTTTATCTAGTGGAGAATGATGTTGGTAGTCTCTTTTTGTCATTTCAGCTACAAGCTCTTCGTGTCTATTATAGAGTGCTTTTGATTTTCCTATCCATCTTTTGGTTTCAGGATGATGTGAATATCCACCCTTGCCACCGTGTTTTGTCAGTATATTCCAAAGACCGTGAAGCTCGCGGTGTTCACCTAGTAAGTGTTTTCGACAAAGATGTTTGACGTGGATATCCCAGACGCGCATATTTTTTTATTATATCACTTATTATAAACAGTGATTTAGTTATTTGCAAGTAACAAAAAACAACTTTTAAAGAAGTTGTTTTTTTAAATTTATTTAAAATACTTAGCCGCATTTTTGTTTCTATGTGGACAACCGGGCCAGCAACAAGGGCGACGTTTTCCTTTTAATAAATCTTCCTTTAGTCTAGCTATGTGTTCCTCTCTGGTTTTTTTCTGCTTTACTATTGTCACCCAACAGATCCACTCGTTACGAGCGAGAGGTGTGAGGCTGTCCCATTTTTCTAGCACAGATGGATTTGAGTCCAAAATACTTTTTAGATCTTTTGGTACTCTGTGTAAGGCTTTTGTCGGTATTTGTTTTTGTGGCATAATTTTGGATTTAAAGGATCTCAACTATTTTTCTTCTCTAAAAGTACTTTATAAGTTTCTTTATTTTTCCATAGGAAATAAATATTGAGTGCGCATAATACAACGGCCATAAGAGAACCAGTGTTGAAAAGTCCGTCTAAGAAAATATGAAAACCGATAATATTGACAGTAATCGGTGCAATAAGTAGTGCTGCCAAAGCCTCACGCTTGGTCCAAAGAGCAATAATGGCGAAGACATGTACTATAGCCATGGTATAAAGAATATAGGAAGAGGCATAGAGTGACTGGATAAAAGCAAAAGCCTCGTCAGTATTGTACAAATCTCGGGTTGGCTCGGGCATGACACCTAGTGTGCCAAGTACTGGCATGAGGAGAAGAAGTGAAAGTAAAACTTTCAAAATATTATGAATTATTTTCATAAGTTTTTTTAAAAATTAAAATAGTACAAAAGTACTGTATATATTATACCTAAAAAGTACAAATTGTCCAACTTATTCCAAATAATTTATAACATATTCAAGACTATGTTGGTGAAATTTTACAGAGAGTCCGTCGTACTTGATACTGATGTCTGGGTTGATTGGTTTGGAGAGGGCTTTTGTTTCAAAATTAACTCTGCGATACAAATTCATAAAATCTTGAAAAGATAAATCAATCACAAATTCGGCGTGCTCATAACCCTCTTTGTAAAAACTATTATCTTTTGGTGCTGGCAGTTCAATACAGTAAATATTTCGATTAGCAAATTGTAAGGGCTTATACAATTTAAAAGTAGATATTGGGCGCCCACCTATTTCAGTTTCAGAAAGTAAGTCTCCGTATCTTTTCAGTTTTTTCTTTAGTTCTTTGTAGCGTTTCATTGTCTCCACTCTATAACATACGTGATCTAGTTCATAATTTGATACATCAATATGATCTTTTTTCAAAAGTAAAAAAAGTCTTTCTAAAAAAGGAGAAACGTCACCTAAAAGTTCTTTAAGATTAGACATAAATTTAATTAAGGATATGTGTATTATACATTTTTGGTATGTATTTTGGCAAATTTATTTTTTTATTTACTTTTGTCCACATTTGTTCTAAAATAGAAAAGCGATTAGAATATAGACATAATTTTTAAAATAGTTAAAATGTCTCATCCTTTCAAAAAAATGTTAAAAAGTCATTATTGCAAAATTGTTTTTGCTTTCTTTTTTGTACTTAGTTTTTATTTGGTTCCACACAAATTGTTTCGAGGTTTGTACTTGCTTTTGGTGGTCTTATTTTCTCTTAGTTTTTCAGCTGTGATGACTTGCTTGGTCTTGAATATGAAAGAGAGATACAAGAACGCCAAAGATGCTGGTAAAAGCGTCCTGGGTATTGTAGCCGCCCTTCTTGGCTTGTCTGCTTTGCAGGTTTGTACGGTAGGTGGGGGATTTTGTGCAATATCACTTGGTAGTAGTATTGTGGCAGCTATTTTTCCTGGTACAGCTTTTCATTTTTTGGGACAACATGCAGTAATTATTATTATTTTATCTATTTTGATTCAGTGGTATTCTTTGTATAAGATGCGTTGTTTTAAAAAGTAACTTAATCACTTTTTTATAAAAAATATTTTTATATCTCAATGTATCTCTATTTTATCTCTATTTTATCTCTATTATATCTCAATGTATCTCTATTTTATCTCTATTTTATCTCAATTTATTTCATCTTTAGTTATAAAAATATTCAATTAAAACAAACTTTCTAAATAAAAAAATATGCGAGTTGGAATCATTGGTGGAGGAGCGGCTGGCATGATGTGTGCCGCGACAATAGTAGAAGAGCATCCAGACATGGAGGTTTTTTTGATTGAAAAAAATAGTTCCCTTGGTAAAAAAGTTATTATTTCAGGTGGTGGTAGATGCAATGTGACAACAGGAATAGAAGACTTGAAATTGGTTTTGACAAAATATCCTCGTGGTAGCAAATTTTTGCAATCTGCTATGCATAGATTTTCACCAGCACAAGTGAGGGATTGGTTTGAAAATCATGGAGTTGATCTCAAGTGTGAAGAAGATTTACGTGTTTTCCCAGTGTCAAACGATGGACATGACATTGTCGGAGTCTTCGAAAATATTTTCAAAAATTCAAAAATAGATTTACTCTTCAAACACAATATGAAAAATATTGTGAAAAAGAAAAATAAGTTTGTAATATCTTTTGCAGAAGGGGAAAATCTAGAAGTAGACAAAGTCGTGATGGCTCTCGGTGGGCAGGCTTATCGTCAGACTGGTTCGACAGGGGATGGATATGATATTTTAGAAAAACTTGGTCACAAAATTACAGATCTGTCACCAAGTCTCAATTCTTTTTTAACACAAGAAAAATGGCCAAAAGAATTGTCTGGTTTGTCTTTTGAAAAAGCTACGATAAAAGTAAAAGGTATGAAAAAATATCAATTCACCGGACCTTTTCTTTTTACACATACTGGTGTAAGTGGACCGGCTGTGTTTGCCTTGTCATCACTTATCGCTTTTGAAAAGTATGATAGACAAAATCCTCTTGAAATATTGATAGATGTTTTTCCAGATTTATCTCTTGATAATTTGTTTGAACAGTTGCAAAAGTTGCGTGAGGAAAATCTGAAAAAAACTTTCAAAAATACTTTGCACAATTTTTTGGTAAAATCTCTTAGTGAAAAAGTTTGTGAAAATTTAGCTATTGATTTTGAGAAAAAAAATGTGGAGATGAGTAAAAAAGATTTGCGTAAAGTTGCAGAATATGTCAAAGCTTTGCCTCTAAAAATTATTGGTCGGGGAGCAGGGGACGAATTTGTGACTGCTGGCGGGGTAGAGTTGTCAGAAGTTGATCCAAAGACTATGGAATCAAAAGTTTGTCCAGGTTTGTATTTTGCGGGAGAAATTTTGGATATTGACGGTTTTACTGGTGGTTTCAATTTACAGGCTTCGTGGGCTACTGGGAGAGCGGGAGGGCTGGCAATTGATTGTTAAATGTGATAAATTAATATTATATTTTAATAATTTAGAAATTTAGGAATTTTAAATTTTAAAACAATTTTTAATGTCTTAATTTTAAATTATCTCATTTAAAAATTTATAATTGTTTTAAAATTACTAAATTTAAAATTTAATTTTATGTCAAAAGAAAAAGAATATTACAAAGTCTCTGGTGACAAATTGCTCACCAAGATAAAACAAATTATCAAAGAAGGTAATGCTCGCAAGATTATTATTAAAAATGAAGAAGGAAAAAAGTTGATTGAATTTCCAATTACTATTGGGGCTGTCGGAGTATTAGCTGCACCACTTATTGCGGCTGTTGGTGCGATGGCGGCTTTACTTACCAATTGTCAGATTGAAGTCGAGAAGAAAGCTGTTAAAAAATAAATAAAATCATAAAATTAAAAAACCGCTATAGTGCGGTTTTTTTAATCATATCGTATCACTCCCTTTTCAAAATTCACTTGATAATGGGCTATGGCTAATTTCAATTTGTGGTATTCGAATTTCTCATTGAATTTTTGATAAAGTGTTTTTATTTGTTTTGGTATGCCATTGGTTTTCAATTCTTCTATTATTGTTTTCAAATCACTTTTGCTGATGAATTGTAATATATCTATATCATAACCTTGTTCATATAGTTCAGCTAGATGGCTATATATGGTTTGTGGTTTTAGATTTCTTTTTTCAGCAATTTGATTGATAGGGATATTTTGTTTGTAATAAGAATATGTTAATTCTTGAGTTGTCCCTTCTATCTTTTGTCCAGACGTATCTTTTTCTCGAATAAATTTTGTAATTTCTTCTATAAAAATTTGCCCGTAAGATTTGTATTTTTTGTCACCTACGCCACTAATACTTTTCATAGCTTCTTCTGAAAGAGGTTTTCTGTCAGACATTTCAGCTAGAGTGGCATCATTGAAAACTATGTAAGGTGGAATATTAAATTTTTTAGAGATTGATCTGCGTAGAGCTCTAAGATTTTCAAACAATTCTTCTTCGACAACTTGTTTTTTACTTTTCTTTTCTTCTACTTTTTCTAGTTCTCTTTCTTTTATAGAACTTAGTGAGACAAATTTTATTTCTTTTTTTCCCAATAAAATTTTTTTGCCAGCTTCGGTTATTTTCAGACTATAATTTTGGTCATAGGCGATATCTATGAAACCCATATTGAGCATTTGCAAAATATATTGTTTCCAGTCTATTGGAGAAATATCTTTTCCTATGCCATAAGTTTTTATTTTGTCATAACCTTGTATGATAATATCTTGGCGAGCGGATCCTCGCAGTACATCGATGAGAGTATTGACGGCTACTTTTTCTTCTAGACGAAAGATAGCCGATAGTGCCATGCGTGTTATTTTTGTTCCGTCGATTAGCTCTGGAGGATTCTCGCAGACATCACAATTCTGACAATCTTTGTCTAGATGTTCTCCGAAGTATGAAAGTAATATGCGTCGACGACAGATGAGAGCGTCAGCATATTGTTGCATACGTTCTAGTTTGGCTAGTTGGAGAGTCGCTTGACCACTTTCACTAGCAAACTTTTTTAGCAGGACTACATCAGAAAATGTATAAAAAAGAATCGTTTCACTAGGCATACCATCACGGCCAGCACGACCTATTTCTTGGTAATAGCCTTCGATATTTTTTGGTAAATTGTGATGAATGACAAAGCGAACATTGGACTTGTCTATTCCCATTCCAAAAGCGATAGTAGCTACGATGATATTTGTCTTACCATAAATAAAATTTTCTTGAACACGTGATCTTTCGTGTGCTTGCATGCCAGCATGATAGTGATCGGCACTTATATTTTCTGCTTGCAAAGCGCTCGATACTTTTTCTGTTTGTTTTCGACTCAAACAATAAATTATTCCTGATTGTCCATCTCTTTTTTTTACAAAATTTATTATTGATTGCATTCTTTTTTGAGCGGGTAGTACTGTAAGTTTTAGATTTGGTCTATCGAATGAAGAAAGAAATATTTTTGGATCTTTTAGATTCAATTGACTGGCGATATCTTTGCGAGTAATTTTGTCAGCTGTTGCTGTCAGAGCGATGATCGGAATTTTTGAAAAAAATTGTTTTAGTTTTCCTAGTTGGGTATATTCTTTGCGGAAGTCATGACCCCAAGATGAAATACAATGTGCTTCGTCAATTGCAAAAAGTGAGATATCTAAATCATGCAAAAAATATTGAAAAGAATTCGATAATAATTTTTCGGGTGAGACGTAGAGCATTTTTATTTCACCCTTTTTGGCATCAGTCATTATGTCTTCTATTTCGTTTGTTTCTAGACTACTATTGATGTAGCTAGCTTTGATACCATTTTCGACTAGTCCTTCGACTTGATCTTTCATTAGAGCGATGAGAGGAGAAACGACAATAGTGATTCCAGGGAAGACCGTGGCGGGCAATTGGTAACACAAAGATTTGCCACCACCAGTCGGCATGATGACAAGACAATCTTGTTTTTTCAAAACAGCCTTTACAATTTTTTCTTGCATTGGTCGGAAGCTATTGAAGCCAAAATTGTGTTTCAATGATTCTTCGATTTTTTCTTTTGTCATTTTTATAGGATTAAGTAGTAAGCAGAATAAGGAATAAGTATTTTGCTATGATATTAATTTTATTTTTTCATTTCTAGTCATTTTTTTTATGGCTATTTCACGTTTTGTCGCACTACTGCGGTCTGTTAAAGTTTCTGTATACATAAGAGAAAAGGGAAGTCGGGCACGGACATATTTTGATCCAGTACCTTGTCTGTGTGTTTCGAGTCTTTTTTTTAGGTTTTTGGCTATCCCCGTATAGAGAGAATTGTCAGAGCATTTTATTATATATAGGGTGTACATAGGTTTTGTATTCCGCCCCAGGCGGACGAGATATTATATTTTTAAGTTTATTTTGAAAAATACGTTTAACTATACTCCTAGTTCGATGTATGAAAGTTTATTATAGCAGAGATTTTTTGGCCTGGCTATTTATAATAACAACCTTTGACTACAAGGTCTTTTTTTGATATATTGAAATTGTTATTTATTTGGATTATGTCCAAAATTTTTTTAAAAAATAATTATATAGTTTATGGATTTGCAAATAGAAGTTTTACAAGAGGGTGAAGGCGGGGAAGCTCAAGCAGGTGACAAAGTAACAGTGCACTACACAGGCACTTTTGAAGATGGTAGTAAATTTGATTCAAGTGTGGATAGAGGTCAGCCTTTCGATTTTTTACTTGGACGAGGTATGGTGATAAAAGGTTGGGATGATGGTGTAGTTGGTATGAAACTTGGAGAAAAAAGAAAACTAATAATTCCTTACGAACTTGGTTATGGTGAAAATGGTTACGGTCCAATTCCACCAAAGGCTACTCTTATTTTCGAGGTAGAACTATTGGGAATTGAATAATTATTTGTTATAATATAAATATTCAGCTATCTTGCTATAAGTGGTGGTATAAGAATGTACATTTCTGTGGTAGTTCACAGAAAATTAAACTTTCTTGTCCCGACTCCACTTTAAGCGGATAGACAAGTCGGGATTAATTTATTATATAAAAAATATGAAGAAAAGTAATTTGGGTTTGCTAGTAGTAGCTTTTAGTGTGTTGTTTGTAGGAGCTGGATGTTCTAAAGAAGCTTCTGATACCAATGTCTCGGAGCTACAAGATTCTAAATCATTTAGTTATAGTGATAGTAATAATACTTATGAGATTAGTGGTCTGATCGCTAAGGATTGGACAGAAAACAAAGATGCTGATCCAAGAGTAGAAACAATGTTTTTTTCTCCTGAAAAAGAAGGTGATGATTTTAGAGAAAATATAAATATTGTACGTTTTGAATTTGCTGATGGTGAAAAAGAAATGACTATTGATGAGTATGCTGATAGTGCACTTACTGGTAGTGACAGATCACCTGGTTACAAATTGTTATCTAGAACATCAAGTACTATTTCTGGTTATCCTGCCGTTCATGTTGTTTACCAAGCTTATTCTACTCCTGGTCTTATGCAATTTGAACAAACATTTTTTAAGACAGACAAAGAAGGTTATATGGTTACTTTTACAGGTACACCAGATGGTGCTGTAGAATTTGAGCAAGTTTATCAGGATTTCTTGAAGAGTATCGTCGCTAAATAATTTTTTGGCAAATAAAAAACAGTTCCGATTTTATCGTGACTGTTTTTTTATCTTTATTTTTTTTCTAGAGAACCTGTGATCAACATGATTAGTACTCCAACTAAGAAAATTGCACCTAGTGTATAGCTAGTCTTCCAGAAAGCATCAAGTGCTACAGCTTTATCAAGCATATTCCAGATATACATGAGACCAATAGCAAGAGAAACTAGTAGGAAAATTACTACTAAAATTCCTAGAAATTGTAAGATTTTTTTGGACATATATTATCATTAAGAATATTGAAGTAAGTATATCATTTTATGATGAAAAAGCAAATGAAAACATGAAGGCCTCCAACGTCGAAACGCGGAGGCCTTTTTGTACCCACTTCTGGACCGTGCTTAGCCGTAAAAGCCGAGCCGCTGGTACCAATGTGGCGGGTAGAAGACGTTCGGGGAGAGTCGTTGATCCTCGTCGTTGGACGTCACGACGACGAGGTTGCTCGTGAGGTCCGTGTTCACGAAGAACTGGAACTCGCACGCACCTTTGCCGAGGTAGGTCGAGATCACGGCCACACCGTTTTCGTCCGATTGGACGAAGCCGTAATAGTCGAATCCTTTGTACTTCAGCAAGGGTATGGTCAGATGGAAGCCGACCAGCACGGCGAAAGGTTTTTCGCCACGTAAGACGATATTGAACATTCCTGGCTTGAAGTTTTTTCCTCCCAGATGGTGCCAGATCACCATCTGGCTTGAGTTCTTCACGAAATTCCACATGAAGCGGAACTTCTTGAGCATCTCTTTCCCGAGGAAAAGAGAAACCGTGAAGAACATGACGAACAGGATCCACGAAATCATCTTTCCCCCATATATTGAGTTCCACGCAGGATTGCATGAGAACATACAAAAATAGCATAAAATAAGTTATTTGTCAAGGTATTAAGGTAATTAAAATTTAGCAATTTTTCTTCAAACTTGTTATAATGTTAACTCAGTTTAAATAATGATAAATATATGAAAATCGCAGTTTCAGGAGATATTGGCTCTTTTTCCGAGGAAGCCGGTAATGCTTATGCTATTAGACAAGGTATAAAGGATTATGAACTTGTTTATGCTATAGACATGGAGGGAGTTTTGGATAGAGTAGAAAAAAATGAAGTAGATTTAGGAGTTTTCCCAGTTGTGAATTCTCGTGGGGGCTTGGTTCAAACAGCTTTTGAGGCTATGGGAAGACATAACTTTATTCTTATTGATGAGCTTTGGCACGAAGTTTGTCAGTGTTTGATGGTCAAAACAGGAATAAAATTGGAAGAAATTACCAAAATAGTTTCTCATCCCCAAGCACTTTCTCAGTGTGAAAGGACTTTGGATAAAATGTTGCCAGGAGTAAAATTTCAAGAATGGGAGGATACTGCCAAAGCTGCTAGAGATTTGAGTGAAGGTAAATTGGAAAATACTTGTGCTATTGTCGCTCCAGCTCGGGCAGCGGAAATTTATGGTTTGGAAATTTTACAAAGAAATATCCAAGATATGCGACCTAATTTGACCACGTTTATAATTGTAAAAAAAGAAAATTAAATTATGAAAAAAAATGAAGGAAAGAAAATAGTTTTTGTGGATTATTATGGTATTTTGAGTACTACTCGCTTTTGGCATAGTGTACAAGATCCTAATCATAAGTTACACAAATATTTACAATCTATTCAAGACTTTCTTTTTGTAGAGGATAGGACCTTGCTAGATGAATGGATGAGAGGTAAATATACGAGTGAAGAAATGCATCAAGTTTTGGCAGAGAATTTTGCTATTGATTTTGATGAATTATTTTCTATTTTTGTAGAAGATTGTAAGACAGTAGAAATATCAGAAAAAATTCTTGATAAATTGAAATCTTTGCCAGAGAATTATTTGAAAATTATGGTGACAGATAATATGGATTCTTTCGATAGATTTATTTTGCCAGCCAACAGAATTTTGGAAGATAGTTTCCATGGGATAAACAATTCTTTTTATGTACAAAAACTAAAAGCTGACAAAGAAGGTGAATGGTTTTTGGATATTTTAAAGAATTACGAAGTACCTATTGAAAATTGTGCGTTGATAGATGATAGTTTGAAGAATTGTGAAACATTTCAAAAATTGGGTGGAAAGTATTATAATAGTAAGACAGAAGAAGATGTTTTATTAGCTTTAAATAATTTTATCAAATAAAATGTTTACTATATTTTTAATTGCTCTTAGTTTGTCTATTGATTCTTTCATAACAGCAGGAAGCCTAAGTTTGAAACATAATAAAAACTTTTGGTTGATGTCTTTGTGGATTGCTAGTGTGTTTGCTTTTTTCCAAACTCTGATGCCATTGCTTGGTTTTTTACTTGGTAAACAGTTTGTAATTTATGTACAAGAATTTGATCATTGGATAGCTTTCATTTTGCTCTTAATCGTTGGTGGTAAATTTATTTTTGAAGCTTTGTCATCAGATGATAAAAAAATAAAAAAATTAAGTTGGAAAGTTTTAGCTACTTTAGGAGTGGCTACTAGTATTGATGCTTTGGTCGTTGGACTTACTTTTGCTTTTATGGAAATTAATTTATTTTTGGCGTTAGTTATTATCGCTGTTGTGACTTTTATAATTTCAATACTTGGTTGCTACCTTGGTAAAAAATTAAGTCATAAGTTTGGATCGGAGATTGAAATTTTGGCGGGTATTGTCCTTATCATGATTGGTGCCAAAATTCTTTTTACTCATTTATTTTAAATAACAAAAAATATGAAAATACTTTTTCTTGATACAGAGACAACAGATTTGGAAGAAGGACGTCTTGTCCAACTAGCTTACAAAAATAGATTGACAGGGGACACTGTCAATGAATTTTTCAAACCACCAAAAGAAATTTCTGTTGGGGCGATGTCTATTCACCATGTTACCAATGAGATGGTTGCAGACAAGCCAGCTTTTGATGGAAGCCAGTTTAAAAAAGATTTAGAAGTTCTGCTTGAAAATTATATTCTTGTCGCACACAATGCTCTTTTTGATATTGGCATTTTGCAAAATGAAGGGGTGAAGACTCACGAGTTTATTGATACCTTGCGTGTTGCTCGTCATACTATTGAAAGTCCTGAACATAAATTGCAGTATTTACGTTATTTATTAAAACTAAATGTCGAAGGTCTAGCACATGATGCTTGGGGTGATATTCTTGTTTTGGAAGCTTTGTTTGAGTATTTGTTTCCTATTGTCAAAGAAAAATTTTTATTGTTGACTGATGAAGAAGTCTTGGCAAAAATGAAAGAATTGACTACAACTCCAGTACCTCTCAAAAATTTTACTTTTGGTAAATACAATGGTAAGACTTTTGAAGAAGTTAGTAAAATGGATAGAGGTTATTTGGATTGGCTTTATAATAGTGAATCAGGAAAACCAGAGGAAGAACAAAATGAAGATATGATTTTTACTTTGAAATTTTATTTAGGAAAATAAATTTGTGTTTGAGTTACCAGACAACCAAAAAAATAAAAAATGGAAAATTTTTGCAATTATTAGTATTGCCTTATTTTTAGTTACTTTTATTTTTGCTTTGCTTTGGTATTTTCTTTTTTATTTGAGTCCTCCAGAACCTAAAAATTTGGTAGAAAATATTGATGTACCTGTGATAGCTGAAGTAAAAAATCATGAAATAAAAAAGGAAGAAGTTGTAATCCCAGAATTTTCTAGTACTACCATTATTATGGTCGGAGATATTATGCTTGATCGAGATGTTTATTATTTTATTAGAAAAAATAACAATGAATTCAATTTTCCTTTTGCAAAAATTAATACATTTTTAGCTAGTGCAGATTTTCGAGTAGGAAATTTGGAAGGTCCGATTACCAATAATCAATCTATTATCAAAGCTGGCGGTGCTGAAGAAAATGGTGGAAATCTGCGCTTTACTTTTTCACCAAAGACGACGACTACTTTGTCAGACAATTTTGATTTGCTTAGTCTTGCCAATAACCACATCACCAACTTTGCCAATGACGGTGTAGTACAAACAAAAAATTATTTGAAAAGTGCGGGGATAAATTATTTTGGAGATTTTTATAACCAGACAGAACTTTCTTATATTTATGAGGTTGCAGAAGATTTGAAAATTGCTTTTGTGGGTTATCATCAATTTTATTCAGGTGGTTTAGAAAATGTTCTATCTGAAATAACGAAAATAAAATCAGAAAAGTTAGCTGATATTATAATAGTTTTTCCTCACTGGGGAACAGAGTATTTGACCACAAGACCAGATGGAAAACAGCAAGAGTTATCAAAAAAGTTTATTGATGCTGGGGCTGATTTGGTAATAGGTTCTCATCCTCATGTTATTGAGCCGATTGAAATGTACAAAGAAAAACTTATTTTTTATAGTTTGGGAAATTTTGTCTTTGATCAATATTTTTCTCCAGAAACTCTCCAAGGTCTTGCCTTGAAATTGAATTTTATAAAAAAAGAAGATAAAATCGAGACAAAAATAAATCTAATTCCACTTGCTATTTCTCGAGAGACGCAGGTGTCTGTAATGGAAGATGGAATTTTGAAACAAAAAGTTTTGGATAGTCTGGCAGGTAATTCAAATGTTGTAGACAGTGTGAAAGAGGAAATTAGAAATGGGGAGATTAATTTTTCTTTTTAATATTAATTTCAAAATAAAATAAGCTAATTTTAGCTTATTTTTATTTTTGACATTTAGGTCTTTACATTGTATTATAGATTTATAATAAATTTGAATTTATGAGCAATTATAAAAGTGTTATTCAAGATTATCTGTCTAATTTGGAAAAGTTTCTGAAGACTGGGGATGCAAAAGAACATACTTATCGTCCAGCTTTTCAGCACTTGATAGAAAATCTTACAGAAGATATCCAAGTCATCAATGAGCCTGCTTACACTGGTGGAAATGCTCCTGATTTTTTGTTCAAAAAAGGTGACACACCGATTGCATATGCTGAGTGTAAAGATATAGATATTGATATTTCAAAAAAAGAAGTACAAGACCAAGCTAAGCGTTACGTCGATGCTTTTGGCAAAATCTTGCTTACCAACTATATTGATTTGGAAATTATTGATGAAAATGGAAGTGTAGTGAAAATTGCGATTGCCGAACTGGACAACAATAAAAATCTAGAAATATTTGAAGACAAATTTGAAGCATTCGCTGATATTATTCGAGATTACATGACGACGACGCCACAGACTATCAAGTCTGCCAAAAAATTGGCGAAGATAATGGCAAATAAAGCAAAAATTTTGCGTGATAATGCCAGAGCATCGCTTGATCAAAATGAACAATCAGATATTTTCAAACAATATCGCACTTTTCAAGAAGTCTTGATAAGAGATTTGTCAAAAGAAGAGTTTGCCGACATGTATGCTCAGACTCTCGTCTACGGTTTGTTTGTGGCACGTTATTATGATCCAACTTTGAAAACTTTTTCTCGTTATGAAGCACAGGATCTATTGCCGGCTACCAATCCATTGCTCAAGAAATTTTTTGGTCACGTGGCTGGGACAGATTATGATCAGAAGATTGCTTGGATAGTAGATAGTCTAATAGAAACTTATCTAGCAACAGATGTCGCAGGTATCATGCACAAAGAATTTGTGAAGAAATCCAAAGATCCTGTCTTACATTTTTACGAAACATTTTTGACAGAATATGACAAAGGACTTCGTAAAAGTCGTGGTGTTTATTATACACCAGAGCCGGTTGTATCATTTATCGTTCGTAGTGTTGATCAGATTTTGAAAAGTAAGTTTGGTCTTGTCAAAGGTCTGGCTGACACAAGCAAAATTCCTCATATAAAAAAGATACAAGCTACAGATGGCAGAACTACAGATAACATAAAACAAATAACAGACGATATTCATAAAGTACAAATTCTCGATCCCGCAGTTGGTACGGGCACTTTTCTCAATGAAGTGATTCATGAAATACACAAAAATTTTGTCGGGCAAGAAGGCATGTGGTCTGGCTATGTAAAAGAACATTTACTGCCAAGACTGCATGGGTTTGAGCTGATGATGGCGAGTTATACGATGGCGCATCTGAAATTGGGTGTGACGCTAGCTGAACTTGGGTATAACGGTGACGAGAGGCTTTCTGTTTGGCTGACAAATAGTCTGGAGCAAGGCGTACACGAAGTGCCGAATCTTTTTATGAGTGAGTGGTTGACAGAGGAATCAAATAAGGCTTCTTATATTAAGTCCGATTTGCCGATTATGGTAGTGATTGGGAATCCACCGTATAGTGGAGTCTCTTCAAATAATAGTAAAGAAGCCACAAGGCTTGCTGATAAATATAAAATTGAGCCAGGTGGAAAACAAAAATTACAAGAGAGAAAACATTGGCTCAATGATGATTATGTGAAGTTTATTAGTTTTGCTGAAGATCAAATAGAAAAAACTGGAGAAGGAATTGTTTCTTTTATTACACCACATGGTTATATAGACAATCCAACTTTTCGTGGTATGCGTTGGCATCTCTTGAAGACGTTTGATGAAATATATATTGTAGATTTACACGGAAATAGTTTGAAAAAAGAGTCTGCACCAGATGGTGGAAAAGATGAAAATGTTTTCAATATTCAACAAGGGGTTTCAATTATTTTTGGAATAAAGAAAAAAGAATCAGAAAATGAATTGGCTAATGTATATCATTTGGATATTTATGGTAAACGTGAAGAAAAATATAAAATTCTTAATGAACTAGAGTTTGAAAAAGTAAGATGGGAAAAGGTAAAATATCAAGAGCCTCAATATATATTTTTATCACAAAATTTTAAATTAAAAGATTTTTATAATAATGGTTTTTCCATATCAGGATTATTTAATTTTAACACTTCTGGAGTTGTTACAATGGCGGATAATTATGTTTTGACAGACTCTAAAGATGAAATTTTAAATAGGATTAAAGATGTTTTATACAATAAACCTGAAGAAAATCAATTTAAAGAAAAATGGAAATTAGGTAAAAACTATTCTAAATGGTTCTTGGGTAGTGTAGATAAAATTATTTTTGATCAGAGTAATGCCATAAAAATTTTATATAGGCCTTTTGATTTTAAATGGACTTATTATGATAAAAAAGTGTTATGGAGAACTAGATATGAAATTTTAAAAAATTTAGTTAATCATAAAAATATAGCAATTATTTTTGCGAGAAGTCAAAAAAATAATTTATGGAATGCAATTTTTATTTCTGATTCAATTATGGAAACTAAAGCTGGTGAATCTAGTACACAGTCTATGATCGCTCCTCTCTATCTTTACGCAGACGACGGGACAAAAATCCCAAACCTTGATAAAGAAATCTGGCAGAAGATAAATGAAAAAGTCGGAAAGACAGAGCCGGAAGATATTCTTGATTATATTTACGCTGTGCTTCATTCATCAAGCTACCGAGAAAAATATCAAGAATTCCTCAAAATAGATTTCCCTCGTGTACCATATCCAGAAGATAAAGAAATATTTTGGAAACTCGTCGAGCTTGGTCGTGAACTTCGTGGTATTCATCTACTCGAATCTGACAGAGTCACAGACTTCATCACGACCTTTCCAGAAGGTGGCTCAAATAGAATAGAAAAAGGTTATCCGAAATACAAAGACGGAAATGTCTATATCAACGAAACGCAATATTTTGGCAATGTGCCAGAAGTTGCTTGGGATTTTTATATCGGTGGTTACCAGCCAGCTCAGAAGTGGCTCAAAGATCGACGAGAAAGAGAATTTACTACCGAAGATATAGAACATTATCAAAAGATAATTGTTGCGCTGACTGAGACTGATAGATTGATGGGGGATATAAATAAGGTTGTGAAATTTGATTAAAACAAAACAAGCCCGAGAGGGCTTGTTTTCATGCTTGTCTATACTGTTTCATCTTTGAAACCAGCATCTTTCGCATTTAATTTAGTCCATTCAATTGAATGTAAAGCACCTGCTTTAGATTCATAGGATTCACTGCTCATCGTAACTATTTTATAGTTTTTATCTGAGCGTAATACCCAATAATAATCACCACGTGAATCTTTTCGTACAAAATATGTAGCCATATGATATTAAAGTGTTTTTATTTTTTTGCGACTTTCCCAGCATGACAGCAAGCATGGATACGTCATGTCTGGCAAAAAATACCATTATCCTAGATTTAGGTTCTTTTTAGTAAACTACTATCTAGTTAGTAGAGCATTGTAATACTGATTAAAAATTAGCATAAAATGCTATTTGTGTCAAGCTTGTCCACAATTAAGGTGTGTTTTGTATGTTGACAAACTGTTTATAACTCTGTATACTATAGATATATGCATAATATACAAGAAAAAATCTTAAAACTAATGGATACTCAAGATATATCTGGTTTTTCATTGCGTAAAATTGCTGAAAAAATTGATGAGACACAAGGAAGTCCACAAAAGATAAAACATCATCTTGATCAGTTGGCAAAAAAAGGTTTTATAAAAATTGATCAAACTAATAATCACATAGAAAGAATCATTAGTGGTCTCAATGCTGATAGTAATTTCATTTCTTTGCCTATTTTGGGTAGTGCCAACTGTGGACAAGCACTTACATTTGCAGATAATCATGTGGAAGGTTATTTGAAAGTGACTAAGACTATTTTAGGTGATCTGATAAATAATATAAAAAATCTTTTTGTGCTAAAAGCTGTTGGTAGTTCTATGACTAGAGCTAATGTATTTGAAAATAATATAGAAGATGGAGATTATGTGATAGTAGAAAAAACAAATAAACAAGTAAATGACGGAGAATATGTAGTATCTGTTATAGATGGTGTTGCAAACATAAAAAAAATATTTTTTGATAATAAAAATCAACAAGTAGTTTTGGTATCAGAGTCAAATCAAGATATTTCTCCAATATATATACACAAGGAAGATTTAGATAGTTATATGATTGCTGGCAAAGTTGTGCGAGTGATGAAAAAACCAGATGATTTGAGTGATTTTATGAATGCTGGGGCTATTGACATATTAAAGGATTTAGGCCCCATGTCTGATGAAGAGCATGATTATTATATGAATTTATGAAACAAGGAGAAATATGGTTAGTGGATTTTCCAGAAGGTGAGGGGCATGAATTTTATAAAGAACGCCCTGCTTTGATTATTGAATCAGACAAACAAATTGTTAAGAGTAGTATTGTTACAATAATGCCAATTACCTCCAATATAAATAATCAGGTTGAATACGACCTATTTCTTATTAGAAATAATTATAATAATCTAAATAGGGATTCTGTTTTGAAGTGTTATGATATTACAGGATTTGATAAAACTCGTTTTTTGAAAAAAATAGGAAAAGTAAAGGTGGATATTTTGGAAGAAGTAAAAGATTATTTGAGATTACATTTTGATTTATAGAATTTGAAGTAAATATTATTTTGACCGAAAGGTCTTTTTTTGATACATTTATAGTGAAATTAAATTAAGCTTATGTATTTATATCACACAACTTTCAAAAACGAAATCGTCGCCGAATTTCTACCACCAAAAAATCTAACTTCAAAAAAAGTGATTATTCTGTGTGATGGTTTGCCGTCTATGCCAGACAAAAATAAACTAGTCAAATTTTTGGCCAAGAAAAATTACTGGGTTTTTCATATGCGTTATCGAGGTACTTGGGAGAGTAGTGGAGAGTTTTTAGTAAATTCACCTGTGCAAGATGTTTTGGATATTATTGACGAATTGTCAAAAGGTTTTTCTGAAGTGTGGGGTGGACAAGAATTCAAAGTAGATCCGGAGAGTGTTTTTGTGATGGGAGCTAGTTTTGGTGGGACTACTGCTCTGATGTCCTCACTTGATTCTAGGATCAAGAAAGTCGTGGCTATTTGTCCTTTGGTTGATTGGAAGGATGAAAGTGGCGAGGAATCAAACGATTATTTGAAAAACATACTTAGGCAAGGTTATCCAGGGTCTTACCGTTTTAGTAAAGAAAACTGGGATAAACTGGTAAAAACTGATTTTTTCAATCCGATTGACTATGCTGACAAATTTGATTCAAGCAAAATTTTGTCAATTCACGCCAAAGATGATAAAATAGTCATGTATGAAGGAGTAAAAAATTTCATGGATAAATTGGGGTGTATATTTTTGACTAGAAAGAAAGGCGGACATTTGTCATCTTCTATAATCATGAAATATTTTATATTTAGAAAGATTAAAAAATTCTTGGATAATTTAAAAAATATGATTCAATCAATGAGATTACCAGAGGAAATTTTTGAAAAGATAAAGTCAGGACAAAAAACAATTGAGACAAGACTTTTGGATGAAAAGAGAAAGGTCTTGAGTGTTGGTGATATTATAGAGTTTGCCAAACGCCCTACTTTGCATGAGAAAATGCAGGTAAAAATTTTAGATTTGACTACTTATAAAACTTTTGAAGAAGTCTATGACAATTGTGATTTGAAAGATTTGGGTTATGATGAAAAAATGACAAAAGAAGAGTATTTAGAAAAAGTACATCATCATTATGATAAGGAAGAAATAAAAGATTATGAAATCTTGGCAATTAAAATGGAAATTATTTTAAAATAAAAAACTTTATGGATAAAAAAATGACAGCTATTTTAGGTACAGCTTTTGTACTTATAGTATTATTTTTTGTATATATTCTGATCCCCAAAGATCCTACAACAAAAGTAAATAGAGAAAGCACAAAAAATAATAACCAGAATATTGTAAATAATAACAAAGAAGTGGATAATATTCCTCCTGTAGTTACTAACAATGTGCAAAACGATGTGTTTGTTCCTACTGACTTAGATTTGAGCAGTGTTACTCTAGAAGAAGTGGATGAAGAAATCACTACCGAAGAAATTCTGAAAATTTATGAAGTAAATGGTCCAAATGGTAAAGTAACTTTCAAACTACCATTGCATAGAACTATTGAACTTTCACCGGACAAAAGGTTTGTCGCTATGGATACAGATTATGAAGATCGCTATTATGCTATCAGATTGTATGATGTTGTTACTAATAAATTTTATAACAAAATTTTGCTCAAGACCGACGATGATATGGAAAAAAGCCAAGGTCTATATTGGTGGTCACCAGATTCAAAATATATAGCTTTTACCAAAGCTGATGGAATGTCTCAAGATTTGTATATCTATAATGTTTATAATGATAGTTATAAAAGTGTAGAGACGAAATCTTTGCTGTTTTGTGGAGATAATTGTGCTAGTGAAGTTCCTTTCTGGTCTTCTAAAAGTGGTTATATTGGAATGGTAGAGCATACCAGAGACGCTGGAGGAGATTACTCTTCAACTTTTGTAACAATTTTTGATTATAATGGTAATAGACAGGTACAATCTGAGCCAATTTTTACAGGAGATATCAGCACAATGTTTATGCTGGCTTGGAGTGAAAATAATAAACTTACTTATAGTTATTTGAGATATACAGAAGATGGTGAAGAATTAGTACAAGACCAACCTGTAAATTTAGATTATAAAAAATTATATTAAATATGTTTAAAATTTATACAACAAATTATTGTGCTTATTGTAAAAAAGCCAAAGAACTTCTGGATAGTTTAGATATTCCTTTTGAAGAAATAGATATTACCGAAGATACTAAAGTCAGGGATGAGGCCTCCAAAAAAGCAGGTGGTTGGATGACTGTTCCTATGATTTTCAGAAATGAAGAATTTATTGGTGGTTTTGATGATCTTTATAAATTACATTTGCAAGGAAAATTAAAACACTAATTAACTAATTAAAATATGGGATACGTTTTTGGAATTTTAATTATTATTGTAGGAGCCTTTATGGTCATCAAGACTGAGTGGTTCGTTTCTAGTTTTGGTTATAGTGGTTGGGCAGAAGAAAAATTGGGAGGTGGAGGTACTAGAACTATGTACAAGTTGCTTGGTATTGCCGCTATCCTGCTGTCTCTTATGGGTATGACTGGTATGCTTGGTGAAGTAATTATAAAAGTTTTTGGTAGAATGTTTGTTATTTCTTAATCTTTTAATTAAAAAAAATATGTCTAGCTACAATACCGGTAATAATCTTGTTGATTCTAACTTCCTTTTGGAAAAAGCAGGAGTGCATGAGGGTATGCATATCGCAGATTTTGGTTGTGGACGTACAGGGCATATGGTTTTTTCGGCAGCACGTGTTGTATCTGACAAAGGTTTGGTTTATGCTGTGGATATTCTGAAAGATGTTTTGGAAGCAGTTCGTAGAAGAGCTCTTACAGAAACACTTCACAATATTGAAACAATTTGGGGTGACATTGCTACTCCACACGGGGTAAGTATATCTGACAAGAGTTTGGACGCTGTTTTTTTGGTAAATGTACTTTTTCATTTTGAAAATTACGAAGAAGTATTGTTTGAGGCTGCTAGACTTTTGAAAAGTAAAGGTAGAATCGTTATTGCAGATTGGCAGAATCATTTGGAAGGTATTGGACCTATGGAAGAAAAAATGATAGATTTTGACAAAATAATTTCTTGGGCAAAACAAAATAATTTTTCAGTACAAGAGGATACAAATATTGGAAATTATCATCGTGCTTTGTTACTTTATAGAAATGTTTGAGTATGTCCGATACGGATAAACAAATTTTGGGAAAATGGGGAGAAGAACAAGCTACCCATTTTTTAATTAAAAAAAATTATAATATAATAGATAGGAATTATGCTTTGGCTAAAAAAGGTGAGATAGATATAGTGGCTTGGCATACAAAAAATAAAAATCAAAAAACTTTGTGTTTTGTGGAAGTAAAAACTAGAAGTAATCAGGATTCTAGCGCTGAGAGATCTGTAGGAAAAAAGAAAATGTCAGCTTTGTTTGTTGTAGCTCGAGATTATTGTATTAAAAAAAATATCGATATGGACAATACGTATATTCAGTTTGAACAAATAAGTATTTATAAATATAAAGATAAGATTGATATACGACATTATGAAATACCTGTGTATTAAAATATTTAATTATTTGAAAAATAATTTATTATATAATATAAGTTTTGGACTGATAATTATTTTTTATATATTTACTAGAGTTTGGATGTATCACAAGTTCGGTGATATTGCTTTTGGCTATGACACTGGTATTTATCGGCATTATATTATTGGTTATTTTGAGAGGATGGGAGATTCTGGTTTAGTGCCTTTTGGTTTTGCTTATTTTAGCAATTTGCTTAGGTTACTTGGTTTGTCGGTACATTTTATTATGTATGATTTTTATATTTTACTGAGTATCGCCAATGCTTGGATGTTTTTTTGTGTAGTAAAAATTTTTAGTAAAAATAAATATATAGCTCTTTTAGCTTTGTTTTTGTTTAGTATTTCGATTGTTCAATTTGAGTTTTTTTGGTGGTATTATTATAGAAATTTTTTATCTTTATTTTTTTTGTTATTATCATTGTACTTGTTTGAGAAGAAGTCTTATTGGATGATTGCCAGTTTGTTTGTTGCGGGGACTGTGCATCCTCTCACTTATGTGTTTGTGTCTGTGGCTGGGTTTATCTATTCTTTTTTTGATAAAGATAAGAGGAAGTTTATTTGGATTTCTGGGGTACTTTCTTTGTCTTTAGTTTTGCTTCTAAACTATCAAGAATGGTTGGGATATTTGACGACAGCTTTTTTGAAAAACGGTTATACTTTTCAATCTAGTAATTCAGTTGATGAATTTAGTGGTCAGTTTATAAGTTATAAATTTTTTTTGAGAAACAGTTTTATTTATTTACCGTTTGCTTCTTTGGGTTTTGTTAAGTTTTGGAAGAAACATCTATTATTTACGATATTGTTGTTATTTACTTTATTATTGTTGTTTTTTAAGGTTCTTTTCTTTAAAAGGTTTTTTATTTTTTTGGATTTGTCTGTTTTATTTTTTGCTTCTTTTGGACTTTATTTAGTTGTTGACTTTTTTCATAAGAAAAGTAATTTGTGGAGATATTTATTTTATGTCTTTTTTTGTCTATATGCTTTTGGCTCTATATATCTAAATTCAAATTATGTTTTTTCTAAAAACACTATCATCTCTATAGATGATATAGATGCCATATCTTTTATAGATTATGACTTACCTGAAGATAGTTATCTTTTATCAATAAGTTCTACTTATGGTCCATGGCTTTATGGTTTTACCAATGCCAAAGTAATATCTCCAGGTCTTTTTGAATATGATAAATGGAGTTATTCTGATTGGCAAATATTTTGGTATTCTTATGATGTAGAAAAAGTAAAAAAACTTTTTGAGGTCTATGAAACTAATGAAATGTATATATATACCGGAAAGAAATTTAATAAATTTGGTAATTTTTTATCTATCAATGATTGGTGTGAACACCTAGATATTTATTTATGGAAATGTAAACTACAAAAGTAGCTGTGTATAAATATTTTTTTTGAGTTAACTTAATCTTTATTTTGTGTTATTATAGAGTTGTACTTTAATTTTTTAATAAATTTTAATTATTTAAAATATGGATGAACAAAATACACAAGTTCAAACCAGGTCAGCCATAAAGACTAAAATGGCTATTGCTGTTGGTTTTTTGGGATTGGCTGCTCTTGCTGCCGGGTTTGTTGGTTTGCGTATGAAAAGTTTGCAACCAGATTTGGCATATAATACATCATCGGATACCACTGATGGAAAACTAAACAAGTTCAGTGTTACTTTGAAAAATACTGGTAAAGCGAATGTGACTAGTCCTTTTGTTTTGAATATAAAATTAGGTGATGGCACAAATATTGTTAAAAGTTTGAAAGTATTGAATCCATTATCTTCATCTAGAAGGAGTAATTATGAAAATTTAGAATCTGATAATGGTTCTTTTGATATTTTGGTAAAGAATTATCGCTTAAGACCAGGACAGTCAAATACTATTACTTATTGGTTTGTTTTGCCATCTGATTATAATTCAGAAGTTTTGCCAGTAGTATATACTTGGGATACTACTAATGCGGTTACAGAATCAAATGAATCAAATAGAGTAAAACAACAATTTAATATACAAAATCGTGGTTTCTTAAAAGAAGATGGTTTTGGTGGAGGTAGTGGGGCTGCTGATTATGGTTATGGATATAGTTATGATTATGAATATGGCTATGCCTATAGTACTGGTGAACAATATTGGTGTCTAAATTTGCAAAAGCAATGTTATGCATCTAGTCCAGGAGACACAACTTGTGATGGTAGATTGTATCCATCTCAAGCTAGTTGTTTTCAAACAAGTGCTACTTATGATTGGATGCCTGTAGAAGGAGAAAAAGGTATTTATTATATATTGGTAACTAGTACACCAAGTTATGGGTATGGTTATTAAATAATAAAATTATTAATTTAAAACAAAGTAGTCTTAGTGACTACTTTGTTTTTTTGTACGCTAATTTATTTATAGTTTATGTATGTGTATGTGTATGTGTATAAAAAATATTTCTTGTGTCTTTTTTCTGTTTTTTATGTTATTATATATGTATTATAAAAATAATAATTATAAATATATTTATATGGATGAACAAGAAACACAAGTAAAAGTCATGTCCAAGTCCAAAACCAAAATGGCTATTGCTGTTGGTTTTTTGGGTTTTGCAGCTTTAGCAGCAGGCTTTGCTGGTTTGAGAACAAATAATCTTAAACCAGATTTAGTTTTTGTTAAGGCTACTGCTGTCGCAGACGGTGACATGAATAAATTTTCTATAACAATACAAAATGTCGGTAGGGCTACTGTCACTAGTCCTTTTGTTTTGAATATCAAATTGGGTGATCATCAAAATGTTATTAAAAATTTGAAAGTATTGAATCCTTTGTCTTCATCTAGAAGAGCAAATTATGAAAATTTAGAATCTGAAAGTGGTTCATTTGATATTTTGGTCAAAAATTTTAAATTAGGACGTGGTCAATCAACTACTATAACATATTGGTTTTTGATACCTAGTGATTATAGCGTAGATTATTTACCATTCACTTATAATTGGGATTCTACTAATGTTGTTAGTGAACCAGATGAGTCAAATACCTATAAAGGTAAATTTGATATTATTAAAATGGGACTTATTAAAGAAACTTTTTCTACTAATTCTATGATAAGTTGCCAATCTGATAATGATTGTGGTGTAGGTGGTGGTGTATCCATGTGTACTAATGAACAACAGGTGTCTGAATTTTCTACGGGTAAATGTCTAGCAACGGGGGTTTGTGAAGTAGTAAATACTGTCGGCCCTTGTACAGACTCAAGTGTGTCAAGTACACCTTCAACTAAGCCAGATTTGATTGTTGAGGATATCAGCTTCACTAGAGTTGTAACTTCTACCGATAATGTAATATTTAAGGTTACAATAAAAAACATTGGTGAAGGGAAAGCGGATGCTACAAATACACCACTCGGTTTACTTGCTGTTCAAATTGAAAGACAATCAAAAATTACGGGTGATTGGATGCCTGTTGGTGTTTCCGGAACTTTTGCATCTGTATTAAATCCTGGCGAGGAAACTTATCTAAATTCAGGAGTAACATTAATAGACACAGCTAAGATAAGACTCACTGTTGATCTGCAAAATGGTAGTAGTTATATAGTGGAAAGTGATGAAAACAATAATCAATTAACTAAAGACATTGAAGAATTTGTACCTTCTGATGTACTTCATCCAGTAGCTACCAGTATTAGTGATCCTGTCTTACCTGACTTGATTATCCAAAATTTTAGTATCACAGATAGCACATATGCAGGAATGAAGCAGGTGAGCGTCACGATAAAAAATATTGGAGATGCACCTGCATTGCGACCTAGTACAATGCATCAAAATTTTGGAACCTTTGTTGTGCAGCTTTATTTCATGAACGACAATGGCTCAGTGTATGCATTCCCACAATATTTGAGCAGTAATATTTACTACTCTACAATGAACTTGGCAACAGGAAAAGAGATGACTATTTCACAAGAAGTACAAATGAATGACACGTTCCTTACTAGTTACGATCAGATAAAAATGAAAGTGGATTGGGTAGAAGGTTCTGTTACATCTGTTGCACCATTTACTGAACCGGGCAGAGGTTATATTCTTGAATCAAATGAAGATAATAACGAGAAAACAAAACGGTTTCGATAATACTTCAAAGGAAAAGAGTAGTAAATAGCTACTCTTTTTATTTTGTGGTATAATTTAATCATTAATATAAAATTTTTTATGGATTATTTTAAAATTAGCGAATGGGTCGGAATTATTTTGATAATTGTGAGTATTTTTATTTATTATCGTTCTAAAAAGGGACTTTCAATTTTCCCAAAATCTAAATCTACTAACAATAGTATGTATGGTGGGTTTACAACAGATATTACTGCTTTGGCAAAAGAAGGTAAGGTGGACCCTGTAATAGGTCGTGATGAAGAGATTACACGTGTAACTCAGGTATTGACTCGTCGTCGTAAAAATAATGTCATTTTGGTTGGAGAACCTGGAGTTGGCAAGACAGCTATTGTAGAAGGATTGGCCTTGAAAATTGTTACAGGTGACGTTCCTGCTGTTTTGCAAAATAAACGAGTTTTGGTTTTGCAAGTAGCGGATTTGATTAGTGGAACCAAATATCGTGGTGAGTTTGAACATCGTGTGAAACAGCTTGTTGATTATATTAAGAGTTCTGGTCGTAGTATTATTCTTTTTATTGATGAGATTCATACTATTATGCAGACCAAGGGTGCGGAAGGTTCTGTAAATATTTCAGATATTTTGAAACCAGCTCTTGCTCGTGGTGAACTTCAGGTTATTGGTGCGACTACAAAAAAAGAATATGATGAATATATTTTACCTGATGAAAGTTGGGAAAGAAGATTCCAAAAACTTATGGTAGATGAACCTAGCATAGATGAGTCAATTGAAATTTTGAAAGGTCTCAAGAAAAATTATGAACTTTATCATAAGGTTGTCTTCACTGATGAGGCTATTGAACAAGCTGTCAAATTATCAGAGGAGTATATCAAAGGACGTCATTTGCCAGATAAAGCTATTGATCTAATTGATGAGGCTGCTGCTATGATTCATGTTCATGAAAAAGAAGCTCCTGACCATGCTGTAGCTTTGCTTTATGGTGCTGCTGGTAATATTGCGAAGGAACATGGTTTGGAAAGTGTTAGAGTTATGGAACTAAAAAAAGAACTTTTAGAGTTGAGAAAAAAAGAAAATTCTTTGGATGAAGCCAAAGACATTGAAAATTTACGTAAAGAAATTGTCAAAAAAGTTAAAGAAATTCAGAAAGAAGAATCGTCAATTTTGGAGAAAAAAGGCTGGCCAAAAGTAACGGGAGAACATATAAAAAGTGTAGTTTCTGAATGGGCTGATTTAGAAGATGGGGAACTGAGTTAGTTTTAGACTAAAACTTGACAAACTACCATTTATTTGTTATTATATTTTTGTTAGCTAGCATCATAAAATGCTAGCTATTTTAATCCCGACATAGTCGGGACAAGACCTTTAATTTTTTATATAATTTTAATAATTAAGTAATTTAAAATATATGTCTTCAGAAATAGCAAAAAGTTTACAGTTTATCTGTGATGAAAAAGGTTTGGAATATAACGTAGTTTTGGAAGCTCTACAAGCTGCTTTGGGAGCTGCTTATCGTAAAGATTTTGGTAATAAACAACAAAACATCCAAGTTGTTTTTGATCCTGAAACAGGGGATATGAAAGTTTGGGATGAAAAAGAAGTTGTGGAAGATATGGATGAAGAAGAGTTATTAAAGGACCAAGAAGAATTGGCCAAACGTCGTGAAGAAGCTCATAAAGAAGAAAGAGACCTTAGTGAAGAGGAAATGGAAGGTCTGATGCGTTTCAATCCAAAAACTCAAATGATGATAAGTGAAGCCAAAACACATGATAAAAAAGTGAAACTTGGGGACACTATCAAAATTGATTTGGAAGTACCAGGTGACTTTGGTCGTATGGCTGCTCAAACAGCTAAACAAGTTATCATCCAAAAACTTCGTGAAGCTGAACGTGGTAATGTTTTCGAAGATTTCAAAAAACAAGAAAAAGGTATTGTACAAGGTGTAGTTCAACGTCGTGATAGAAGTGGTGGTTTTATTATTGATTTGGGTAAGATTACAGGAATTTTACCAAGTAGTGAAATGATGCCTCGTGAAAGATACAATCTTGGTAATCGTATGCGTTTTTATGTTTTGTCAGTTGACATGGGATCACGCGGACCAGAAATTATTCTTTCTCGTAAAGACAAAAGAATGGTAGAAGTAGTCTTCAATCAAGAAATTCCTGAAATTGCTTCTGGTGAAGTTATTATCAAGGGTATCGCAAGGGACGCTGGTAATCGTTCTAAAGTTTCTGTCTTTACAGAAGACGAATCTATTGATCCTATTGGTTCTTGTATTGGTCAGCGTGGTAGTCGTATTACTACAATTATTGAAGAATTGGGTGGTGAAAAAATCGATGTTATCCAATATAGTGATAAAGCTGAAGATTATATTAAACAAGCTTTATCTCCTGCCAAAGTCACTAGTGTAGAATTGAATGAAGAAGAAAAAGAAGCTGTCGCTATGGTAGAAAGTGATCAATTTTCTCTAGCTATTGGTCGTGGTGGTCAAAATGTTCGTCTTGCAGCTGATTTGACTGACTGGAAGATCAAGGTTCAAGATCTTGGTGGTGAAAAAGAAATAAGTAGTGATGATGATATGGATGATGTTGAAAAAGCTTTACAAACAAAAAATACATCTGTTGAAAATACAGAAGAAAAGAAAGAAGAAGAAACAGTAAAAGATTCTGCTGAAGAAGTGGTTGAATAATTGTTTTAGACTTCTATAAGTGTTATACTTGTAACTATATTATTTCTAATTTTTATCTATGGGCGCTATATTTGAAGCTATACTTACTCAACCTATTTTCAATCTTTTTGTTTGGATTTATAATTATATACCTGATGTTGGTGTTGTGATTTTAATAATCACGGTACTTATCAAGCTAGCTCTTTATCCTAGTACGAATAAATCTATCAAAGCTCAAAAAGATTTGACAGAACTTCAACCAAAACTAGAAGAACTAAAAAAGAAATACGCTGGTGATCAACAAAAGATTGCTACAGAAACAATGACTCTTTATAAAGAGCATAAGGTAAACCCCTTTGGTTCATGCTTGCCATTACTTATTCAATTACCAGTTTTTATTGCCTTATACTGGGTTTTACAATCAGTTTTTAAAGGTGATAATTTTGATTTATTGTATTCTTTTGTACAAAATCCTGGTCATATTAATTCTGTAACTTTGGGATTATTTGACTTGAAAGAAGCAGGCAATATCTTCTTGGCAGTACTTGCTGGTGGAGCTCAATTTGCTCAAGCAAAAATGTTTACTCGTAAAAAAGCTCCAAAAGCAGCTGGTGAAGGTGGTAAAGATGAATCTATGACAGCGATGATGAACAAACAAATGACTTATTTCATGCCATTGATTACTGTGTTGATTGGTTATCAGCTTCCTGGTGGTTTGGCTCTTTATTGGTTCTTGTCTACTGGTATTACAGCATTGCAACAAGTGATACTTTTCCGTAAGCATGATGGAAATGATAACAACAAAAAAGATGGAAACGTCATCGAAGGAAAGTTGATTGATTAATAAATTAGCTAGTTATAGTCAAAAAGATAGGTTTGTCCAAAACCTGTCTTTTATTTTTGTTTAATATGAGTTAAAATTAGATTGAACTATGATTAACAACTATTCAAACAATCAAATACAAGAAGCCATACTAAAAACTTTGGCCTATTTTGATATTTCGTCTTATCCTCTAACTAAAACTGAACTTAAGAAATTTTTGTGGCTGCCAAATAGTATTAGTGAAGATGAAATTTCTTTTAATTTACAAGTTTTGTTGACAGAAAATAAAATTGATAAACAAAATTGTTTTTATTTTTTGAAAGGTAAAAATGAAAATGTAAAATTACGTCAATTGAAAGTGAAGTTGGTTGAAGAAAAAATGAAGATAGCAAATAGAGCTGTACAAAAATTAAGGCACGTACCTTTTTTACGAGCAGTTTTTGTTTGTAATACGGTAGCTGCTGGAGTACCAAACAATGACAGTGATATCGATGTTCTTATCATCGCAAAGAAAAATTATATGTGGGTTGTAAGATTTTTTTCTACTATCATTTTGAAATTTTTTCGTTTGCGTACTTCTGAACTGAATCATAAAGATAGGATGTGTCTTAGCTTTTATGCGACAGATAGTAATCTCAATTTGGAAAAGCTAAAGATAAAAGATAAAAGTGATATCTATCTAGTTTATTGGATTTTGCAACTTATACCAATTTACGATCCTGATAATCTTTATCAGAGTATTTTTCGAGCTAATAAATGGTTGGATAGTTATATAAATATTCCAAAACAAAATTATTATTTGGCAGAGTACTTACAAGTTAGAGATGTAGACTCTGGTTTGAGAGTAAAAAATATTTTAGAGAATTTTTTTGCAGAAAAAAAATATTTGTTAAATTTTATAGAAAAATTACAGCATTCCAAAATAAGAAAAAATTATGGACTTTATGCTGATATGTCAGATACACGAGTAGTAATTTCCGAAGAGTTTCTAAAATTTCATGAAAATGATAGAAGGCGTGAATATCATGAGAAGTGGGTTAAGAATTATGAAAATATTATATAAGGTATAGACATTTTAAAATAAACAATACTAAATAAACAAATTATAAGGTTTGGAATTTGTTATTTATATTTTGAAATTTTCAGCATTATGTTACAAAAAATAAAAAAATTGTTATTGCAGGCTTTTCTCTTTTTGCTTCCTTTTCAAATAGTATATATTGTTCAAGATAATTTTTTGAATGGAGCAAAATGGCAATATGGTACTAGTGTGTTTTACCTGACAGAGATGATACTATGGTTGGCTATCATTTTTTTTATATCTGATTATTTTGTTTTAATCAAAAATAAAGTAACCCAAAGAGATAGAGGTTGGAGTAAAGAAAAACTATTTTCTGTTTCTATTTTGTTTTTCTTATTATACTTACTTTACAATACTTTTTTTGTATCAAGTAATTTCGAAGTAGCTTATCAGATGACAAGGTGGTGGATGCTTTCATCTTTATTATTTATAATTTTGTTTAGTGGCTTTCTCAAATTGAAAAATATTTTGTGGCCAGTAGTTTTGGGGAGTGTTATTCCAAGTGTTTTAGGTATTTGGCAGTTTCTGACCCAAAGTTCTTTTGCTAACAAATTCTTGGGACTCGCAATGCATTCACCCGAAGTCTCAGGAGTTTCAGTCGTAGCTAGTGACAGTATTGGGCGTTGGCTTAGAGCCTATGGTACATTTTCAAATCCAAATGTTTTTGGAGGTTATCTGGTTTTGGCAATTGTTTTTACTTTTTTGTTGATGAAAAGAATAGAAGTAAAAAAACAAAAAGTGTTTTTGATGGCACTTCTTTTTGTTCAGACTATGGCTTTGTTTTTTACCTTTAGTCGTACGGCTTGGCTCGCTTGGTTGTTGTTTGTGATTTTTATATCTGTTTATTGTTTTGTAGTCAATAAAAAAGTTGCTTGGACAATGATTTTTAGTTTGGTATTTTTTGGAATTTTATTTTCAACTTTTTTTTCTTTGGTTCAAAATAGAGTAGAAGTAAAATCAACTTATGAAAGCAAATCTATTTCTGAAAGAGTGACTGGCTATATGGAAGCTCTAGAGATTTGGGATAGTCATAAATATTTGGGAGTAGGAGCAGGGAATTACACTTTGGCTAGCTTTGAATTGGATAGATCTAAAGTAGGCTCAAGTTATCAGCCAGTACATAATATTTTTTTATTATTTATTGTAGAGAATGGTATTGTGGGTTTTGGCTTTTTTTGCTTTATTTTAGCTACTTTTATAATTTATTTTTCTAGTATTGTGAAGAAAAAACAGTTATTTTTTTCTCTTATTTTAGTCTTTATTTTCCTTATTTTAGGTATTTTCGACCATTATCTACTTTCTTCTTATGTGGGACTTATGATTTTTAGTTTATATTTGGCAGTTATAGGCCGTTTGTCCACAGAGTAGTCCACTCATCTATCCCCAAAAATATCAAATTGGCTGAAACCAGCCAAATTTTTATAATTGACACTTTGGTCGATTTTGACTAATATACCTCTGTTAATTGTCATTCTGAATTTAGTTCAGAATCTTTAGCAAATGAAATATCTTCTTTAAGAAAGATCCTGAATCAAGTTCAGGATGACAAAGTACATTAAAGAAACCAATGTTAGCAACACGCGTGAAGCGTACGCTGTTCAAAATTCGTGTTTTCTGACAGGCATCACGAATTTTATATACGGTCGTCGCATCAAGCTGTTGCTAACATTGGTTTTTTTGTACCTCATTTTTCCACAAAAACATTTCTTGACAATTTTGTGTAGTAGTTATAATATATTATCACTCACTCACATTGAGTGATAAATATTAATTTTTAAATTTAGATAATATGAATATTAGACCACTTGGTGACCGTGTTTTGGTCAAGCCTCAAGTAGAGGAAGAAAAAACTATTTCTGGAATTATTTTGCCAGAGACAGTGGATAAAGAAAAAAAAGCTCAAGGTGAAATCATCGCACTGGGAAACGGTGAAAAACTTGCCAAATTAAGCTTGTCAGTTGGTATGAAAGTATTGTTCAAAAAATGGGGTGGTGAAGAAATAAAAATTGGTGATGTAGAATATAAAATTTTGGATAGTGTGGATGTGATTGCGGTCGTGGAATAAGGTTTTGTCATCCTGAACCCCGTAGAGGGTGAGGGATCTTTTCTAAAATAAATTATTTTAATTCGATAAATTTTTAATTAAAGGCGTACGTGGTAAGAAAGATTCTTCACTACGCTCAGAATGAAAAAAATATGTCAGCAAAACAAATAAAATTTGATAACGACGCTAGACAATCTCTAGTCAATGGCGTCAACACTTTGGCCAATGTAGTCAAAGTAACTCTTGGTCCCAAAGGCCGTAATGTCGTCTTGGACAAAGGTTATGGTGCTCCAACTATTACCAAAGATGGTGTGTCAGTTGCTCGTGAAATAGAACTAGAAGATAAATTTGAAAATATTGGTGTAGAACTTATCAAAGAAGTTGCCAACAAAACCAATGATGTCGTGGGTGATGGTACTACTACTGCAACAGTTCTTGTACAAGCGATTGTCAAAGAAGGAATGAAAAATGTCACAGCTGGTGCTAATCCAGTAGCCTTAAATCGTGGTTTGCACAAAGCGTCTGAAGCTATCATCAAAGAACTTCATGATAATATAGCTAAGCAAGTAGAAGACGATGAGATTGCCAACGTGGCTTCAATATCAGCCAATGATAGAGAAATAGGTGAGAAGATTGCTGAAGCGATGAAAGTGGTTGGTAAAGATGGTGTGATTACTGTGGAAGATTCTCAATCTTTTGGTATGGAAATAGAGACTGTAAAAGGTATGCGTTTTGACAAAGGTCTTGTTTCTCAATATATGGTTACCAACAATGAACGTATGGAAGCAGAGTATCAAGATGCTTTGGTTTTGGTGACCGACAAAAAGATTTCTTCTGTCGAACAAATCGTACCAATCTTGGAAAAGATTGCTGAGAGTGGTCGTAAAGAATTGGTAGTGATTGCCGAAGATGTCGATGGACAAGCTCTTGCAACTTTGGTCTTAAACAAACTTCGTGGCACTTTCAATGTGCTTGCTGTCAAAGCTCCTGGCTTTGGTGATAGACGCAAAGAAATGCTTGCAGATATCGCAATTCTTACTGGAGCCAATGTCATTACTGAAGAAGTTGGTTTGAAACTTGAAAATACAACTTTGGAAGATTTGGGACGTGCTCGTAAAGTAATTGCTAATAAAGAATATACAACAATTGTCGAAGGTTCTGGTGAAGTTGCCAAAATAGAAGCTCGTGTGTCTCAAATCAGAAAATTGATTGAAACAGCTGAAGGAGATTTCGAAAAAGAAAAATTACAAGAACGTCTTGCCAAACTTTCTGGTGGTGTCGCTGTCATCCGTGTTGGGGCAGCTACTGAAACTGAAATGAAAGAAGTAAAACATCGTATCGAAGATGCAGTAGGCGCTACCAAAGCGGCTATCGAAGAAGGTGTCGTGCCTGGTGGTGGAGTTGCGCTTATCCGTGCTGGACGTATTTTGGATAGTTTGAATTTGGTAGATGAAGAACAGGTAGCTGTAAATATTTTGAGACGTGCTATCGAAGAACCACTTCGTATTATAGCTCAAAACGCTGGTTTCGAAGGGGCTGTTGTCGTAGCTGAAGTAAAGAAACATGAAGGAAACTTTGGTTTCAATGCTGCGACTGGTCAATACGAAGATATGGTCGCTGCTGGTGTGATAGATCCGACTAAAGTAACTCGTAGTGCTCTAGAAAATGCTGTCTCCGTGGCAGGCATGTTCCTCACAACAGAAGCTGTGGTGACAGACTTACCAAGTAAAGATGATTCAGCTCCTCCTGCTATGGGTGGTGGTATGGGTGGGATGATGTAATACATTGATTTCACTGATTTTTGAAGGATTACACTGATGTATTTTTAAAACAGTCTTATTTGATAAGGCTGTTTTTATTTTTTGGTTTGTGTTTAAGTGATTAGGTGATTGAGTATTTAGGTGAAATAATGATCAGGTGACAAAGTGTTCAGGTGTTAAAGGTGTGTAATTGTTTGCAGGTTTAGTCTAAAATTGCTATAATAAAAGCATAAAATTTATTTATAATTTTTTGATATGTTTGAATTAATTAAACAAAAGAAAAAATCCTTTTTATTTTTTGGGATTTTTGTTTTTTTGTTGGGGTTGTATTTTGCTTTGTCGCCTTTGGGGACTAGAGATTCTCTAGCTTCTCCTACTTGGTTGGGAGTTGGAGATGTGGGTGCTTATGGATCTAATACTTCTCTAGCTTTTGATTCTTCTGGTAATCCATATGTCGCTTATAAAGATAGTTCGGATTTTGGTATAAAAGTAAAAGAATATACTAATTCTGCGTGGTCTACTGTAGGTGATTTGGGTGTGGCTAATTTGTATGGTATCTCTATGGCCTTTGATTCTGCTGATAATATATACATATTAGCAAGGACCACATCCCATCAACTTATTGTAAAAGAGTATTCAGGTGAAAGTTGGTCAATAGTTGGTAGCGGTTTTGCTAGTACTACCAGTTATTATTCGGATATTGCCATTTATAATAATGTACCTTATGTTGCTTATATAGATTCTGACAATGGTCTACTACCTACTGTAATGTCTTATCAGGGAGGAAATTGGAATTTAATTGGCTCTCCTAATTTTGGTCAGGAATCTGCTTCCGTAAATCCTTCTTTTACTTTTGATAATAATGGGATACCATATATAGCTTTTGTAAATAATAGTGATAAGAAACCACATGTTATGAAATATGATGCAGGCAACTGGTCAGATGTTAGTACATCGACAGATTTTGGTGATACAATGGAAACAAGTAATGATAAACAATTATATCTTAAATTTGATAATTTAAACAGGCCTTATTTAGCGTATTTAACTTCTTCCAACAAAATAAATGTATTGAAATATTTTAATGGAAATTGGCTAGATCGTGGGCCTTCTAATTTTTCAAATGGTAGTACTGTCAGCAAATTATCTTTTGATTTGTATAACACTATGCCTTATGTCTTTTTTAAAGATAATGCAGAAAGTGGGAAAGGTACTGTTATGACATATAATGCTGAACATGACCTTTGGGATGTTTATGGTAGTGCAGGTTTCACCTCTGGACAAATTGATGGTACTTATTTTAATAAAAATTCTAATGGCACTTTATATCTTAGTTATTTCGATTTAGATGATAGTAATAAGGTTACTGTTATGTCATATTACAATGTTGCTCCTGTGGCCTCTTCTATTTCAGCTACTTCAACTACCGATGGTACTGGTTATGTAAACATTTCAGAAACTGTTAGTGATGTGAATTATGATAATTTATCAATTAGTTATAGATATTCTTTAGGAGCATGTGATACTTATGATGGTTCACAAGCGACTTCGACTATAAATAGTCTGACAACTTCTACTTATGGTTATGATGATATTACATTAGATACAAATGATTCTGGTGGTTATCAAGTACAAAGTGTAACAACTACCCCTGGAGCTAATACCGTCGAGGTTGTCTGGGATTCTAAAACAGATTTACCAAGTGCTAATGGGGATATTTATTGTATCTATGCTTTTGCTCATGACGGAACTGTGAGTTCTACTGTGGCAACGACTACGGTTACTTTAGATAATTATCAATCTGCGCCGACAATTGCAGATAGCTCAGCAACCAAAGATTCAATTACCTTTAGTTGGTCCGCTGTGAGTGGTGCTAGTAGTTATTATGTCCAGATCAATTCTGAGACTGCTATTGTAACGACTGATACTTCTTATACTTTTTCTTCTCTTAGTGCTAATATTAGTTACACTATCGGTGTCAAAGCTGTTGACAGTTATGGTAATTCTAGTTCTTATGATACCTCTAGTGTCACGACTGATTCAGCTGGTGGAGGTGGTTTTATACCAGCACCTTCTTCTGGATCTGGAAGTAGTAGTAATTCTATTGGAATTAACGAGACTAAAGAAGTGGGTTCATTGACGAGTGAAGGAAACAACTTCTTAGTTTATATTGGTTCAGAAATTAATTTTGATTTGGGTAGTGCTATTTCAGATCATAAAGCTACTGTCAAAGATTTGGATACCATCACAGGTAAAGTTATTTTAGTATTACAATCTAGTCCTGTCACAATTAGTCTTTTACCAAAAGAGACCAAAGATGTTGATTTGACTGGAGATGGTAAAAATGACATTAGAATAAAATATAATGAATTAAAGGTAAACAGAATAGATTTGACTGTAACAAAATTGGCTACGTCGACTGAAATTAGAGAAGTTCCAAATACATCTCAAAAATCTTGTAGTTTGGAAGTTGGTGGTGCTTATAAGATTGCTACTAGTCCGATAGTTTATTATATTACTCAAGATTGTACTAGAAGATATTTTATAAATGCTTCAGTTTATTTTACTTATTTTGATTCTTGGAAAAATATAAAAATTGTTTCAGAAGAAGAACTGAAAAAAATTCCAGCAGATCAATATATGAAAGCTCCTCTTGGACCTAAGTTTGCTCCAAAATATTCTGCTGTAGTTCAAGTTCCTGGAAGTCCTGATATTTATGTTTTAGAAAATAATCAAAAATATTTAATCAATGATGAAAATACTTTTGTTTCTCTAGGGTTTAAGTGGAATTGGATAGAATTGGTTGATCAAAGTTTTTTATCCAAATATATTATGGGTGAAAAAATAGCTGATGCTAATAAAGTATTGAATTATACACTTATAAAATATTCTGACTCTAATAAAGTCTATCGTCTGGAATCAGATCCTTATGATAGTAGCAAACAAATCAAGAGATATATACCTAGTGAAGAAGAATTCAAAAAATTAGGTTTTAGATTCGATAGAATTGTGACAATTGACAAATCATATACATATGCCGATGGTATGGAATTGAAGTCTTAAAAAAGCTTATTTTAGAGATTTTACAAGAGTAAACTCAAATATTTAGACAACCTTTCTTATAAAAGAGGGGTTGTTTTTTATTTGAAATTCAGGCATAATAAGTTCACAAATGATCAAAAATATGGAAATGCACGAAGTAGTAAAGTCTTTAGAAAATTTGCAAAATAAGCTTACAGAAATGTTTGATATTTTAGATATTGCCAAAAAACAGTCACAAGTTGTTGTGCTTTCAAAAGAAGTAAATGCACCAGATTTTTGGCAGGATCAAGAGCGTGCTACCAAGAAAAGTAAAGAAATGAGTGATTTGCAAGTTGAAATTGATATGTGGAATAAGTATGACAAAGAAACAAAAGATTTACTAGAAATTGCTAAGTTGGATGAGGCTGACAAAGATGTAAATATGCGAGAAGATATTGAAAAACAGTATTTTATTTTGGAAAAAAATGTTTTGAAACTAGAGTTCAATACTCTTTTTGATGGTAAACATGATAGAGAAAATGCTATCATCGCTATTCATTCGGGTAGTGGTGGGACAGAAGCTCAGGATTGGGCGGAAATGTTGTTGAGGATGTATCTTCGCTATGCCGATCAAAAAGGCTGGAAAACAACCATTTTGGACGAATCCAAGGGTGCTGAAGCTGGACTCAAGTCTGTTACTTTCCGTGTGGAAGGCACTTTTGCTTATGGACACATGAAATCTGAACATGGTACTCACAGGCTTGTTCGCATTTCGCCTTTTGATGCCGAAAAAATGCGTCATACTTCTTTCGCTTTGGTAGAAGTAATTCCTGAGCTTGAAGAAGATGAAGCTGTAAAAATAGATGAAAAAGATATACGTATTGATACTTTTATGGCTGGTGGAAATGGTGGTCAAAGTGTCAACACTACTTATAGTGCTGTACGTATCGTACACATTCCGACTGGTATTACAGTCAGTTGTCAAAATGAAAAATCACAACAACAAAATAAAAAACTTGCTATGAAAGTTCTTCTTTCTAGATTACAAAAAGTTCAAGAAGAAAAAGACGAAGAAGAAAGACTAAAACTTCGTGGTGAATACAAAAGTCCAGAGTGGGGAAGTCAGATACGTAGTTATGTCTTGCATCCTTATCATATGGTAAAAGATTTGCGTACGAGATATGAAACAACAGATGATGAAGGGGTGTTGAATGGGGAGCTTGATCCGTTTGTTGAAGCGTATCTTAGATTTTTGAAAGTTTAATTTTATCTAAACGTTTTTTAATGGCTAAATTGTCAAATTGTTAAATTGCTTTTTTTATCTAAACAACAATTTAACAATTTAGCAATGTAACAATTTTTTATGTCACTAAGTAAAAAACTATTCTTCAAAATAAACGCCCAACTTGGTAAACGTCCTTGGTTAGATAGGTTGATGTATTTATCTGCCAATCTTTTGATTTACGTTTTGGCTTTTTTTGTCATTACTTGGGGAGTATTTGTTTTGGGAAATGTTTCTCCAGACAAATTCGAAATGATGGTAAAAATATTACTTACTACTTTTGTATTTTCTTTTACTATTAGTTATGGTATTGCATTGCTTTGGAAACATCCTCGACCAATTGTAGAATTCCCTGAGACAAAAATGTTACTTCATCCTATTGAAACTTGGAAGTCATTTCCATCTGACCATACCAGTATGTCATTTTTACTCGCGGGAAGCGTATTACTTATGGGAGCGGGCGTAGGTTTTTCTATTTTTGTATTAGTACTTGCTACTATTATTTCTTTTGCTAGAGTTTATGTCGGAGTGCATTATCCTCGTGATATTATGGGTGGTTTTGTTTTGGCCTTTGGTTTGCTTTTGAGTGCAAATTGGTTATTGATGAATATTTCACAACCACTTTATACATTGTTAGTTGGTTTTTTTAATTGAGATTTTTAAGATACAAAATACAAGTAACAAACAAATTACAAATAATAAATTATCTCAATGTATCTCAACTTATCTCTATTTATTCTAATTAAAATAATTAACTATTAATTCAATAAACTATTAAATTAATAATCAAAATATGAAGATACTTATTTTCGCTGGAGGAGCAGGCACCAGACTTTGGCCAATCAGTCGCAAATCTAGTCCAAAACAATTTGAAATTCTAAAAGGTGACAAATCTACTATTGCTATGGCACTGGATAGAATAAAAGATTTTGGTCTAGAAAATGTCTATGTATCTACCAATGACAAATACGTTGATTTGGTTTATTCACACTTGCCTGAACTAGATAAAAATAATATCATGGGTGAACCTGCGAGACGTGATTTGGCAGCAGCTGTTGGCTTGGCACTAATGAGATTGAAAAAACAAGGAGTGTCTGGCACGATTGCGATGCTTTGGGCCGATCACTTCATGAAGAAGCCAGATAATTTTGTTGAGGCTTTGAAAAAAGCAGATAAGCTTATTGCCGAAAATCCTAAGAGATTTGTTTTCTTGGGAGAAGAACCTCGCTTTGCCAATGAAAATTTGGGTTGGATAAATTTGGGAGAAAACATTGATCCAGTCTCCGCTAAAGCTTCGGCGGACAAGAGTATTGACAACGAAGATGATATTTTAGACAAAAATCTCTATGCTTTTAATGGTTGGAAATATCGTCCTGAACTTTTGAAATGTCAGGAAATGTTTGAGAGTCAGGAATGGATGTGGAATCCTGGATACTTTGTTTTTGATATTGATTTTGTTTTGGAACTTTACAAAAAACACAAACCAGAAATGTATATTGCATTACAAGATATGGTAAATGGTGAAAAAGATTTGGCAACAGAATATCCAAAGTTGGAAGCAGAATCATTTGATAGTGCGATTGTAGAAAAGATTGATAAAGATCAAGCGGTAGTGATAAAAGTAGGTTTGGGTTGGACAGATCCAGGTACACTCTATGCTCTCAAAGAAGCTCTAGTAGATGGTCAAGACAAAAATTTTGAAAAAGGAAATGTGGTGGACTTGGATTCTACAGATAGTTTAATTTTGAATGAAGAAAAAGGTAGATTAGTCGCGACAGTTGGTCTAAAAGGTATGGTCGTGGTAAATACTAATAATACAACTCTAGTTTGTCACAAAAATGATGTACCAAGAATAAAAGAATTGTTGAAGAAAATTGAGGAAGAAGGATTGGAATCGTATCTTTAAAATATTTTTATGAAAAAACTAATATTTTTAATTATAATAATCTGTGGAGCAATTGGTGCTTGGTTTGTACATTCTGAGATTTTTAGTGCCGAAGCACAGTATGCCGACAAAGTAACTTTTTCTATTACAAAAGGTGAGACAGTTTCACAGGTTGCCAAAAAATTAGAAGAAAAACATGTTATTCGTAGCGCTTGGTTTTTCAAAAAATATTTATCTTTCAAGAAATTGGACAAAGAAATTCGTGAAGGACAATTCGAAGTGGAAGCTCCAATAACTTTGGCTCGTGTAATAAATTCTCTTGCTAATCCTACACAAGCTGAGACTACGATTACAATTTTGCCAGGTTGGGATTTGCGTGATATTGCTGATTATTTTGAAAAGCAGGGAATCGCTAGTAGTACGGATTTTTTGGCAGTAGTCGGACAGTCAGCTTACAATTACAAAATTGCAAGAGAAACAGCACCTGTTGTTGCAGGAGATTGGGGAATTACAACTGACAAACCAAACTTCGTTAGTTATGATGGTTATCTTGCTCCAGACACTTATCGTATTTTCAAAAATGCTACTATAGAAGAAATTGTACAAAAATTAATTGATGAAAGAGAAAGTCAGTTTACTGATCAGATGTATAGTGATATTGAAAAATCTGGTAGAACTGTTTTCGAAGTTTTGACGATGGCAAGTATTTTGGAGAGAGAAGTGAGAAGTAGTGAAGATAAAAAAATAGTAGCTGATTTGTTTTGGAGACGTTATGACCAGAATTGGGCTCTGCAAGCTGATTCCACAGTTCATTATGCAGTGAACAAAAAAGGTGATGTTTTTACTACAGCTGAAGACAGAGATTCACTTTCTCCTTGGAATACTTATCGCTATCCTGGTCTTCCACTCGGACCTATTTCTACTCCAAATATAGATTCTATTATGGCGGCTATTTACCCAGAGAATAATGATTATTGGTATTTTTTGACAGATGATAAAGGTGTGGTAATATATGGCAAGACTTTGGAGGAACATAATACTAACCGTTTGAAATACTTATAGTTTTGCATAATTTTTTCAGTTAGAAAATCTGGTTAAATGCAATAGAAGCAGAATAAGCAAATTAAGCAAAATAGGCAGAATAAGTTTTTTATTTCCATCTTATCTCTAATATATCTCAATTTATTTTATTGTAAATAAAAATTAAATAATTATGAACCCACTAGAATACCACAAAAATTTAAAAGGAAAAATTGAAGTAATTTCTCGTGCCAAAATCACAAGTCGAGAAGATCTTAGTCTGGCTTATACACCTGGTGTGGCTGAGCCTTGTCTGGAAATTGCCAAAGATAAAGAGAAAGTTTATGAATATACTCGCAAACAAAATATGGTAGCTGTAATTACCGATGGAAGCGCAGTATTGGGATTAGGAAATATTGGACCAGAAGCTAGCCTGCCAGTGATGGAAGGAAAATGTGTTTTGTTCAAAGAGTTTGCTGATGTCGATGCTTTCCCTCTGGCTATAAAAACTCAAGATGTAGAAGAATTCATTCGAACAGTAGAGTTACTCACACCAATGTTTGGTGGAATAAATCTGGAAGATATTTCAGCTCCTCGTTGTTTCGAAATAGAACAAAGACTTGCTGAGAAGTTGGACATCCCAGTTTTTCACGATGATCAACATGGTACAGCGATTGTTACTTTGGCAGGACTTTATAATGCTCTAAAAGTTGTTAACAAAAAAATAGAAGATGTCAAAGTCGTGATTAGTGGTGTGGGTGCTGCGGGTGTGGCTATCACCAATTTACTTCTGCACGCTGGTGTCGCAGATATTTTGCTGATTGATTCCAAAGGTCTAGTTTGTCGTGAACGTACAGATTTGAATCCAATCAAACAAGAACTTTTGGAAAGAACAAACAAAAACAATATGTGTGGTAGCCTCGCTGATGCAATGGTTGGGGCTGATGTCTTTGTGGGAGTAAGTCAACCAAAAGTTTTGACACAAGATATGGTGAGAACTATGAATCCTGGTGCAATTATTTTTGCGATGGCCAATCCTACACCAGAAATATTTCCCGATGAAGCCAAAGAAGCTGGTGCTGTTGTTGTTGCAACTGGTCGCTCAGACTATCCAAATCAAGTAAACAATGTTTTGGCTTTTCCTGGAATTTTCCGTGGTTTGCTAGATGCGAGAATTTCCAAAGTGACTATGGAGATGAAGTTGGCTGTAGCACAAGCTTTGGCAAATTATGTAGTGAATCCTGATGCAGAAAATATTATTCCAGCAGTGTTGGATAAAAATGTGGCTGGAGTTGTGGCTGAGGCTGTGAAGAAGTTTAAATAAATTT
>Ga0210011_1000479_pt1 | contig 43038 bp, 41 predicted proteins | sample CryGeymeta201502_FD_183972 | JGI IMG/M metagenome (GOLD analysis project Ga0210011, IMG submission 183972) | Groundwater microbial communities from Crystal Geyser aquifers in Utah, USA - Crystal Geyser metaG 2015-02 (SPAdes) (version 2) | ecosystem: Environmental > Aquatic > Deep subsurface >...
GCGGCGCAGCTGCCTACCGGCCCCGATGTGGTGCTGACTGCCATTCTTCAGGCCGACGGTCAGGTGCTGCTGATGGATGACGGGCATGGCGGACTGACCCTGCCGATGGCCCGCGTCGGCAAGGAAGGTGTGCAAAGCGCGCTGGCCGGCTTGTTGGCCGCAACCGGTGTTCCTGCCGAACCGGGCTCGATCTACGCGGTCTACGAAGATGTCGCGCTTGCCCAGCAACACATCGCCTTTCGCTGTCCTGCCACAATCGGCAAACCCGCCAAGGGCGGCTTTGTCGAACTGTCAGCCGAAAGCGTATCGGATGTCACCGACCCCGCCATGCGCATCATGCTGGAGCGACTGGCCGACGAAAGCCGCGTCGGCAATTACGGTGTCTACGTCGGCACGCATGAGCAGGGCCGCGTCACACGAATCCGGGAAAGGTAATCCTATGAAATTCTCTCTCTTTATCCATATGGAGCGTGTTTCGGCCAACGAAGACCAGAAACAGCTTTACGATGAAATGATCGAACTGTGCCTCATCGCGGACGAAGGCGGGATGCACGCCATCTGGACCGGCGAACATCACGGCATGAATTTTACCATCGCGCCGAACCCGTTGCTCAATCTCGTGGATCTGGCGCGGCGCACCAAGAACGTGCGGCTTGGCACCGGCACGGTGATTGCACCGTTCTGGCACCCGATCCGGCTCGCGGGTGAAGCGGCGATGGCCGACATCATCATGGATGGCCGGCTGGATCTTGGCATTGCGCGCGGGGCCTATGGGTTTGAATACGAACGCCTGTTGCCGGGGCTGGACGCTTGGGGTGCTGGCGGGCGGATGCGCGAACTGATCCCGGCGGTAAAGGCGCTGTGGCAAGGCGACTACGAACATCAGGGCGAATACTGGCAGTTCCCCAAGACCACCGCCTCGCCCAAGCCTCAGCAACAACCCGGCCCGCCGATCTGGGTGGCTGCACGCGACCCCAACAGCCACGACTTCGCCGTGTCGCAGGCCTGCAACGTGCAGGTCACGCCGCTGCATCTGGGCGATGAAGAGGTGGTCAGCCTGATGGAGCGTTTCAACGCCGCCTGCGCCGCTCATCCTGAAATAGAGCGCCCCAGGATCATGGTGCTTCGCCACGCCTATGTCGCCGACAGCGAGACCGATGCCCAATTGGCCGCCGATGAGATCAACAGGTTCTACTGCTATTTCGGCGCCTGGTTCAAAAACGAGCGCCCGATCACGCAGGGCCTGATTCAGGAACTGACCGAGGCCGAAATCGCGGCCCATCCGTTCTATTCAGCGGCGGCGATGCGCAAGAACCAGATCATTGGCGAGCCGCCCGAGGTGATTGAACGCATCAAGGGCTACGAGGCACTGGGCTATGACGAGTTCAGCTTCTGGATCGACACCGGGATGAGTTTTGCCCGCAAGAAAGCCTCGCTTGAACGCCTGATCCGCGACGTGATGCCCGCTTTTGCCTGAACGAGGAACATGATGGAGCGCTTCCAGCACTATATCGACGGCGCGTTCGAGGACGGGGCCGCGACCTTCGAAAGCCTGGACCCGGCCACGGGGGTAGCCTGGGCGGTGATGCCTCTGGCCGATGCGGCGGATATCGACCGGGCGGTGATGGCGGCGCATCGGGCCTTTCACGCCCCGCAATGGGCTGGTCTGACCGCGACCCAGCGCGGCAAGCTGCTATATCAACTGGCCGATCTGGTGCAGGCGGCGGCGCCGCGTCTGGCGGCGCTGGAAACCCGCGACACCGGCAAGATCATCCGCGAAACCAGCGCCCAGATCGCCTATGTGGCCGAATATTACCGCTATTACGCGGGCCTTGCCGACAAGATCGAAGGCGCGCATCTGCCGATCGACAAGCCCGACATGGAAGTGTGGTTGCGCCGCGAACCGGTGGGCGTGGTCGCCGCCATCGTGCCGTGGAACAGCCAGTTGTTCCTGTCGGCGGTGAAACTGGGCCCGGCGTTGGCGGTGGGTTGCACCGTGGTCCTGAAGGCCAGCGAAGACGGCCCGGCCCCGCTGCTGGAGTTTGCGCGACTGGTGGATCAGGCGGGGTTTCCTGCGGGCGTGGTCAATATCCTGACCGGCGGGCCAGAGGCGGGGCAGGCGCTGACCCGTCATCCAAAGGTGGCGCATATCGCCTTCACCGGCGGGCCGGACACGGCGCGCCATATCGTGCGCGCCAGTGCGGAAAACCTGGCCCGCACCTCGCTGGAACTGGGCGGCAAATCGCCGTTCTTCGTGTTCGAGGATGCCGATCTGGACAGTGCCGCCAACGCCCAGGTGTCGGGGATATTTGCCGCAACCGGGCAAAGCTGCGTCGCGGGATCCCGGCTGCTGGTGCAAGCGTCGGTCAAGGATGCTTTTCTGGCGCGGCTGAAAGCCAAAGCCGAAGCGGCGCGGATCGGCGCGCCCGACCGGATGGAAACCGAGATCGGCCCGCTCTGCACCGCGCGGCAGCGCGACCGGATCGGGGCGCTGATCGCGAAATCCCTGGCGGCCGGCGCCAGGCTTGTGACCGGCGGGCAATCGGTTGAGGGCGCGGGGTTCTACTTCCCGCCGACCATTCTTGACTGCACCGACGCCCCCGATGCGCCCTGCCTGCAGCAGGAATTCTTTGGCCCGGTGCTGTCGGTGGTCACCTTTGAGACCGAGGATCAGGCGCTGGCGCTGGCCAATGGCACCGAATTCGGCCTGGCCTCAGGCGTTTTCACCCGCGATCTGACCCGCGCCCATCGGATGATCCGCGGCCTCCGCGCCGGGATCGTCTGGGTCAACACCTATCGCGCCGTATCGCCCATCGCGCCCTTTGGCGGCCATGGCCTGTCCGGCCACGGCCGCGAAGGCGGCATGGCGGCGGCGCTCGACTACACCACGGTGAAAACCGTCTGGCTGCGCACCGCGGACGATCCGATCCCGGACCCGTTCGTGATGCGGTGAAACTGAGATCATCTGAGGGAGAAAAAAGATGAAAAGACCCTGTTCGCGTTGACCACAGCCGGTGCCGTGATGGCGCATGGTGCAATGGCGCAGGAAATGGTGTTCACCTTTTCTCATCCGCCCAAAGCCGCTTCGTCCGACGCGCCACGCCATCACCATAGTGTCCACTATCAATGGGGGACACTATCCCGCACTCTCAGCCCGCGGCAGAGCAGTCAGGCCGGACGCTTACGGTCCAAGGGTTTTTCGGCCAGTTCGGAAATGGCCTGTTCGATTTCAACGGCGTTCAGTCGGCATTCCAGGGGTTAATCACGCGAACGCCGCAGCCGTCGAAATCCTTGACGTTGCGGGTGGCTATGGGGGCATCTGTGGCGCGGGCGATGGCGGCGATCTGGCAGTCGGCCTCGGCGATGGGGCGGCCCGACGCACGGCGCCGGGCTGCGATTTCCGCATAGGCTTTGGCGGCAAGGCTGTCGAAGGACAGGACGCGTGACTGGAAGTCCTGGTCGATCATCGCGTCGATGGCCAGTTGCAGCCGGTTGCGGAGCCGTGCCGCAAGCATTGGATCTGCACATCGTTCCAAAAATGGCGGACCAAGCACGGCGGGTGATCCGCCCTCGGCCTCCATCAGGCCCGGGGGCGGATCAGGCGTCAGTTCGGGCTGATCTGCTTGATCTTCGTCGCCTGAAGCCCGGCGCCGGCCATCAACCCCTGCTCGGAAAAGAAAATGGCGACAATGCCGCTCTGGATGTTTCGAGTGCCCAACTCCCTGACAAACCCCTTGTCAGCGATCACCAGGGAAGGCGCGGTGCCAAGGTCAAAGCTGCCACGGTTGGCTTCAAGAGTTTTGAGATCCTCCTCGCCAATCAGGAACAAGGCGTAGCCGAACGTCTCGACTCCCGCCTGATACCCGACGGACAGAGCATGGCTTTGAAAGTAGCCGCTGGTCCGTCCATCCACGCGAAGAGCCCCCTTTCCCCCCGCGCCGCCGACGACGAGGCCGGCCTTGGTGATCTTTGGGAAGAGAAGAACGCCGGCGGATTTCCCGGCCAACTCGCGCGCCTCGGGAACTTCCGCGAAGAGCCTTTCGAGGCCTTCGTCAACGGCGGCGTCGATTTCGGCCGCTTCGGTCGCGTGGGCCGTTGGGCTTGAAACGGTCAGCACCATCGCTGCCACGAAGAGGGCAACGAGGGTGCGAAGGGCGAAGGCTTGGAGGGATTGGTTTTTCATCACTTTGACAGTCCTTTTGGGTAGGAAGGATGGTTGTATTAGATAGACTCTGGCGTTTGGTCTTTCGGGCCTCCGCCAACGCACCGGAATGTTTCCAGAAGGGCCTGCATCCCGTGGGGCAGGACGATGCCCGGCGCAATTGCGGCGGCCATCGTGATCGGCGTGCCGGTCACGGCACAATCCGGCCCGGCCCCCCTAGCCGGATTTAAACCTCATTGCAGGGTGAGCGTGACGCGCGGGATCTCGCCCGAGAAATGCGAGGCGCGGCCCGCCCCGATGTCAGCGACCACCGCCGTGCCCAGATCAACACCCACATCCGCCGTCTCGTCGGCCGAGAAGATGGCGCCTTGGGTCTGTTCGATCCGGCCCTCCGCCACCGCCTTGCCATTGACGAGAATGGTCGCAAGCCCGCCCTTGCCCGGCCCGCCGCCATCATAGGCGAAATCGACCCGGATATTGGCCGCGCCCGGCGCCAGTGCCTCCGTGGCGAGGATGTCAAAGATCTGGAGGCCGAGGAAGTTATAGGTATATCCCGGCACACCATCCTTGAGGTAGAGCGACCAGCCGCCGAACCGGCCACCTTGGGCAATGATCGCTCCGGTCGCGCCGCCCTCGGGCACGACGATATCGGCGTCGATGGAGAGCGAGCGGTTCTTGACATTGGGGAAGGCCGACTCCGACATGCCCTTCATGCCTTGGGCCAGCGTGATGGTGCTGCGCCCGTGAAAGAGGTCGGGCCGGCCCACCCCGACCGGATCGGTGAGCCGCTCGAATTTGCGATCATCGATCGGCAGGACATTGTTCTTGCGGGCTTCCTCAAGGAAGAGCGCCTGCATTTCGGCCAGCTTTTCCGGCATCTGGGCGGCAAGATCGTGGGCCAGGCTGAAGTCGGAGCGCACGTCATAAAGTTCCCAGACATCGTCTTCGAGCGTGGTGGCGGGCTTGGCTTCCCATGGGGCTGCGTGAACCGTTCCGGCAAGCCAGCCATCGTGATAGATCGCCCGGCTGCCCGCAATCTCGAAATACTGCGTGGTGTGGCGCTCGGGCGCGGTGGCGTCGTCGAAGGTGTAGAGCAGGCTGGTGCCGTTCATGGGCACCTGAGGCGTGCCGTTCACGCTGGTCGGCTCGGGCAGGCCCACCGCCTCCAGAATGGTCGGCGCGATGTCGATGACATGACCGAACTGCGTGCGCAACTCGCCCTTGCTCTTGATGCCAGCGGGCCAGTGCACTGCCATGCCGACGCGGGTGCCACCAAAGCTCGAGGCGACCTGCTTGACCCAGGTAAAGGGCGCATTCATGGCAACCGCCCAGGCAGCGGTCATGTGAGGATAGGTCTCGGGCCCACCCCATTTGTCGATCAGCGGAAGCATGTCCGCGACCTGTTCGGGCACACCGTTGAAATAGGTGTATTCGTTGAACATGCCGTTGGTGCCGCCTTCGGCGCTGGTGCCATTGTCGCCGGCGATGTAGAAGATCAGCGTATCGTCCAGCTCTCCCATATCCTCGATGCTCTGGACCATCCGCCCGATTTCATGGTCGGTATATTCGGTGAAGGCGGCGAAAACTTCGGCCTGACGGGCGAAGAGACGTTTTTCATCCTCCGAGAGACTGCTCCAATCCTTGATGGCCGCCGGTTTTGGCGCAAGCACGGTATCCGGGGGCACGACGCCTTCGGCGATCTGGCGCGCGAGGGTCTCTTCGCGAAGCACATCCCAGCCCGCGTCAAACTTGCCTTTCCAGCGGTCGATCCATTCCTGCGGCACATGGTGTGGCGCATGCACCGCGCCGGGTGCGAAATAGGTAAAGAACGGCTTGTCCGGGGTCATCGCCTGCTGGTGCTTGATCTAGGTGATCGCCTGATCGGTCATGTCGGTCATGAAATTGTAACCGGGAACTTCCGCCGGTTCGACCTGAGTCACACCGTCATACAGAAACGGCGCCCACTGGTTCGTCTCGCCCCCGAGAAAGCCATAGAATTTGTCAAAGCCCTGATGCGTGGGCCAGCGGTCATAGGGGCCGGAAACGCTGGTTTCCCAAGCGGCGGTCTCGTGCCATTTGCCAAAGGCGCCGGTGCTATAGCCGTTGAGGCGCAGGATTTCGGCCAGTGGCGCAACGCTGTTGGGGATCTGACCCGTCGATCCGGGAAAGCCGGTGGCCATTTCGGTGATGAACCCCATCGAGGCGACATGGTGGTTGCGGCCCGATTTGAGCGCGGCGCGCGTCGGCGAGCAAAGCGCCGTGGTGTGAAAGCTGTTGAAGCGCAGGCCCTCGCTGGCAAGCTCATCCAGCGTCGGGGTGGCAATCGGGCCGCCGAAGGTTTCCGTCGCGCCAAAGCCCAGATCGTCGATCAACACGATCACCACATTCGGCGCGCCCTTTGGCGCGGTCACTGTAAGGCGCTCTGGCAGAGTTGCGTCCTTCACGGTCAGTGCCGTGATCGCGGGCTGGGCAGGCAGTTGGATCGGCAAGACCGAGCGGTCGATTGCCGCCTGCGCGGCAAAGACCGAAACGAGGCTGGCCAGCACGGCCTCTCGCCATGGGAGGTTACATGTCAGTTTCAGCTTCACTCGGTTCCTCTCTCAGGATGGTTGGACGTTGATCATGTTCAGTTCGCCGCCTGGCACAGCGGAGACCGGTCCGGCAGGATGACGTTGTTTGCGGCGCGACGCACATGATTTCTTTTACTCAATAACAACACGTTACCCATTCAATTCGCCCTCAATCCACCCCTTGAGTCACCAAGCCGACGCGATCAGAAGCGATAGGTCGCGCCCAGGATCGGGCCGGAGAACTCCAGCGATGCTTTCCCAAGGCTCGTGTCCCATTCGTGCTCGAGATATCTGTATCCCGCCTGAAAGGTCCATTTCTCGTTCAGCTTGTATCCGACTGTCGCCAGCACCTGCCATGTCTTGCTGTCATTCGTGCCGCCCCCATCCAGCCAGAGCGCGCCGAAAAATTGATCGGTGAACGTCAGGCGGATGCGGGCCGCCGCGACCGGATCCAGCAGGTTCTTGCTTTCCTTGAACTGCTCCGCGGGCAGGGCACCGGCCAGGAGCCTGGTGTCGGTGTTCACCCAGAGCGAGCGCACCCCCGCACCCAGATCGACGGCGATCATGCTGTCCTGATGGACGCGATAGGTGACATAGGTGCCCAGGATCGTCGTTTTGCTCTCGGCCTTGACCCCGGAGAACAGCACGCCGGCCGGGCTCGGACCCTCTGCCGTCAGTTTGAAATACATCAGATCCCCGACCACACCCCATGGTCCGTTGCGGGCCTCGACCGTGCCCATAAAGGCAAAATCGAGTTTGTCGATTGCATCGCTGAAATCCAAGGTCGATGTGACCTCGCCGCGCGGCGTGTCGGCCGTGACGGTGGTGTCGTTCAGCCACAGATAGGCCGAGGTGCTGAACTTCCAGTTGCTCTCTTGCGCGACAGCCGGGGCTGTCGACAGTGCCAGCAGCACCGCTCCGGCGCAGGCTTTCTTGAGGTTCTTGATTGACATGGTTCGACCTCCCTTTGAATTCATCGCCTCAATAAAATTGCGGACTCGTTCTCCGCACACAGCTTGAGCCGCGCCAAAGGTCAATGCTGGACTCGGAGGCGATAACGCTTCCGTGAACTGTCTTACACAGACGCTACAACTACAAGATCGTAGCCTGCCTGATCTGGATCAATTCACCTGAAATGGCGTGCGAAGGCGAATTTGCGCGCTGTCCGGCACTGGCTCAGGGCTTTTGACCGCGCGCTATGTTGCGCGGCGATGCGCCTGTCCAGCGGCGGACCGCGCGGGTCAAGGAGGATTGCTGATCATATCCGAGCGTTCGCGCGATCTCATTTGCCGAACTGCCGCCCGTCACGAGGCTGGCAAGCGCAAGATCTCGGCGCACGGATTCCAGCAATCCCTTGAATGTTGCACCTTCCGCGCGCAACCGGCGCTGAAAGGTGCGGGCGCTGAGCCCTGCGGCACGCGCGAGGCGCTCCATCGAGGGCGTGCCGTCAAGCAGCATGGCTGCAATCACGATTCTGGCCGAGGTGCTCAGTGTTCCGTCGCCGCGCAGCGCTATCAACCCCTGCGTGAGATCGGGTGATGGTTGCGCGATCTCCCGCAGGGACAGCGGCCGATCCGCCACATGATCGGGCATGAAGAGTTCGAGAAGTTTGTTCGGTGAGGCTTCGACAGCGTCGCCAAAACAGGTCCGCAAATGCGCAAGGCCATGCACGGGATGGGGCATGATCGCCATACGTCCGAAAAGCGGAAGCGAAGCCCCCGCATTCGCACAGATTGCCTGGATCAGTGCGGCCACCTATTGCTGCACCACATGTCGCGTTTCATCGTCCATGCGCAGCCCCCAGGCCTCACGCACCAGCAAGCCGCCCGAGGCCGGGCTGACCGTGATGATCTCATGCGTGGTGTGCAGCGGCAGCGAGGCCGCCACGCGAAAGAGCGCGTCGCGCACGGTGTCCGCGCCAAGTGCGACCGCGCCAATCATGCCAAGCGCCCGCAAGCTTGCACCGGTCACGGCCCGGCAGGCAAAGTCCGGTCCCTCGGCCCTGATTGCGGCGCAGAGAAATTCGATCGCCGGTCCAAGCGGAATGGCCAGGTTGCAGTCACCCTTGAGAACGTAGCAAAGATCAACCTCGCGCAGGCGCTCTTCGACCGGCCGGGCATTGTCTTGCATCCAGTGAACAAGAGGCATGATCGCCCCGGCGCGGATAAGTGGGATCATGGCAGGTGAGATGGCCCCTGAGTTCTCCTGTCGGAGCGAGTCCAAGCATGTTTTGGCGCGTAAAGACAAGTTTCATCGTCATCCACCGGCAATCTGGCGTTCGCAAGGGACCAACGGTCACGCTTGACGGGTCTCGCCGCCATCGCCTCTGACGGCATAACGAAGGGATTCCCCTATGGCACGGCCAAGCTCCCGGCGTCATGCGCAAGAATGGCAATGAGGTTTGGTTGGCGTCGTGGATCGCAAGGCCCGAGCGGGTCTGGCGCGCGCCCGTCCACCTCACATCTGCATCGCGCCTTCCCGCACCATCATGCTGTGGGCCTGCGCCTGATCCGGCGCGAAATCATCTTCGGGCAGAGCGCTTGCAACCTTCTTGAGGTAGACACTTTTTGCCAACCGAACCGAGATATACGCGAAAACTGCCGTATGCAGCAGCAATCCGAACGCAAGCCCCCAAAGACCGTAGAGATACGAGCCAACCACCAGAAACGGCCACAGCCCCACGGTGTTCTTGACCCAGCTGAAACCCATCACATAGGTTGGCTGCCCCAGACTGTTCAGCGCCCCATTCGAAATGGCAATCAGGCCGTTGAGGAAGGCGATGATCGCGAACGGGCTGCAATAGAGATAGATCAGCTCTTGCGCTTGGCCGGTCGCACCGAAGATCGAAACGATCTGCGATCGCAACAGAAAGAGCAGGATGGCAACCGCTGCAACGTAAAGCCCGAGAAACTTTGCGGCGTCCCTATAGGCTTCGCGCACACGCTCCATCTGGTTCGCGCCATAGTTCTGCGCCATGATCGGCCCGATCGCGCCTGACAGCGCGTTGATGACGGCAAAGACTACCGGAGCAAGGCGACCGATGATCGAGATCCCGGCGACCGCCTCATGCCCGAAGGAGGCAAACTGGCGCATCATCATTGCCTGCCCGATCGGTGCTGCGACAGACGCGAAGGCTGAATAGAGCGCATAGCTGCCGATCTCGTAAATGTGCTTGCGCATGGCCTGAAAGCCCGGAAACAGAATCTCCCGGATTTCACCCCGAAAGGGATAAAGCGCCACGGCCAGCGTGGCCGCGCGCGCCATCACCGTGGCTGCGGCCGCCCCCTGAAGCCCCATCCCGAGCCCGAAGATCAGGATCGGGTCGAACACGAGATTGACCAGCGCCCCGCACAGCGAGGGATACATTGCCTTGCGCGCAGCGCCATCGGCGCGCAGATGCGTGACGAGGCTCATCGAAATGCCGGACATGAACGTCGCTGGCAGCAGGATGATGATGTAGCTATAGGCCATATCGGCAAGCTCGCCCGTGGCGCCGATCCAGCCCAACAAAAAGTAGAGGTTGGGGATCATCAACAGGGGAACCACGATACCGACAACGGTTGACACCATGATTGCGGTGCCGGTCATCTCGCGCGCCTGCTGAGCATCGCCCTTTCCCAGGGCGCGTCCGACCAGCGTTCCGGTTGCGATCGAAAGCCCGATATTGATCGTGCTCACGAAGAACAGAAGGGTGCCGGCCATCCCGGCCGCCGCCGCCAGTTCCTTGTCGCCCAGCATCGAGATGAAGAGCAGGTCCATCAGGTCGACGACGTAGATCGCAAGAATGCCGATGCTGGCCGTGAAGGACATCACACGGACATGCTTTGACAGGCTGCCCTTGGTGAAATCTACACTCGTTTTCTTTGTCATGGTCTACACCTTCTCTTGATAATGCTGAGAAGCCGAGCGCAGGTGTCGAATGGCTTTGGTAGAATCTATCTCGAAGACGCCTCAGATTACACGCGGCCGTGAGAACGCCACAAGATCACCTTTGCGGAGCGTCGCTCATCCGTCTCGTCGTGAATGCTCTTGGCGACCCTCTCGGCCTGCTTTTCTTTCTTCCGGATTTTCATCTCATGTTCATTCCACTTGGGAAAAGGTGCTTGCGACAAGTCGCGTTGCGCCCTCCTATTGCAGGGACAACAGCCGGCTGTTCCCCGGATTGGCGGTCAGCGCGCGTGCGAGTGCGGCTTGCGCGGCGTCAGTATTGCCCATGGCGGCGTGCAACCGCACCACCATCGACCAGGCATCGACCAGTTGCGGATCAAGTGTCACCGCTCTCTCGAAGGCGGTGAGCGCCGCCGCAAAGTCCCGCGCCTGCAATGCTGCGCCGCCCATCTGCAACTGGGTTTCCGGGTAATCCGCGCGCAGGCGCAGCGCCTCGGACCATTCCTGCCGCGCCGCCGCGAGTGCTGTAGCCTGCGGTGTATCCAGCGTGACCTGCGCATCGATCAGCGCCTTGGCCGCCGCTTCGCGGACGGTGCGCCGGGGATCCGACAGGAGCGGTTCAAGCCGGGCAAGGCGGTCCTCGGGCGGCAGGCTGCGCAGGACCGAGGCGGCGGCAGAACGAACGAGGGGATCGCGATCGCCCAAGAGCCGGGTGGCGCGGTCGGCCGACGCCATATCCGCGACCGCCCCCAGGAGATCGAGGGCCGAGGCGCGCACCACGCCCGGCCCGTCCGCCCATTCGGCGATCTCCAGCAGCATCTGTGCCTGCCCCTGAGGATCACGCCGCGCAGCGGCAAAGACGGTCGCGAAATGTGGGCCGCGATGCAGGCTGTCGGGGACGCGCGACGCAAGGTTGCTGGCTGCCCACTCCGCGCTGCGGTCGGTATGGCAATCGGTGCAGGCGTCGGGTGATCCGGTCGCGGCAAGGTCAGGTCGTGGCACGCGGAAACTGTGATCGCGCCGCGTGTCGATGCCCATATAGGTCCGCTCGATCATATGACAGGACACACATTGCGCCCCCGCGCTTGCCTGCGGGTGGAAATGATGGTCGGGGCTGTCATAGACCTTGAGAGGCAGCGAGGGAAATTCAGGATTGCCTGCCGGGGAATGGCATTGCACGCAGACGGCGTTGCCTTCAGCTCTTAGCTGCGCGGAATGTGGGTCATGGCAATCCGAACAGCGCACGCCCCTCGCGTGCATTTTCGATTGCAGGAAAGAGCCGCCCTCGAACACCTCATCGAGGATCTGCCCGTCGGGGTGATAGATGCCCTCGCGCAGCGGTGTGAGGGAAAAGGCGTCGTGATAATCCGTTCCTGGCATCGGATTGCCATCCTGCATCGCCTCGCGGCGGGAATGACAGGTGAGGCATTGCATCACCTCGATCTCCTGCGAGGCACCCAGATCGACTGTCAGGCCTATCGGGGTCAGCCCGTCCTCCGGCTTGCGCGTCATGGGGTCGCGCGCCCAGGCGATGTGCGCGGCCCCCGGACCATGGCACGCCTCACACCCCACGCCGATCTCAGTCATCTTCGGGGCGTAGCTATTGGTTGGCGGATCGTAATTCCGGCTATAGCCGGTGGCATGACATTCCGCGCAGCGCGACTCCCAGCTCTTGTAGGTTCCGGTCCAGTGAAACCCGTCTCCGGGCGGCGGGACCGGATCGGGAAAGACCGGATACCAGCGTTTCCCGGCGACATCCCAGGCAATGTCATAGGCCTGCGTCCGCCCCGGCTGCGGTGAGAGCAGATATTGCTGCAAGGGGTCAATGCCTGCAACCCCGACAACCTGGTAGGCGCGACGTTGGCCGTCGGCACCTGCGGTTTCGATCATATATGCATCGCCGTCGCGAAAGAACCGCGTCACCTGCCCGCCATGCGTAAAGGTCACGTCGCTGAAATCGCCAAGAACCGTCGTCTCGTCTGGCAGAGTCCAGGCCTTGGCGTGATCGGAGTTGTGCCAGGCTGCGTCAACCTGCCTGTGGCATTCCGTGCAGACGGACGATCCGACATAGGCAGGTTCTGCCCACATCACGCCCGCTCCTAGACCAAGCTCAAGCAGCGTCGCAATTGCCAGAATATGTGGCCTTGCCTTTGTCAGGCACCGCATCATTAACCACATCTGTCAGGGCACCCCAAGATTGCCACCAGAATACGAACTTGCGGACGCGCCATCAAACCGCCCCGCGACACCCAGACTTGTTCCGATCTCGCATCGGCGTTCGCCTAATTAAAAAGTCCCGCCCCGTTGCCAAAGATCTGGATCGGCGAGGCGGAGAGAATCTTCTGCATGGCCGGCGTGTTGTCCTGACCGAAGTTATGCCCAGAGTTCAAACCGGCCCCGATCAGCTGCACCACTTCTGGAGAGCCCGCATATTTCGAGTGGCTGCCCGATGAGGAATCCTCGATCTCCGACAGGTCGATCACCGTGACGCCCAGGGCTTCGAGCTCTTCCGTGTTCGCAACCCCCACGCGCGGCACGCCGCCGGCGATCCTGGACGACAGGAGCAACGCCTTGTCATCCTTTGAAACAAGGACATACATCTTCTTCCGGATGGCGGGGGAAAGCTGCTTCAACTGTGTCCGAAAGACATCGAGATCGATGTCGGGTGCTGCCAGCATGATATGGCCGATCTCTCCGCGCCGCCCCAGAGTGCCGGCCTGTTGCAGGTCGAGCAGTCCCTCCATGGTCAGGAAGGTGCCCATCGAATGGGCGAATACATCCGCGCTTTCGGCTTTGCTGCGCACCATGATCTCGGCAATTCTCTTGACCTGTCCGCGCGCGACGAGCGTGCTGTTGAGATCATAGACATAACGCGAGGTCTTGGCCGCAGAGGCCCATGTAAAGAGCATGGGCACCCCCTTGAATCCCGTATCCTCGACAAATTGTGCCAGCCGCAGCGTCGCATCGCTGGACGTGTTGTTGAAACCGTGAACGAAAAGCAGCAACTTGCGATCCCCTCGCGGTCGCTTTGCCAGTTCGCGTTTGATTTCCGCGATCATCTCGGCATCCGATGCATAGCTGACGGGATTGATCACGGTGAAGTCTTTTCGCGGATCGGGCGGAAGTTTTTTGGGCCGCTCGAGCTCGCCTGCAACATGGGTCGGAGGGATCGTAACCTCCACCGAGGCAAGGCCGAGCCCTTGCACGCGATCCGGCCCGAGGAAGACGCCCGGTTCCTCTGATGGCCGTCGCGTGGTGGTGATGAAGATGCGGTTCCGCGTGACATCGGACAGCGAAGCGGCCGAGACCGCCGGGTTGTCAATGCCCATGATTTCGGGTGGCCGACTGCACCCGGAAAAGACCAGCGCCGAAAGCAGCAACAGCAAGGACATGGCGCGCATGGGGTTTTTCCGATCCATGATGCTCTATCTTCTGACTATGCGACAAATCTCTGGAACTTGTGTCATTGAAATGGGCGTTCGTCACTCAGAAAACGCTCATGTCTGGACTGCGGTTCAAACGGCGAGAGCTTAACCATCCAATCAAATCCTTACGAAGGTAAAAGACTTCCGCGTGCTGCATTCTGCCAGCACCAGCGTTCATCCTTTCGGGTAGAGGAATGTCAAGATCACCCGCACACCCCAACCTTCGGGGCTGTTCGGGCTGCTTTCGGCCCAGTAACGCAGGCCAGCGCCAAGGCTGACAGGCTGCTTTCCGATCCGGGTCAGCTTGGACACCTGAAAGTTGACCGGCACAGCCCAATCCTCGGCCTTCCAGTCATAGCTTGACTCGGTGTTGAGCGTGAAGGTCCAGGCATCGGGCGTGGTATAGCTCAGGAAGGGTTGCAGGAAGGTATTGCTGATGTCGGCGCGGTTGCCATCCCCCGCAACAGACCAGATATGGTTGGCCAGCATGCCAACCGTCCAGGGCCCGGTTTGCGACAGGGCAACCCCGGTGATCCCTGTCCCCCATTTCTCGCCCCCCAGAAGATCATCCGTGGCCGTCGGCAAGAGCGCGACCGGTCCGACCCCCCATATCACCTTGCCAAAGGCCGGCTTCTGCGGCGAGAAAAAGAAGCTCGCCGTGATGTCCCCCAGCCCGAACTGATCGCCCGCCCCGGGAAAGATGTCCTCTTGGGCGGTGATCGGCAGAATGATGCGCGTGATCAGGTTCCAGTCTTCGTTCAGGGTGATGGGAATGACCGGCTGGATGTTGAAATTCAACCTCTCACCATCGTCATTGGGGCCGATATTGCCATCATAGTTACCCTGAATGGGCACGCTGATCAGCGACGCCAACGGGTTGGCGAGCTTTTTTGCGAGATCCTGAGCCTCTTGCGCCATCGCGGGATTGCCAAGGGCCAAGATGATCGCCGCTGCCATCAGGGCAGATCGCGTCATCGACCGTCCTGCCGTCATGATTGTTTCCTTTCATTGACCCTCCGCATCCTTGCGAAAGGATGCGGAGGCATCATACTTGCAGAGATCACTCGATGATGACGACCACGTATTGCGTGCCGGTGTATTCGTAATAGGTCGCCCCGCACTGATAGTAGCCCGCCCCGTTGATGGTCACGGTCGCGCATCCTGCGGGCAGGGTCGAGACATAGACCGCAGAGCGCCGGACAACGCGCCGGGTTGTCCGACGGGCCACACCCGCCGCACTGACGGGCGTTGCCGGCCGTCCGACGCGCGCCTCGACGGGTTCACCCAACGCGCTTCCCGTGATCCATGACATTGGATCAGGCTCTGCGGCAATCGCGAAAGCGAGCACGGCCAGACCGATCATGCGGCGTCTGAAAACAGTCCTGTTCATCGTGTTCACCCCTCTCCGATGATGTTCTCGCCGTCAATCGTTGCGGGGTCGAGTTCCTTTGACCCCTCTGGCGGCGTGAAGTTGAAGGTATTGGCATCCGTTGTCACGCCGGGCTCAAAATTCCACAACTGGACCGAAAAGGCGGGCGCAGCCGTCATCCATTTGCTCGTGATGACATATTTTACCGGGATTGGATCTCCTTCGGAGCGCACCCAAAGCTGCCAGTCTATGTCCTTGGCGCGATAGAAGAGGTGATGCGCACTGACCCCGCCCACTGTGACCTCTCCAAGATACTGGCCCGTTTCGACCTCGAACATCAGACCTTCATAGGGATTTGCATAAAGCAGATCGGCCCCGCCGGTGACTTCGGTTCCAAGAACGGACCTGACTTCGTCGATCGCCTGATCGATGTTTCCTTCGACGGGAATTGAAAAATGCACTCCCAAGGCACTGTTCGAAATTGATACCGCCGATCCGTCAAAAACAATGGTGCTCTCGCCGAGGGGCCCCTCACGGACAACCCGGAAACCCTTTTCGCGGTCGAGCACAAGCGTGCCCGTCGCCGTCAACTGCATCTTTGCCCCGTTGCGCAGGAGGACGTCGGTTGCAGCATCTGCGGTAACGGTGAACGTGATGAGGCCGGCCAGATAATCCGACATGGCATGCAGGACTTCGTCGGCCTTGGGCTCGACCTCCTGAGCGAGGGCAAAGGTCGACATGGCACATAAGGGAAGGGCCGCAAGGACCCGCCGAAGGGCACGGCCAGATCCATTTTTGATTATTGCTCGAGACATTACGAGATCTCCTTTCGGACGCCTCATGATCGAGGTTGGCTTCTTGTTGCCCCTCACGCCCAGTAAGATTCTCCCGCGTCAGGTGACGCGTCAGACGGGCGTAACGATTCCGTGAAGTATCATATCAAAGGAATCATCCGAGCAAGTCGGAAGGCCCCTTGCGCAGTGCCAGGATGTCGTAAGCGGCGTGCAAAGGCAAATCCCCGGACCGACAAGGACACAAGCGTTGCGCCGTGAACGCCGCCAAGGCCAGGACCAAAGCAATCGGGCCGGAATTCCGGTTTCTGCGGCATCTTGGCCCGCCGCAGCCAGAGCGTGACATCTCCTTCGCTTCACGCTGTCCGGCGATCCTGTCGTCTCCAGAAAACCGGTGATCTTGTTCGGGATGCAGGCCGATCCAAAGCTGTTTTGCGGGCGGCATCCTGACCGGGATGGGCGTCAGGATCTTTCGGAACGTCATCCTTGATCATCTGACATGAGAATCAGCGCCCGTGCCGTGACCTCAAACATCCAACTCCTCCACGAACCGCGCATTCTCGGAGATATACTGGAACCGCAGTTCCGGCTTTTTCCCCATCAGACGCTCGACAAGATCGCTCGTCTCGCCCGGTTCGTCCTCGTCTATCGTCACGCGGATGAGCTTGCGCGAATTCGGGTCCATCGTCGTTTCCTTCAAATCCTTGGCGTCCATCTCGCCCAGACCCTTGAAGCGCGAGACGTCGATCTTGCCTTTGCCCCCCAGCCCCTTTTCGAGCCAGAGATCGCGCTCGGCCTCGTCGAGGCAATAGACCCGCCGCGCCCCCTGCGTCAGCCGGTAGAGCGGCGGGCAGGCGAGATAGAGATGGCCCGCGTCGATCATCGGGCGCATCTGGGTGAAAAAGAAGGTCATCAGGAGCGCCGCGATATGCGCGCCGTCCACGTCGGCGTCGGTCATGATGATGACCTTCTCGTAGCGCAGGTCGTCAAGCCGGAACTTGGTGCCAATGCCCACGCCGAGCGCCTGCGCGAGATCGCTGATCTCCTGATTGCTGCCAAGCTTCGAGCTGGCCGCACCCAGCACATTCAATATCTTGCCCCGGAGCGGCAAGAGCGCCTGTGTGCGCCGGTCGCGGCCCATCTTGGCCGACCCTCCCGCGCTATCGCCTTCGACGATGAACAACTCGGTGCCCTCGCGAGTGTTCGAGGAGCAATCCACCAGCTTTCCGGGCAGGCGCAGTTTCTTGGTCGCGGTCTTGCGCTGTGTCTCTTTCTCTTGCCGACGCCGCAGCCGTTCCTCGGCGCGCAACACCAGAAAATCGAGGATCGCACCGGCGGATTTGGTATCCGCCGCAAGCCAGTTGTCGAAATGGTCGCGCACCGCCCCTTCGACCAGGCGCGCGGCGTCCACGGTGGCCAGCCTGTCCTTGGTCTGACCGACAAATTCCGGCTCTCGGATGAAACACGACACCAGCGCGCAGCCCCCGGAAAGCAGATCCTCACGGGTGATCTGTGCCGCCTTGCGGTTGTTCGACAACTCGCCATAGGCCTTGATCCCCTTGAGGATTGCCGCCCAGAACCCGGCCTCATGGGTGCCGCCCTCGGGCGTCGGCACGGTGTTGCAATAGGACTGGATGAAGCCGTCGCGCGCGGGTGTCCAGTTGATCGCCCATTCGACCTTGCCCGGCAGGTTGTATTTCTCGCGGAAATCGACCGTTCCGGCAAAGGGGCGTTCGGCATAGGTGCTGGCCCCATGCAGGGTTTCTTCCAAGTAATCCGAAAGACCGCCCGGGAAATGGAAAACGCCTTCCATCGGTGTGTCGTTATCGGAAATGTCGCTCTTCCAGCGGATTTCGACGCCTGAAAACAGATAGGCCTTGGAGCGCGCCATCCTGAAGAGCCGCGCTGGTTTGAGCGTCAGAGAGCCAAAGATCTCGGGGTCGGGATGAAACGTGACCGCGGTGCCGCGCCGGTTGGGGGCGGCGCCGATCTTCTGCAACGGACCTTGCGGAATCCCGCGCGAGAACTCCATCCGGTAAAGCTCGCGGCCCCGTGCCACCTCGACCGCGAGATGATCCGAGAGCGCGTTGACGACTGACGAGCCGACGCCATGTAACCCGCCCGAGGTCTGATAGCTGTCGCCCGAGAACTTGCCGCCCGCGTTCAGGGTGCAGAAGATGATCTCCAACGCCGATTTCGTCGGATCCTTGGGATGCGGGTCAACCGGGATACCGCGCCCGTTGTCGCGGATGGTGACATGGCCATTGGCATGGAGTTCCACCTCGATCCAGGTCGCATGGCCCGCCACCGCCTCATCCATCGAGTTGTCGATGATCTCGGCCACCATGTGATGCAGCGCGCGGTCGTCCTTGCCGCCGATATACATGCCGGGGCGCAGGCGGACATGCTCCATATCCTCGAGCACCTGAATGGAAGAGGCATCGTAGTCGGATTTGAGGGTGGACGAGAGGAGATCGTTCATGCCGCTGCTCTTTTTGGTTTTATGGGTTGGGCAGCAGTATGGCAGAGGGGAGCGGATGGGGGAAGTGGCCCTTGCGCTCATTCCCGCTCCGGCCCGTGCAAACCCTTTGGAATCCGGGGGCGACTCCTATATGGGAAGTCAAACCGATCCGAAACCGTGCGATAGAGTCATGACCCCCAACGCCCCGATCACCCAGGATGTGCTGACCATCCCCCGCAAGCTGACACAGGGCAAGCCCAATATCGTGGGGCTCACGCGCGAGGGGCTGCGCGCAGCGCTGATAGCACATGGCACCCCGGATCGGCAGGCGAAGATGCGGGCCGGCCAGATATGGCAATGGATCTATCAGTGGGGCGTGCGCGACTTTCAGGCCATGACCAATCTGGCCAAGGCCTATCGTGCGGAACTCGCCGAGAATTTCGTGGTCGAGATCCCCGAACTCGTCAGCAAGCAGGTGAGCCTTGACGGCACCCGAAAGTATCTGGTGCGGATCGCCGGCGGGCATGAGGTCGAGGTGGTCTATATCCCCGAGACGGACCGGGGGACGCTGTGCATTTCCTCTCAGGTGGGGTGCACGTTGACCTGTTCGTTCTGCCACACCGGCACGCAGAAACTGGTGCGCAACCTGACGGCGGGCGAGATCATCGGGCAGGTCATGCTGGCGCGCGACGATCTGGATGAATGGCCGAGGCCGGGCGAGGGGGCGGGCGAGCGGCCGCGCCTCATTTCCAACATCGTGCTGATGGGCATGGGCGAGCCGCTCTACAATTTCGAGAATGTGCGCGACGCCATGAAGATCGCGATGGACGGCGAAGGGATCTCGCTCTCGCGTCGGCGGATCACGCTCTCGACCTCCGGTGTGGTGCCCGAGATCGCGCGCGCGGCCGAGGAGATCGGCTGTCTGCTGGCGGTGTCGTTCCACGCCACGACGGACGAGGTGCGCGACCGGCTGGTGCCGATCAACAAGAAATGGAACATTGCCACGCTGCTCGATACACTCCGCGACTATCCGCGCCTCAGCAACTCAGAGCGGATCACCTTTGAATATGTCATGCTCAAGGGCGTGAACGACAGCGACGAGGATGCCCGCCGTCTGGTCAAACTGATCGCGGGCATTCCGGCCAAGATCAACCTCATCCCCTTCAACGAATGGCCGGGAAGCCCTTACGTGCGCTCTGATCGGGACCGGATCGCGCGCTTTGCCGACATCATCTACAAGGCAGGCTATGCTAGTCCGATCCGCACCCCGCGCGGCGAGGACATCATGGCCGCCTGTGGTCAGCTCAAATCCGCCACCGAACGCGCCCGCAAGTCACGCGCCGAGATCGAAGCCGAGACGAAGCTCGGCTGATGCTGTTCCCGCCGTCATCCCCTGCCAGAGTCATGTAAAGCCCAAAAGCTCATTCGATGCACTAAGGCCCCAGGACTGGGAGATGAGGAGCATCGTCGATCACGTGACCGCGCCGCATGACGGATTGACCCCGAGAAGCCTCGATGATTCCCATTCTGTAACACATTCCGGTGCGATTGTCGCCACATCGCCTCATTACGCCTGAGTCAGGAATGAACTGTAACAGGGTTGGAAACGATGAACTTGCACCACACGGACAACACCACCGAGATCCGCGCGCTGGTCCTGCGCGAGCGCCTGCTGGCCGTCTCCGAGCGCGAATGGCTGCACCGGTTGCGCGGCTATGGCTATGCGATCCGCGACACGGCCGAGGGCCGCTTTGTCACCTCGGTCCTGCGCGACGCGCCGCTCTGTCGGCTGACCTGACCGGGCTTCTTCCCGGATCAAATACCCCCGGGGGCACCGCTTGCGGCGACAGGGGCAGAGCCCCCAGATACGGGCTCCTGATACGGGCCCAAAACGACAAACCCCCGAAGCATCCGCCCGGGGGTCGTCAAAAGTGCCGCAAAAAACCGCGGAAAACGCTCAGACCATGCCTTCGCGCAACGCCTTCTTGCGTGCCAGTTTCCGGGCACGACGAATCGCTTCGGCCTTCTCGCGCGCTTTTTTCTCGGAGGGCTTTTCGAAATGTTGCTTGAGCTTCATTTCCCGAAAAACGCCTTCGCGTTGCAGTTTTTTCTTCAGAGCGCGGAGCGCCTGATCGACATTGTTGTCGCGAACACTAACCTGCATGTGGTGTCACCACCTTCCTAAGTTAAAGTTGCAAGAGATTGCAGGAGAGGACCGTATAGCAAAGCGCCCCGGATTTGTCTAGGCTGCCCACCGAAAGGAAATGCCGATGCCCGATCGCGACCTGATGACCCGACTGCTGCAAGCCGCCAAGCCGCTTGTGCCCTTTGACGGCTGGACCGAGACCACGTTGCGCGCCGCCGCCGAGGAGGCCGGAATTGCGCCTGCACTGGTCGCCGCGATCTGTCCGCGCGGCGCGGTCGATCTGGCGCTGGCCTATCACGCGGCGGGCGACGCGGCCATGCTTGCACGGCTGGCCGGGACCGATCTTGGCGCTCTGCGGTTCCGCGACCGCGTTGCCTTTGCCGTGCGCGCCCGGCTCGAGGCCGTCGAGGATCGTGAACTGGTGCGCCGGGGCATGACGCTCTTTTCCCTGCCGCCTTATGTCGCCGACGGCGCACGCGCGCTCTGGCAGACCGCCGATCATATCTGGACCGCGCTCGGCGACACCTCCGAGGATGTGAACTGGTACACCAAACGCGCCACCCTTTCGGGCGTCTATGGCGCAACCGTGCTCTACTGGCTGGGCGATGACAGCGCGGGGCAGACCCGCACATGGGAATTTCTCGATCGCCGGATCGAGGACGTGATGCAGATCGAGAAATTCAAGGCGCGGGTCCGCGACAACCGACTGATTTCCGGTCTCATGACAGGCCCACTCGGGTTTCTGGGCCGCATCCGCGCGCCTCAGGGCGCGCGGCCTATCGGTATGCCGGGCCGATGGAACGGTCCAAACTGACAGCAGGGGACACCGAGATGAGCAAGTTGATGAAGGCCGTCGAAATCACGCAGGCTGGCGGGCCGGAGGTCTTGAAGCCTTGTCTGCGCCCGGTGCCGAGTCCCCGCGTGGACGAGGTGGTGATCCGGCTGGCCTATGCCGGCGTCAACCGCCCCGATGCGTTGCAACGCGCCGGGCTCTATGCGCCGCCGCCGACCGCCTCTGACCTGCCGGGGCTAGAGGGCGCGGGCGAGATTGTCGCCCGCGGGGTCGGCGTCACGGACTGGGCGATTGGCGATCAGGTCTGCGCCTTGCTGCCCGGTGGCGGCTATGCCGAATACGTGACAACGCCTGCCGCGCATTGCTTGCCAATCCCTGCGGGTCTGAGTCTCAAGGTGGCCGCCTGCCTGCCAGAAACCTTCTTTACCGTCTGGTCCAACGTCTTTCAGCGCGGGGGCCTGAAGGGCGGCGCGCGCTTTCTCGTGCATGGCGGCTCGTCCGGCATCGGCACGACGGCCATTCAACTTGCCCATGCCTTTGGCGCGCGGGTCTTTACCACCGCCGGATCCGCCGAAAAATGCCGGGTCTGCACAGAGCTGGGTGCGGAGCGCGCCATCAACTATCGCGAGGCGGATTTCGTCGAGGTGCTCTGCGCCGAAGGGGGCGCCGATGTCATTCTCGACATGGTCGGTGGCGATTATCTGCCACGCAATATCCGCGCCCTCGCCGATGACGGGCGGCTGGTGCAGATCGCCTTTCTGCAGGGTTCCAAGGTCGAGCTCAATTTCTCGCAGGTGATGCTGCGCCGACTGACGATTACCGGCAGCACCCTGCGCCCGCAGAGCAATCTGGCCAAGGCGCGCATCGCCGAGGCGCTGCGCAGCCAAGTCTGGCCGCTGCTCGCGGCGGGCCGGATCGCGCCGGTGATGGATTCCGAATATCCCCTGGCCGAGGCGGCGGTGGCCCACGCCCGACTGGAATCGAGCGGACATATCGGCAAGATCGTCCTCAAGGTCGGCTGACCCCGGATGAGCCTTGATCGGTTTCAGATGCGGATTTTGAGTATTTGAAGAACGATGAAAGCTGGGGTGTTCATCGGATTGGCGCAAGGAGCGAATTCTTCATCTGGCAATCGCGCCGGAGGTCTGGACCGCAGGGGACTGGGGCAAGGTCCCTGGACAGGCACAGGCGCGCCTCCGCGATTCGACCGTCACGACAGGTGATCGTGAGCATGTCCGGGGTCCAGTCCGGATTGGCCTTGAGAAATGCATCTTCCACGACCTGCGCGGGCAGTTTGACGGATGTCGAGAGCTTGCGAAAGACGATCGGCCGGTTCACCCGCGCGTAAGCCTCTCGGGCGAGGGCGAAATAGGCTGGTGCGGACAGGCCGGAACAGCTGCCGTGCTTTTTCCATTGATACCACGCAGGGCCCGGCGAGCCCATGATATCGGCCATGGCCTGCGTCATCTGGCGCGACGGCGGACGATGTGTGCTCTGGCAATGTTCGGGCCAACCGTGAAGGTATTGCGGCCAGAGCCCGTGCAGCAGCCAGCCGTGATCGGTGGCGTTCTGGCACGCCGCGTCCCCGCGCGCATCGCCCTCGAGTGCACACCAGGTGGGTTGCCAGCTGAGGCTGAGGACATAGTAGTCGAAATCGCCGGAGCGGTGTGATTGCGCGGCGGCCGGCACCGCACAAAGGCACAGGATGAACAGCAAAAAAACGCGCATTCTTTGGACTTCCAATTTCCGAATGGCGTGATTATAAGCGCCGCAAGTTCCCCGACAATGGAAACCCGTTCCGGCCAGACCGGAACCGCCCTTTCAGGCGACGGGGAAGATTTGTGGCAAGGAGACCGAGATGACGTCAAAGCCGATCATGGCCAGAGCAACCGCTGTCTGGCTGGTGGACAACACGACGCTGAGTTTCAAGCAGATCGCCGATTTCTGCGGGATGCACGAGCTCGAGGTGCAGGGTATTGCCGATGGCGATGTCGCGACGGGCGTCAAGGGATTCGATCCGATCGCCAACAATCAGTTGACCGAGCAAGAGATCGCGGCCGCACAGAGCGATCCGACGCGCAAGCTCAAACTGAAGGTCTACGCCGCCGCCCATGGTGAGGAAAAGCGGCGTGGGCCGCGCTATACGCCGCTCAGCAAGCGGCAAGATCGGCCCAATGCGATTCTTTGGCTGGTCAAGTTCCACCCCGAACTGGCCGACAGCCAGATCGCCAAGCTGGTCGGCACGACCAAACCGACGATTCAGTCGATTCGCGAGCGCACGCATTGGAACATCTCAAGCATGCAGCCGATCGACCCGATCGCACTTGGTCTGTGCAAACAGTCCGAACTGGATGCCGCGGTGCAAATCGCCGCAGCCAAAAAAGCCAAGGAAGGTGCTGCGCTGAGTGACGACGAGCGGCGCAAGCTTCTGAGCACCGAACAGAGCCTCGGGGCCGGAGCAGAGCCGCGCATCCCGACCGCCATCGAGGGGTTGCAGAGCTTTACGCTGGGCCAGGATTATCATCCTGAAGAGCGGGAAAAGTCCTACGATGCCGACAGTTTTTTCAACTTGCCCGATCTCGAAGATGAGGATGATGACGAGAACGACAAACGCTGAGGGCAGATTTGCGGCGGCAACGATCCGGCCGCTCTGGCGCGCTCTTGCGGACCATGTCCGGGGCACGAAAACCTTGCGTGAACTCAATTTTTGCGCTGGTCAAAAAAACCCTTGCGCGACGTGGAATATGATCCTAGATCAACACCCATAGACGCCAACGCACGCGCCTCTGGCCGGCACAATGACGCCTCGTGTTTACGTAGCGACGGTAACGTCTCCTGTTATGAACTGGTCGGGTGAAAGCCCGGGTCTGATTGGAGATGACCATGAACGCCTATGTGAACCCCCTTGCGGGCGGCGATGCCGTTTTTGCACCCTCGCCCATCGTCGACTTCATCCGCAGCCGCGATTTCGACCGCCCGACGCTGGTCTTGCATCGCGACACCGTGGCGCAGCAATACCGCGCGCTGAAATCCGGTCTTGGCCGGGCCGATATCCATTATGCGGTCAAGGCCAATCCGGCCCGCGAGATCATCGAGGTGCTGGTTGCCGAGGGCAGCCGGTTCGACGCTGCCTCGCGCGGCGAGATCGAGCTGTGCCTCGGCCTTGGCGCGCATCCCGAACATATTTCCTTTGGCAATACCGTGAAGGGTGCCAGCGACATCGCCTTTGCGCATCAGGCGGGGATCACGCTTTTCGCCGCCGACAGCGAGATGGAACTGGACAAGATCGCGGAACATGCGCCCGGCGCAGAGGTCTATATCCGACTTCTGGTGGGCGCGACCGGCGCCGACTGGCCGCTGAGCCGCAAGTTCGGTTGCGCGTCCGGGCGTGCGGTGGCGCTGATGGATCATGCCGTTTCACTCGGCCTTGATCCGGTCGGCCTGTCGTTTCATGTCGGCAGCCAGACCCGCAAGGCGGAGATGTGGCGCGAGACGCTGGATCGGGTGTCGGTGGTCTGGGCGGACGCGCGGGCCGCAGGCCATGCGCTGAGCCTGATCAATATCGGCGGCGGTTTCCCGGCCTTTTATGGCGAGGAAATCGAGGCCCCTCAGAATTACGCCGCGCATGTCATGGCGATGGTCGAGCCGCGCTTTCCAGGGGCCCTTCGGATCATGGCAGAGCCGGGCCGCGGCATGGTTGCCGAGGCGGGAATGATCGCGGCCGAGGTGCTGCTGGTGAGCCGCAAATCGGACGAGGATCTCTGCCGTTGGGTCTATCTCGACATCGGTCGTTTTTCCGGTCTGGCCGAGACCGAAGGCGAGGCGATCCGCTATCAGTTCCTGACCGAGCGCGATCACGAGGCCACCGGCCCCTGCATTCTGGCGGGTCCGTCCTGCGACAGCGCCGATGTCCTTTACGAGAAACGCCCGGTGGCTTTGCCCGTTGGATTGCAGGCCGGAGACCGGATCATCATCCGCAATTGCGGCGCCTATACGTCAAGCTATTCCTCAGTCGGCTTCAACGGCTTTCCGCCGCTCGATGTCGTGGTGATCTGAGGCGCGTCGATCCGCCTTTGATGAGACTGTGTGTTGCAAGGCCCGGGGAAAATCCCGGGCCTTTCGGCGTTATGTGCGGCTTGGATCGAGGATGCAGGAGATCCAAGGCATCCGCCTGCGTGTTCGGGGCGATGGCGATGCGGCCGCCCGTGACTGTCTGGATGGCGTTGGTCTAGCGAAAGATCCAGAGCGTGATTGCCTCGAGAATCTGAAAAACCGCCGCCCGAAATTCCGGCAGCACGAGCGCCGCGAAAAAGGTCAGATGCAACACCGCGATGGCATTGAGCGAGGTGCGGAATGGCTCCTTGCGGGTCTTGTGACGAAAGATGCCCTGTCCGGTCTTGGCCCCGAGCGCCCCGCCTACAAGACAAAGGGTGAGCAGCGTACTTTCGGGCACCCGCCAGCGGCGGGTGATGGCACAGCGCTTGTCCCACCAGAACAGGCCGAAGGTGAGCAGGTTGAGTGCCAGCAGATAGAGCAGGAAGAGGGCTACAGGGCTTATCACGTTTTTGGCGCGTCCGGTTCTGGCCGTAGGAGGCACAATGGCGGGTTTCAGAGGCTCTTGCGCGCAGCCAGTGCCGCGCTGATCGTGCCGTCGTCGAGATAATCCAACTCGCCGCCGATGGGAACACCCTGCGCGAGCGACGTGAGCGTCACGCGACCCTCAAGCTGATCGGCGATGTAATGCGCGGTGGTCTGCCCATCGACTGTGGCGTTGAGGGCGAGAATCACTTCGGTGATTGCCTCGCCGGCGACACGAGCGACAAGCTGCGGGATGCGCAGGGATTCGGGCCCCACCTGATCGAGCGCCGAGAGCGTGCCGCCCAAGACGTGATAGCGCCCCTTGAAGGCGTGGCCGCGTTCCATCGCCCAGAGATCAGCCACGTCCTCGACCACGCAGATCTGGCCATTGGCGCGTTTCGGCGCGGTGCAGATATCGCAGATCTCCGTGGTGCCGACATTGCCGCAGATGGCGCATTCCCGCGCGGTGGCGGCGACCTTCTGCATCAGATCGGCGAGCGGCGTGAGCAGCAGCGCGCGCTTGCGGATCATGTGCAGCACCGCGCGCCGGGCCGAGCGCGGACCAAGACCCGGCAGGCGGGCCATCATGTCGATCAGGGCGTCGATGTCGCGGGTAGAGGTCAATCTCGAGGTCCGTTCGGGAGGCTGGGTTAGGCGCCTTCGGCGAGAGTATTTTGGGAACGATGAAACCGCGTCAGAACGGCAGCTTCATGTCCTTGGGCAGGCCCATGCCTTCGGTCAGTTTGCCCATTTCCTCCTGCGCCCGCGCGCTGGCCTTCTGCTGCGCGTCCTTGATCGCGGCGAGGATCAGATCCTCGACCACCTCCTTGTCATCGGAGTTGAAGATCGAGGGATCGATATCAAGCCCCTTCAGCTCGCCCTTGGCGGTGCAGGTGGCCTTGACCAGACCGGCGCCGGACTGACCCTCGACCATCAGGCTGTGCATTTCCTCCTGAAGGGCCGCCATCTTCTGCTGCATTTCCTGCGCGGCCTTCATCATCTTGGCCATGTCGCCCATGGCACCGAGCCCCTTGAACATGCTGTGATCTCCTGTGATCGAAATGGATTTGGCGCCTTTAAGCATATCCGGATCCGAAAGGCGACAGGCAAGAGGTGGCCTGCGGGGTGTCCGGGGTCAGCTTTCCTCGAACGGATCCCATTCCTCGTCCACCTCGGGCAGGGCCTCGACATGCGCAGCGCTGGCAATCTCTTGTGCGGTCCGGATTGCGGTGATGCGCGCCTTCGGAAAGGCCGCCATCACGGCCTGCACGAGGGGGTGTGAGGCCGCCTCTGCCTTGCGGGCCTCCTCTGCGGCGTTGCGCGCCTCGAGGATCGTGGGGGCGGTGGCGGAATTGACGAGGCTGACCGCCCAGCGATTGCCCGTCCAGCGCTGTAGCGCGCTGCCCAACCGTTGTGCAAGGTCACTGGGTGCATCAGCGGTCGGGGTGAATTCGATCCGTCCGGGACGGTAGGCGGCAAGGCGGAGATGGCTTTCGACCTCGACCAGCAGCTTGATGTCGCGATTGGTGCGAATGAGCTCGATCACATGTGCGAAGCTGGGATAGTGCGCGAGCGCCTCTTGTGGGTCCTGTGCCAGCGCCATGGCCTGACCGGCGCCATGGGCGACAGGGCCTGATGGGCCGGAATGTGTGGGTGCGGACGGACCGCTCTGGGCGTTGGCGGTCTGCTGGACGACGGTCCTGAGGCCGCCTGCGTTCCCCGGCCCGGTGGGAGGATTGTCCTGCAACCGGCGCACCAGATCCTCGGGCGAGGGCAGATCGGCCACATGGGTGAGTCGGATCACCGCCATCTCGGCGGCCATCATCGCATTGGGGGCCTGCGAGACCTCGTCGAGCGCCTTGAGCAGCATCTGCCACATCCGGGTGAGCACACGCATCGGCAGGGCTGCGGCCATCTGCCCGCCGCGAAGGCGTTCGTCGGGTCCGATCGTCGGATCCTCGGCGGCATCGGGTGTGATCTTGACCACGGAGATCCAGTGCGTGATTTCTGCCAGATCCCGCAGCACCGCCAGCGGATCGGCGCCATCGGCATACTGTGCGCCAAGCTCTGCCAGGGCGCCCGCGGCATCGCCTTTCAGGATCATGTCGAAGAGATCGAGCACCCGTCCACGATCCGCCAGCCCCAGCATGGCGCGCACCTGATCCGCTGTTGTCTCGCCAGCGCCATGGCTGATCGCCTGATCGAGCAGCGATGTGGCATCGCGCGCCGATCCTTCGGCGGCGCGGGTGATGAGGGCGAGCGCGTCATCGGTGATCTCTGCCCCCTCTGAGGTGGCGATGCGGCGCAGGAGCGCGATCATCACCTCGGGCTCGATCCGGCGCAGGTCAAAGCGCTGGCAGCGCGATAGGACGGTCACCGGCACCTTGCGGATCTCGGTTGTGGCGAAGATGAATTTCACATGCGCGGGCGGCTCTTCGAGGGTCTTGAGCAGCGCGTTGAAGGCATTGACCGAGAGCATGTGCACTTCGTCGATGATGTAGATCTTGTAGCGGGCCGAGGCCGCGCGGTAATGCACGCTGTCGATGATCTCGCGGATATCGCCCACCCCGGTGCGGCTGGCGGCATCCATTTCCATCACATCGACATGGCGGCCTTCCATGATCGCGCGGCAATGTTCGCACTGGCCGCAGGGTTCGGTCGTCGGGCCGCCCTGACCATCCGCGCCGATGCAGTTCATGCCCTTGGCGATGATCCGCGCGGTGGTGGTTTTGCCGGTGCCGCGGATGCCGGTCATGATGAAGGCCTGCGCGATCCGGTCCGCCTGAAAGGCGTTCTTGAGCGTGCGCACCATGGCCTCCTGCCCGACGAGATCGGCAAAGGTCTCGGGCCGGTATTTGCGGGCGAGAACCCTGTAGCCTTTGTCTTGGGGATCGGACATGCGCGGGGGCCTCATTCGGGATTCGTCTGCGCGCATAGGGTAAGGCCGGGGCGGCGGGGCGTCCACCTTGCTTTTTTCCCGCGTTGCGGCAAAGCTGAGGGTGTTGATGTGGGGGGGATGTCATGCGGTTGAAAGATGTCGGACGGAGCCGGAATGTCGAGGACCGGCGGCGCATGGGGGGCGGTCGCGCGAGCGCCCGGATCGGCGGCGTGGGCCTGCTTCTGGTGCTCGCGATCGGTTATTTCGCGGGCATCGACGTGACTCCACTGCTGGAGGATCAGGCAGGACCGCAGGTTGCGCCCCGTGAGGTGAGCGCGGCGGATGAGCATGCGGCCGCGTTTTCCGCGCAGGTGCTGGCCACGACCGAGACGGTCTGGTCTCAGGTCTTTCCCGAACAGCTTGGGCGCGCCTATCGCCCGCCGGTTCTGGTGCTCTTTGCCGGCGTGACGCAGAGCCCCTGCGGCGGCGCATCGGGCGCGACCGGGCCGTTTTACTGCCCGGCGGATCAAAAGGCCTATCTCGACACCGAATTTTTCGACACGCTGGCGCGGAAATTGGGAGCGAGGGGCGATTTCGCCGCTGCCTATGTCATCGCGCATGAGGTGGCGCATCATGTGCAGAACGAGTTGGGGATTTTGCCCGAAGTCAACCGGATGCGGCAGGCCGTGGGGCAGGCAGAGGCCAACGCCCTGACGGTGCGGCTGGAATTGCAGGCCGATTGTCTGGCCGGTGTCTGGGCTCGGGCGGTGGATGGCCTGCTGGAGCCGGGCGATCTGGAAGAGGCGCTGAACGCGGCAAAGAGGATCGGTGACGACCATTTGCAGCGTCAGGCAGGCCGTGTGCCGCAGCCGCATACCTTCACGCATGGCACGTCGGAACAGCGGGCGCGCTGGTTCGCGCGGGGCTATGAGGGGGGAGATGTTGCGCGCTGCGATACCTTTGGGGCAGAGCGTCTCTGAGATCGTGGGGAGATGTCCGATTTCGTCATTCATGCGCTGAGCGTTGGCGGCGGGACGCTGGCGCTGGCGCCGTTACCGGGGAGCGGCGGCGATTATGCCGCCGACATGGCGCATCTGCGGGACTGGCAGCCGGCGTTGGTGATCTCTCTGACCACGAAAGCGGAGATGGTGTCGGCAGGATCGGAGACGCTCGGATGGGATATACAGGCTGCAGGTACGAGATGGATATCCTTTCCGATCAAGGACTTCGGTATCCCTTCCCCCGATCAGACGGAGGCGTGGCAGACCGCAAGTAGCGCGGCGCGCGCCGCGCTCTCGGGGGGTGGACGGGTCTTGATGCACTGCCGGGGAGGGTGCGGGCGCTCCGGCATGGCGGTGCTGCGCCTGATGATCGAGGCGGGCGAGGAGGCCGGGGACGCACTGGCGAGACTGCGCAGTTTGCGCCCCTGCGCCATCGAGACCCATGCGCAGATGGCCTGGGCGCTGCGGCGATAGGGCCGGCAAGCCGGGCAGGGTCCGTACGGTTCGGGCGGTGTTTCGTACGGTTCACGCGAGCGCGTGGATCTCGCCCGCCGCAGCCTCGGCATCCGTATGGTCATGGGTGACCTGAAGCACCGGCAGGGCCCGGCGGCGGGCGGTCTCGAACACCAATTCGCGGATCTGCGCGCGCAGGCCGGTGTCGAGTTTGGAGAAAGCCTCGTCCAGCAAGAGCGCGCGGGGTTCCGAGAGCAGCATGCGTTGCAGCGCCACCCGTGCCCGTTGCCCGCCCGAGAGTGTGGCCGGGTCGCGGTCGGAAAAACCGGCCAGCCCAACCTCGGTCAGCGCCTCCTCGATCCGGGCGCGGCGGGCGGCGCGCCCCCGGAGCGACGCCTTGAGGCCAAAGGCCAGATTGGCCCCGACGGAGAGATGCGGAAAGAGATATTCGTCCTGAAAGAGGATGCCCACCTGCCGCGCCTCTGTCGGCAGGTCCGACAGGTCGCGCCCGTCCAGCCGGATGCGCCCGGTCATCGTGAAGGCCGGGTCGAGCGTGCCGGTGATTGCCGCCAGCAGCGTCGATTTGCCAGAACCGGAAGGCCCCATCACGGTCAGCACCTCACCGGGTGCGATGGTGCAATCGAGCGCGATCAGCCGGGTCGGTCCGAGCGCGATCGTCAGTTTCTCGAACCGCAGGCCGGGTCGAATTGTGATGGTTTCAGCCATCGAGCAATCCCTTTCGGTTGCGCCACACGAGGCGCGGCAGAAGCACGGCGAGGGCAAAGGGCGCAAAGGCCGCCGCCATCTGCGCCAGCGCATAGACCCCGATCACCCGCCGGTCCCCGCCCGAGGCGAGCGCTACCGCCTCGGTCGTGAGGGTCGGCACCCGGCCCGCGCCGACCAGCAGCGTCGGCAGATATTGCCCGACCGAGACGGCAAAGCCCACGGCGGCGGCGGTCAGCACCGGGCGCAGCAGCATCGGCAGGCGCACCGCCCAGAGCACCCGATCGGGCCCGGCGCCCAAGGCGCGGGCGATGGTGTCCTGATTGCGGTCCCAGGCCCGCCAGGGATCGGCGAGCGCGAGAAAGACATAGGGTAGCACAAAGACCAGATGCGCGAGGATCACCGCGGCGCGCCCGCCATCCAGTCCGGTGCTGATCGAGAGGGTTTGAAACCCGGCCAGAAACGCCACCTGCGGCACGATGAGCGGGATGTAGAGCAGCCAGAGCGCACGGGTCGCGGGGCGCAGCCCGTGGCGGTGTTCGGCCTCGAGACAGGCCAGCGTGAGCAGAAGCGCAAGACCGGTTGCCGTGGCAGCGATGATCCCTGTCTCGAGCGCGGGTCCGCTGAGGCGTGGCCCGAACCGCTGCCAGTTGCGAAAGGTCAGGCCGTCGGGCAGCAGGTCAGGGAATTGCCAGAGCCCGGCAAAGGACCAGACCACCTGACCGGCGAGCCCCGCGATGACGGCGAGTGCCGCCGTGGCCCCGAGGATCAGGGCGGCGATCCGCACGCCCTGTTCTGCGCGCGCCTGCCCGCGTGCGCCCGAGGCGATCCACGCGCGCCCGATCCGGGCGACCACCCGTTCCAACAGACGCCAGAGACCAAGGCCCATCAGCACCAGCCCGAGTTGCAGCACAGCACCCGCGGCCGCCTGAAACCGCAAGGCAAGGTCGGGATCGTTCATCCAGCGCACCACCTGCACCGCCAGCGTGGGCGGCGTGTTGGGGCCAAGGATGATCGCCACATCCACCACCGACATCGAGAACGCCAGCACCGCGTAGACCGGCAGGCGGATCTGGCGGTAGACCAGTGGAAAGATCGTCTTGAGCCAGCCGGTGACGCGTGCATAGCCTAGCGTCTGCGCGATGCGCAGGCTGGGGCCGGGCCGCGCCTGCGTGAGCGCCGCGAGCGTCATCAGCAAGAGAAACGGCACCTCTTTTGTCACCAGCCCGAAGATGAGGCTGAGCCCCGCCGGATCCTGAAGGATCAAAAGATCAGGCGGGCGATCCCAGCCCGTTGCCCAGGGCGAGAGGCCCCGTGCGATCCAGCCCGAGGGGGCAATGAGAAAGGCAAGGCCGAAGGCCGCAGCCGCGTGTGGCACCGACAGGAGGGGAGAAAGCAGCCGCTCGATCACGCCAAAGGGTCGCGTGCCCGCCCAGCCTGCGCAGATCAGGATGACCAGCGCCAGCGACAGCGCGGTCGCGGCAAAGCCCACCCCGAGGCTGAGGGCCACGGCGCGCGGCAGGCCTGGCCAGTCGAAGAGCGCCTGCCAGGGGGCAAGGCCAGGTGTGGTGCCGCCCAGCGCGGGCATGAGGCCGACCGACGGCGCAAGCGTGCCCGCAAGCCCTGCCAGCACCGGCCCCAGCATCACGATGAGCGTGAGCGTGGGCGCCCAGGGCAGAAACCGCGCCCGCCGCGCGGGGGGCACGGGAACGGGCTCTGCTGTAGCGGCGGCGCGCATGGGCGGGCTTTACTGGCCGACGCCGTAACGCGCCGTCCAGTCCTGCTCGAGCCGCACCATCCAGGACGGGTGCGGTTCCGGCAGCGCCTGCCCCAGTTCATTCGGGGCAAGGGTAGCGATGCCAAGCTCGATCGCCTCGAACCGGGCGCGATCCTCACCCTCCAGCTTGTCCATCGCCAGCACGGTGCCGCTGCCCCAGACGGCCGGGTCCTGCTTGCGCGCCTGCGCCTCGGGCGACATCAGGAAATTGGCAAGGACCATCGCGCCCGCCTTGGCGTTGGCGTTATAGGGAATCGCCACGAAGCTGGCATTTCCGATGGTGCCGCCGTCGAGCACATAGGTGCGCACGGTATCGGGCAGTTCGTGGTTGGCGATGGCGTTTGACGGCTCGTTCGGGTTGAAGCTGAGCGCGAGGTCGATCTCGCCATCGGCCATCATCTGAATGAGGCGCGGGCCCGATTGCGGATAGGCCGCACCGCTGCGCCAGAGATTTGGCGTGAGCGCGTCGAGATAGGCCCAGAGCGGTGCCGTGGCGGTCTGATAGGTATCTTCATTCACCGGCTCGGTCAGCACGGAGGGGTCGGGCGCCAGGTCCATCACCGCCTGTTTCAAAAAGGTGGAACCGAGGAAATCGGGCGGTTGCGGATAGGCAAAGCGGCCCGGATTGGTGCGCGCCCAGTCGGCAAGGGCCTTGATCGACCGCGGCGGCGCGGTCAGGCGTGCGGTGTCGTGGTAAAAGATGATCTGCGCCATGCCCCAGGGTGCCTCCAGCCCCTCGGTGGACACGGTGAAATCGGCCGTCACCGCCGGTTTGCCCTCGACATCCACAAATTGCCAGTTGGGCAATTCCTCGGCCCATGGACCAAAGAGCAGGCCCTGCTCCTTCATCGCGGCGAAATTCTCGCCGTTGATCCAGATCAGATCGACAGCACCGCCGACATCCTTGCCCGCCGATTTCTCGGCAATGATGCGGCTGACGGCATCGGCGGTGTCCTTGAGTTTCACGTGTTCGACCGTGACCCCGAAGCGCTCTGCCACCTGCGCACCAGCCCAGGCGATGTAGTCATTGGTGGCGTTCGAGCCACCCCAGGCGTGCCAATAGACGGTCTGCCCCCTCGCGGTCTCGGTGACGGCCTGCCAGTCGCGCGGCTCTGGCAAAACCTCCTGCGCCGCGAGGGGGATTGCGAGGGGGATTGCGAGGGCCAAAGCAGCCAGCGACGTCAGTATCGGTCGGATCATCCGGATATCTCCCTGTTCGTGAATGATGTTACAGCAGATCGGCCAGCACGCTGAACTCTTTGTCAATATGGTCTGCAGTGTCGCTGTCGAGATAGTGATCGACCCGCCCCCGAACATGTTCGATCAGGGCGGCTTCGCTGTTGTCGGCTGCCCAGTCCTCTCCCTTGGGTTCGCTCTTGGCCCTTTCTCCCGAGAGCACCCGCCATTTGGCGCACCATGTCATCGACCAGAGCCACATGGCGCGGCGCAAAGGGACGATCCACGGGGCGAGCGCCGCGTGGTCCCCAGGGGGCAGGAGATCCAGCCACTGATGGCAGGCGGCGGCGGTTTCCTCAGGGTCAAGGATGGCGTGGCTCGCCACGTCCCAGGTGGTCGAGGTGTAGAGCGTGGCGTGCGCCAGATCGAGCGGCGGAGCGCTGTAGCGGGCCTTTTCGAGATCGACAAGGACGGCGCGGCCCGTGGTGTCGATCAGGAAATTGCCGGGGTGGGCGTCGAAGGAAATCAGCCGTTTGGGCGGGCGGCTGTCCTGCGTGGCCAGAAAGCGCAGGTCGGTCAGGTGCCGCTCAAGGATGGCGCGGGTTTCGGGCGCGATAGCGGCGGCGTCGAGATATGCCGCCTGTGCCTCGATCTCCTCCAGCAATCCGGCGAGAGGATCGGGCGGGTTCAGGAGCGGCGCGCGATCTTGCGCGTCGGGCAGCGGCAGGGCGTGGATCGCCGCGAGTGCCTTCATGATCGCGGACAGATCGCCCGGCAGGCGGGCGGGGCGGCCGACGATATCCTCGACGATGAGCCCGCCGCGCGGCAAGGCGTCGGAGGGGGGCAGCACGGCAAAGAGTTGTGGCGCATGGCCACTGACGCTGGCGCGGCTGAAACAGGCGGCCTGATAGGCGAGGTTTTCGGTCGGGGCGAGGCCCATCTGGCTCTGTTTGGGCAGGCGCACGATGCGTCCGGTTCCACACAGGCGGATATGGTCATGGGCAAGCCCGGTGTCGGGCATCACCTCCGGCGTGCCGGGATCGATCCCGGCCTCGTCAAGTGCGCGCAGGAGCGGTGCGATCAGGGTTGCGCGCCGGTCGGGTGGCGTGGGGCTCACTCTGCCGCCCGTCGGGTTGCCAGCCGCGCCGCACGCAGGCGTTGCAGTTCCGGGCCCAGAACCTTCGCAAAATAGCGGTCGCAGCCGATGCAGAGATTGCGATAGGGCGCGCCATCGCGGCGTGTGGTGCGTGATTCCTCAAGAAAACGATTGATGTCCCAACCCTGCGCCAAGCCCATGCGTTCGGGGTGGCCCATCGAGATCGCCTCGAGCGCCGGATGGCCTACCAGACTGTTCAAGATATCGTCCAGCCGCTCTTCGCACAGATTGCCCAACGGGGCGGCGGTCTTGAGGCAGCAGGGAAAGACATCGCCATTGGGGTCGATCGACACCTCCGATCCTGAATAGCCACGGTTGAGAAATCCCAGCCCGCCAGACCAGGCATTGCAGAAATTGTCCTTGATCGTCGCCTTCGACAGCGAATTCTCCCAAGCCCGCCCGCGCGGCCAGATCTTGCCGATCCAGGCGTCCTCGGTTGCACCGAAGAAGGAATAGACCGGCTGATCCTGCGTCTGTTCGTTCCAGTTCCGTTTGGTCGAGGCGAGCGCACTGTCGCGCATCCCTGCGGCCTCGAACATCGCGCGCAGATGGTCCTGCAAGGGCAGGCGCTTGTCACCCTCCATGCCGATATGAAAATCGTCCATCCCCGCGCAGGAGATCATCCACGCCCCGCGCGCCAGCAGGTCATCCACGATCTGCGGCGTCACCAGATCGCCGGTCGTCTGCACGATCACCCGCACGCCTTGCGCGCCATACTTGTCACGAATCGCCTCAAGTGCCGGATAGAGCACCTCTTGGCGAACCGGATCGACCAGCACCTCGCCGCCCGCAAGGATGATCCGGCTGGCCCGCCGCTGATATCCGCCAGGGGCCGTCTCGGAGGGGGCATCGAGATCAAGATAGCTGAGTTCATCGGGCAAGTTGGCGATGACCTTGGGAAATGTGGCCTTGGCCTCGTCCACGACCTTTTGCAATGCGCCGCGCACATAGGGGCGAAACCGTGTCTCGTAGCAATGTTTGCAGCGGCGGTGGCAGGCCCAGCTGAGGACGTAATAGAGGCTTTCCATGGCAGATGTGATCCCATTCGGCTTGCGGCTTGGCCTTGCATGCCCGAGGCAACCCATCGGGGAAAGGGGCGCGGGTCGGACTTCACAAGATTGTCAGTCAGTCTGGCAGGGATCGCAGATTGACGGAAGGCCGTATGATCGCAGCCGCGCCTGCCAATTCAAAGCTGCGCAGGCGCGCGTGAGGAGATATGCGGAACTGATCAAGGGGAAAGGTGAGAGGCTGGACAACGACCCAAGCGGGGCTCGTTACGGCTGCTTCCTTCCGGACCTGACCGGGTTGGCGAGGTGCCTGCCCGCGCCAACCTCTCGCGACGAGATATAGGCTCGGCTGTCAGGATTCGCAAGAGTCAGTGTCTGGCAAGAAGTCTTGCGGTTGGGCCATCAGGGGCAGCGTCAGGCGCAATCTTGCAAAACCCATCTTGCTGTCGCCAAGATCGGTTGCGCCGAGGTCTGTGATGTCCGAGGGGTAGGCGCGGACACCGGGGCCGGTTTCGATCATGACCACCGTTCGTGCCATCGGAGCAAACGACCATGTGGCGCGGGCCTTCGGGACGAGTGTGCCGCGCTGTGTGACATAATCGGCGACCAGATCGCGGACCGGGCGCGAGTCAAGGTGGATCAGCGCGGTCTCTGCCAGCGCCGCAAAGGGTCCGCCTCCCCAGGCCCGGTAGCTGTTGGTTGCGATCACGAAGCGGTCGCCATCGGCTATGGGATGTCCGGCATGGCAGAGGCTGCGGATGCGGCGCGCGGACGGATCGAGGAGGTGTCCGTCAAGATCGAAGCGCGCCGGTTGCGTCAGGTCGATGGTATAGCTGAGCCCGTCGATGACGTCGAAATCATGCCCCGGAACGCCGGGATCGAGGAGCATCTGGCAAGCGGCACCGGGGGTGATGCGATGAAAGCAGATCACGGCGCGTTCGAGCCAGTCGTGCAGCTGCTCACCGGTGACGATCAGGCCGCAGAGCGTGTTCGGAAAACCGTAGAGATCGGTGATGTTGCGCAGACGCAACGGGCCTTCGGGGATGTCCGTATAGTGCCCGGGTCCGCCGCGGCCCCCGGTCTTGAACGGGGCGGACGCTGACAGAAGCGGCAGAGCGGCATATTGTGTCCCGGCGAGGGCCTTGGCCAGCGCCCTGCGCTGGGCGTCGTTTACAAGTTGTGTGCCCGGGTCATTGCGGGCCTGCGCAAGGTAGCTGTGGAGGGGCGCTGTGACGTGACCCAGAACCCGGTCGGTGACGCGTAGGGTATGGACATGAGCGGCACTCAGGGCGCGCACTAGGCGTTGATCTGGTGGCGTCCCGGCCGTGGGTATCAGGCGGGCCTGATGGCCGATGACCTGCCATTTGCCCTCTGTCCGAGAGAGCGTCAGATCGAGTTGACCCAGATGCGAGCCGGCAAAACCCGCCTTGATGCAGGGCATGCCGTGCAGCGTGGCGCGGGCGATATCGGCCCCCGGCGTCGCGGCATGTTCGGGATCGGGAAAGCGTTTGTGGCTGTGCCCGGCGAGGATCGCGTCGATCCCCGGCAGGCGCGCCAATGCTCGGGTCGCATTCTCCATCATCGGGTGATCGGGGCCGGGATCGATGCCACTATGCGCCATGACGATCACCAGATCCGCCCCGGCCGCGCGAACCACCGGAAGCCAGGCACGGGCGGTCTCGACCATGTCGCGGGTGCTCAGGCGGCCACTCAGATGGGCGTGATCCCAGGACATGATCTGAGGCGGCAAGAGGCCGAGAAGGCCGATGCGCAGGACGTGCCATCGGCCGGTTGTATCGCGCATTCGACGCGACAGGATCAGATAGGGTGGCAGCAGTGTCTGGTCCTGATCGGGCTGCTCTCCCGGATGCAGGATTGCATTGGCGCAGGTCAGGGGAAAGCGGGCCTGCACGAGCGCCCGGTGCAACCCGTCCAACCCGAAGTTGAACTCGTGATTGCCCAGCGTGGCGGCGTCATAGCCCATCAGGTTCATGGCGCGCAGCACCGGGTTCCGACCGCGCCAGCCCTGTCCGGGCAGCGGCGTCAGATCGCTCAGAGGGGTGCCTTGCAGAAAATCGCCAGTGTCGAGCAGCAGGCAGTTTTCGTGCCCGGCGTCGGTGCGGGCCTGCGTGACAAGGCTGGCGATCCGGGCCAGCCCGCCGCTATGGTTGGCGGTATTGGCGTGATAGTCGAAGGGCAGGATATGACCGTGGACATCGGTGGTCTGGAGCACGCGCAGCCGGAGTGTCTCTGGCGGACCCGGTTCCGGAGCGGGGGAAATGGGAAAAGCGGTCAAATCTGCAACGCCTGTTCACCTGGCATCAGCGTCCAGGGGTTACGAAGGGGTCAGTCGAGCCACTCTTTACGGTCACGTTCACACATCACCTGCGTCAAGGTCTCATAAGCGCGCGCTGCGGTCAATATACCATAGGTTGTGCGTTTCTGCCGGGATGCGGGGTGGAATGCCTCTTGCGTTCCGTGGCGTCGGGATGTGTATCGACACCACAAAGGTAACGGAGCACGTGATGCGGCAGGCAGAGGAAGTGACATTTGGTGGATCGGGTCTCGATCGGGCGGATGATCTGCGGGGGGATGCCACGGCCATTGCGGCGGCGGTGGCTGCGGGGCGGGCGCAGGGTCTGGTGCTGTGGCGCGGCAAACCGCTGGTCGCGGGTGGCACCTTTGACCGGCTGATCCGGTTGGCCCCCGACCATCCAGTGGTGTCTCGCTATCATGTGCCAGCGATTCTCTTGGGGCGCGACGAAAGCGGCGAGCTCGTCCTTGCCTATGACATCTCGGCCTGGGTCCCGCCAGGGCTGGATCCCGAGCAACTCGACAGTTTTCTCGATGCCTCCGAGCAGGTCCATCCCGATCTGCCCGAGGGGGCGGTCTTTGCCGAGTTGCGCCGCGTCATGACGCATCTCGATGCCCGCGACGCGGAACTGGCGGCCACCGCCAAGGCGATCTATGGCTGGCATCTTTCGCATCGCTATTGCGCACGCTGCGGCAAGGAAAGCCGGATGATTCGCGCCGGCTGGCAGCGCAGTTGCAATCATTGCGGGGCGCAGCATTTCCCACGCACCGATCCTGTGGTGATCATGCTGATCACGCGCGGCAATGCGGTGCTGATGGGCCGTTCGCCGGGCTGGCCCGTGGGGATGTATTCGCTGCTCGCGGGTTTTGTCGAGCCGGGCGAGACTGTTGAGGCCGCGGTGCGCCGCGAGGTCTGGGAAGAGGCGGGCATCCGGGTGGGGCAGGTTGAATACCTCGCCAGCCAGCCCTGGCCGTTTCCCGCGTCGCTGATGCTGGGCTGTCGCGGAGTCGCGCTGAGCGAGGCAATCACGATGGATCCGAAGGAAATCGAGGATGCCCGCTGGATGAGCCGTGAGGAGATCCTTCAGACCTTTGCCGGAGATCATCCCACCATCCTGCCCGCGCGCAAGGGCGCGATTGCGCATTTCCTGCTCCGAATGTGGCTTGCCGACCGCCTGGATTGAGGCAAGACTGAGATGTCAGAACCACGACGAAAGGGCATCATCGGCAATGCGGTTCACCAGCAGGGAAGATATCGAGGTCCCGATTGATCATGTTTTTGCCGAAATCTCCGATTTTATGAAGTTCGAGCGCGCGGCGTTGCGTCGGGGAGCGGAGATCCGGCGCACGCGCGAACGCGCCACGCCCGGTATCGGGATGGGGTGGCATGCCCGGTTCACGTTGCGCGGCAAGCCGCGGGAGGTCGATACCGAAGTAACCGCATACGATCCCCCAAACGGATTTGCGATTGCCGCGCGTTCGGCGGCGTTTGGCGGGCAGATTGGCGTTGATCTGGTCGCGCTGTCGCGCGGGCGCACACGGATGACGGTCGAATTGGTGATCAAGCCGCAAACCCTCTCGGCGCGTTTGCTGGTGCAATCGCTGAAGCTGGCGCGTGGCAACCTGACCAAGCGATTCAGAAAGCGCATCGCTGATTTTGCCGCGAAGGTTGAAGATGGTTACACGAGCAAGGTTTGATCCGGCCCATCGCAATCGGCCCTGACCGGATCGGAATTGCGACGGTCTGGGTTCAGTTGCTCAGCCAGATGTCCGGTTATGCCGGGTGATCGGTGTGATCCTCGGCGGGGTCATTCTTTCCCGTAGCGCCGCGGGTCGGCGGGATAAACACCGAGGATGGTGATATCGGATGTGAAATAGTCGAGCTCATCAAGGGCACGGGCGACGGCGGCATCCTCGGGATGGCCTTCGATATCGGCGTAGAACTGCACCACGCTGAAATTGCCGCCGACCATATAGCTCTCAAGCTTGGTCAGGTTGACGCCATTGGTGGCAAATCCGCCCAACGCCTTGTAGAGTCCCGCCGGGATCGAGCGCAGGCGAAAGACCAGCGTGGTCATCATCCCGTCGTTGCCACGGCGCGTAAAATCGGGCTCGCGCGCCATCACCAGGAACCGCGTGGTGTTGGTGCTCTGATCCTCGATATGCCGCGCCAGCACATCGAGGCCATAGATTTCGCCCGCGAGTTCGCTGGCTAGCGCCGCCATTTCGGGCTGACCGGCCTCGGCCACATGGCGGGCAGAGCCGGCGGTGTCGGCGCCGGTGATGCGGCGGATGCCGTGGCGTTCGAGAAAGGCGCGGCACTGGCCCAGAAGCATGGTGTGGCTCATCGCGCTCTCGATCTGATCGAGCCGCACGCCGGGCAGGGCCAGAAGGTTGATATGCACCCGCACGAAGGCCTCTGCCACGATATGCAGGCCGGATTCCGGCAGAAGATGGTGAATGTCGGCGACGCGCCCGAAAGTGGAGTTCTCGACCGGCAGCATGGCGAGACCGGCCGCGCTGTCGCGCACCGCGGCAATCGCATCCTCGAAGGTCCGGCAGGGCAGCGCCTCCATCGCGGGGTAGGTCTCAACGCAGGCCTGATGCGAATAGGCGCCCGGTTCTCCCTGAAAGGCGATACGATTGATCATTCGATTTTCCGCAAGTTCTGGCCCGGTCGGGCGTTTGGTCGCGCAAACTACACCTTGCGCGGCGGTAGGGGAAGCGGATAGATACGCGGCCAATGACGGATCAAATGGAAACGGGCCGATGTTCGATACAATGACACTGACAAAGACCGCTGGCGCCCTCTGCGGCGCGCTTTTGGTGTTCCTTCTGGGCAACATGGCGGCGGGCGCGATCTTCTCGATGGGCGGCGGGCATGGCGCGGAACATGCTCAGGGTTATGTGGTTGATACCGGTGCAGGGGAAGCCGAAGAGGCCCCTGCGGACGCAGGCCCAAGTCTTGCGGAACGGATGGCCGCCGCTGATCCCGCGAATGGCGAAAAGCTGTTTCGCAACTGCGCTGCCTGTCATGCGGTGGTCGAGGGCGAGAACAAGGTTGGCCCCTATCTCTATGGTGTCGTTGGCCGGGCGGTTGGCTCGGTTGCGACCTATGGCTCGTATTCCGGGGCGCTGACAGCGGTGGCCGAGGTCTGGACGCCGGTCGAACTCTATGCTTTTCTGGAAAACCCCAAAGGCTATGCTCCTGGCACGGCGATGGGCTATGCTGGTTTGCGCAAATCCGAGGATCGCGCCGACCTGATTGCCTATCTTGATCAGACCGATGGCACGACATTCGCGATGCCGCTCGAAGAGGCGGCAGTGCAAGCGGCCCCGGCTGAAGAAACAGCAGACGAAACCGTGGCGGCGGATGCGGCTGTTGAAGAACCGGCTGCCGAGGTAGCTGCTGCCGCGCCTGCGGTTGAGGATGTCGCTGCGGCAGAGCCGGTCGCAGAGGAAGTGGTCACAGAACAGCCGGCTGCTGAAGAACCCGCCGCTGCCGAACCCGCACCTGCGGCTGCGGCTGCTGCATCGGGTTTTACCGCGATGGTTGCCGCGGCCGATCTGGCGGCGGGCGAGAAGATTTTCCGTCGCTGTGCGGCCTGTCACAAGGTCGAGGATGGCAAGAACGGCGCCGGGCCGCATCTCTTTGGTGTGGTGGGTCGGGATATCGCCAGCGTCGAGGGCTTCAACTATTCCGATGCGCTCAAGGGGCTTGAGGGCACTTGGGACGTCGAGAGGCTGAACGGCTGGATCGAGAATCCGCGCGCCTTTCTGCCGGGAAACAAGATGGGCTTTCCCGGCCTCAAGGAAGAACAGGACCGAGCCAATGTGATCGGCTATCTGCAAAGCGTCGGCAACTGAACCGCAGCTCAGACGAACAGGGCCGCTGCCCGGCGCGGGTGGCGGCCTTTTTCGTGGGCGGGCCGCAGCATCGGCGCTTGAACAACGCGGCCCCCCTCCTTAGCTTGCCAGAAACAGCACAGGCGTCGGATGGCAGGCGCGGCAGGAGGGTATCGAGATGACCGGACAAATGAGCCCGGCCAAGGTGTGGGTGTCACGCGGCGCTGCGTTCTGGCCTGCTGTGGCGGCATGGATGGGATTGGCGATCGCCGTGCTCAGCGCGCAAGCGGCACTGGCCGAGGACAAGGTGATCACCTCGCACGGTTATTCGTATTTCGGCGATCTCAAGTATCCGGCGGATTACCCTCATTTCGACTATGTGAACCCTGACGCGCCGAAGGGCGGCGAAATCGCGCTCTATGCCCCCGGCACCTTCGATTCGATGAACCCCTATGCGCGCAAGGGCCGCGCCGGGCGGCTGTCGTGGATGGTTTATGAGAGTCTGCTCGGGGGCTCGGAGGCCAC
>Ga0210011_1000489_pt1 | contig 42737 bp, 49 predicted proteins | sample CryGeymeta201502_FD_183972 | JGI IMG/M metagenome (GOLD analysis project Ga0210011, IMG submission 183972) | Groundwater microbial communities from Crystal Geyser aquifers in Utah, USA - Crystal Geyser metaG 2015-02 (SPAdes) (version 2) | ecosystem: Environmental > Aquatic > Deep subsurface >...
CACCAATAGAAAGGCATATCGCTTTGGTTCGAGTGACTGAAGTTGATTTACTTTTCTTTTTAAACACACAGATCCCTTAATAAAATATTGACTTCATAATAACCTATTTTATGAAAGAAGTCAATAATGTAGAGATCAAAAGAGGAAAACAATGGCATTAAGCGCAATTCATCTCCACCCAAACTGCTACGCAGCTATGGACGGAGTGTTCTTGCTGTCGTTCCGATAAATATGTTGTACTTTAATTTTCCAAGATGATATAATGATTTTTAATTCAAGGAAAATTGGGGATAAAGAAACATGAGTGCTAAATTTATTTTTACAAGTCATGCAAGTAAAAGATTATCAAAAAGATTTGGGAACATAACAAAAAAAGAAGCAGTATCAGAATTATCTGAATGCTCAACATCAGAAATTTATGTATTAAAACAGCAACAGTCTTATTTAAACGCAAGTGTTGAAAAGAGAAAAGTGATTAGATTTTTCAAAAACAATAAAATTTATCTAATTTGTGAAAAAAAAGCAGACACACTTAATATACCTACGTATAAAGTTATTACTACTTTTGATATAAATGAAGAAAGACCTAGCTTTAGAACAAATGATTTTAAAAGGGAAGCGTTTATTGCTGCACAAGAATTATTAGCCGCAGATAATTTAACCCATAAAGATAAGGATAGAATTGAAAAAGAAAAATATCTAAATGGTGATATGGTTAAAAATAAGAAAAAAAAATTAACAAAAAAAGGAAAAGAATTAAATAAAAAAAATAATCAAGAGGAAAAGCAATTAGAAAATGCAAGGTTGGGATTAAGAAGGGCAATAATAGCACTTGAAAAAGAGCCAGAATTCAATAAAATTGAACGAATATTAATTTTAGAGTTAAAGTTGGATCAATTAATTAAAGAGACTGAGGTGTTAATACTAGTAAAGGGTTTGTTAAAGCATAGAGAAGAACTAAAAAAAGAGATGAAAAAAATATTTGAATTAAAAAATAATTTAACTATTGAAGGTTACTATAAATATATTTGCGCTATTGAAAAAATAAAATTTAATTTAGAGCAAAAAATAGAAAAAATAAGTAAATCAAAAACAATTTTATTTAAAGAAGATATTATTGGGGATTATCTATATAATATAAAAAAGGAAATAAATCAGGCAAATTGCACAAGCCTTAATGAAAGAATAAGTGAATTTTTCGAAATAGTGGATTTTTTTAAAAATAAAAAAGGTTTTGATGGGGTTAATACTAATTATAAATTTTTTGAAAATACTATTGCCAATAACCTTTTCTATATAAATCTTATAAAAGTTATTAAGAGAATAAGTAATGCTGAGAATAACCTAGAAAATATATTGATAGAGTATGAAGCAATTGGTGAAACAGATATAGAAGGCAAAGCAATAGTGTTAAATAAGTGCATTCAATTATTGAGTCAATCAAAAATTTGCTATAAAGAGTTAGAATTATTTGAGAGAAATTTATTAAATGATGACTTACTTAATTTGCGAGAAGGATTAACAAGTTTTTTAATGTCATTTATTGCTAGGAAAAATGAAGTAAGGTTACAATTTAATGGAATTTTCTATAATAAAAATTTTGGGGAATTACCAAATTCTACAGTGCAAGTTAATTATAATAATAATGATTTAGAGTTGTTTAGCCATTTAGTGAAGAGATTTGAAAATAAAAAGATCGGGAGTAAAAACAAGGAAATATTATTAAATATGATTAAACCAAATATTTTAAGTAAAATAACAACAGAATTAGAATTTTTATCAGAAAACACAGTAGAAGTAAATATTAAATATATTACTAATACAATTGATTTCTTAGAGTCTAAAAGAGAATATGTTATTGAATTAGGTCAAAAAGAAGACTGGTTGGTTGGTAAAATGGATAGTGTGATTATTTTTTATAAAATGGTTGAAAAATTATTATTTCAAAATAATTGTAGTAAAATTATTTTAAAGGATTTTGTTAATTAATTAATAAAAAAATAAATTTTGTGTAAGTTTTTTTTGTAAATTGATTTTTTTAATAAAATAGCTTAGAATATATTATAGTATAACATAAAAAAAGGAAAAATAATGAATAAGGAAGAAATGATAAATGCACAAAAAGAAATGTTAAGGGAGGATACATTATGTTATCACACTCAAATAAATAAATCAGGTGTATTTAAGGAGATACTGAGAAATGGAATAGAAGAAGAATTCTATAAAGAGTTGTTATCTCTATATAACAAAGGGTTTGACTTTGGTATTGTGTTTAATGATGATATTGAAAAATCCGACAAAGATAAAAGATTTATTGGATACCAAGAAGTAGCTCAAAAACTTGCAAACAACACTAAAAACAATAATAAATCAGCGTATTTAGAGGTTGCGGAGTCTGCTTTTCTTAATGGAGTTAATGATTTAGCTATTAAATCAAAGGAGGTTAATAAAATAATTATTGGTTCAAAGCCAAATCAAAAGTGGCGTTAGAGCTAGTACTATCAGGAATGAAAATAAATGCAAACAACCCAAGTAAAAGTAATGTGCTAATTGATTTATTAATTTTCTTAGTCATATTTTTTTATTCCCGTTATATTTTGTTAAGCACTAATTATACATTATTTTGAAAAAAAAATCAACAAAAAAATGATAGAAGGGTAGTAAAATTTTAGCATTGTTTAATGATAAAAATATGGTATTTTATAGATAAGTAATGTATAATATTATGGAGCGAAAGATGATTAAAAATATTGATAAAAGATTGAATATAAAGTATGAGACTGATTTAGGGATAATATTAGCTGAGAAAAAAAAGATAGAAACAGAATTTAAATTATTATCTCAAATTAAAGACAATGAAGAGTATGAGAGAAAAAGCTACTTATACTATAATAAGATGGACGATTTAAAAAATAATAAAAAATACGATATGTATATTAAATCAGCAATATATGCTTTAAAGGCAGGATATAAGTTTGGTATTGATGATATAGAGATGGGTTTCTTCAATGTGCAAGAAAGAATGCCATTAGTCCTATCAGAGGAAAGTTATATAATAAATAAAATTCATAAAGATACGGGATATTTACTTTCAGAAGATATTGATAGAGTTATTATAATGCAGATTTTTGTGTTTTTCTATAAAAAAAGCATAGAAGAAAAAGGGAAAAAATATATTGAAATAGAAATTAATCCATTTGCTTTTTTAGATGAATTAGAGAAAAGTTATTTTATCGAAAAAGTAATATTAAATGAGTTGTCTACAACAAATACTTAATCAATATAATGGGAAAAATTATGGAAACAATTAATGTAAATGGTGTTAAAAATAGAGTTATAGGAATATGTGATTACTTTGACGAAAAGGCAGTACTATTACTCAAAGAAGATAATGGAGTAATTATTGTAAAAAAGCATGAGGTTGAAAAATATCCTTTTGGTAGAATAGTAAAAAAAATGACAGAAAAAGAAAAAGAGTGGGTAAATTACAATTATATGAAAGAATCATTGTATCATTTTATTGACAAGGATATTGAATATAAATTTAGAGTAATAATAAAAACAGACGAATGTATGATTGGCTATGTAATGCAGCACGAAAAGGGGTTAGTAAAGAATATTGATCTAACAAATCTTATTGATTGTGGTGATTTTTATTTTATGATAAAAAAAGAAAATTTTGATAAAATAGGAAAAATTGAAGGTGGTGAAGTAAAGGAGTACACAACAGAAGAAGAATTTAAGAGTATTTTATTATATAGTGAAGATGTTGCTGTTTTATCAGTATTTGGTCAAGTTGTATTAACAAAGGATATATTAGGTAGAGTAAGATTTAAAAGAGTTCCGTTATCTAAAAAATCACTAATGGTAAAAGAATTTTATTTGAGTGAAAAATATAAAATAGAAGAAAATTGTTTTTCATTAAGAGAACTAATGACTAAGGACATGGAAGAAGGCTGTTCTGTTGACTTAGTTATGGGTAGATATTTAGAGTTTTTTGAAAATAAAACAAAAGAAGAAATAGTTGATTTACTAAGGCAGTAAAATTGGATATGCGTACCATAAAGAAAAGCAAAGCACAAAAAACACAATAGTTTTTTCCATTTCACCAGACCGCCAAAGCCCTAATGATATTCTGTGGAATGGCAAAAGAAAAGGTATTCCCATAGGATTGGGAAGATCAAATAATAGATGAAGTAGCCCTCCAATAGCAAAGCCTAATAAGCAATCTCTAATGATTTCATTTAATGCATAATGTTCTAAAAATGAAAGAACATGAAATAATTCTGGATTAACTGAAAATAGAGATAGTAGAAGCAACCCTACCCAAAGCGGAACAAAGTGAGTAATTGTTCTATGAGGAATTAGTGTGTTACCACCACGCCTAATTTCAAGCCAATCAGGTGCAGTAGACCCAAATAAGCTAAATAATGTTGTTAACCAAGCAATTGCACCTATAGTATCTGCAAATGCATATGTTGCGAATGTTAGAGAGAATCCCGTAGCTAAATGCCCTTTGCCTGTCATTATATTTCCTTCTATAGTCATTATATTATTATATACTATTATTAAAATAATTCAATATATATTGATGAATAACTTGATTTATTCTTAAAAAACAAGTACTATGGTAAATGTAAAATAACGTAAAGGAGATAGACATTGCTAAGTGAACATCTTAATTATTATCAAGTTAAAAATGAAAATTCACTAAGTGGTAGTGAAAAAAGAAAAGACCCTAGAAGAACTGTAAGATGGTTATTGGATGGATTTAATAAAGATAAAATAGAGTTCAAAGGTAAAACAGAGAACATTTCAAGATCTGGATTATTGTTGCTGGTTGAGAGTACATACCACGATAAATTTGAGATAGGCGGTAGATTAGTATTAAATATAAAAACTTACTATAAATCAGAGAACAGGGTTATTAATTGTGTGGTAACAATCAAACATATATCCTATGGTACAGAAGGTAGAAAATTAGGTGTAGAGTTTATTTACATTAGTAGAGAAAATAAAGAATGGTTGTCTAAATTTTCGTATAAGAAGATATAAGAAGATATAAGAAGATATAAGAAGTTATTTAAATTTTAGTATAAAAAAAGATAAAAAATATAATTAATTAATTTTTCTACACTCTTCTTTTGATTTTTTAGTGTTATCATTTGTAAAAGTGATAACATTCTCTTGTGCATAACCTTCTTTAATTAGATAAAGTTTTGAAATCCCCCTTACTGTATTAAATTTATCATCAAGTAAAAACTCATTTATGAATACCCCCTTTTGACAAGTGCCTCTATATAACATTTTGATTTTATTATTCGCATTGCTATCAATAAAATTGGAGTTCTGTTTTCCATTAACAATCCAAGATATTTTATTATCTTTTGTTGAAAATATATATTCTATGCCACCATCAACATTGTTAATGGTTACAGTCTGCTTATAAAGCTTGCCCTCATAATTTATACAACTGTAATTCCCAGAAATATTAGGACAATTAGCAGTAGCACCAAAACTAAACAGTAATGAAAGTAACATAATTTTTTTTAACATAAATGACCTCTAATATAATAAGTTAAGCATAGTGTGTTATTGAACTTTAAATGATATATATGCTCTATCATCAAAAGAGTTTTGATTATTCATAAAGCCTTTTGTACTTTTGTGAATTTGATAAAGTAATGGATCACTAATTTTTAATTGGCGCAAATATTGTTCACTTTCTTTTAATGTTTTAAATACGGAAGGATAACCATCAGAGCATAAAATTATTTTATTGATATTTTTTTCAAGCTGGATAATTTCAATAAGTTGTCTTGGGATATCTATTCCATCAAAACAACCATAACCATAAAGGCACTCTTTATTTTGAAAAGAAAGTTGGTTTTTTAATAAAGGCTCTATGTATTGTCTACCTAAATCAAATTCTAATAATGATTCTACTGTAGCATTATTTAACTCAATAAGAGTGCTGATAAATAGTGAACGAGTGTTTGAAGTAATGCTATCAATTTTTTTTTCATTAACTAATTTTAATTCAATATTAGGATCGCCCAAAGCTAAGGCTTGGCAATCACCTACCATAATAATTTTATGTTCCAATGAGTCATAAATTATTGTAGAAGCAACAATGCGTTGAGTTGGATTTTTTTTATAATCAATATTGTGATTTAGGTAAAAAGAGTTAAATTGCTGAGTGATATAGTTGCAGATTTTATATTCTGAGTTTTGCTGAGTAAATAAATTACCTTCTTCGATTTTAGATAGACTTTTATGTATTATTTTAGCTGCTGATAGTCCAGATGAATCTCCATCAAATATTTGATTATTACTCGATGTAGCCCCATCAATAATCGCAATAAATCGTCTACCTATAAAAATCTTATCTTCGCAAAGTAACTGATTCTTATTTTTCCCTAATATGAAACTTTCAATAATATCCACTAAAATAACCTCTTTTGCAATTAATTTTGCTAAAAAGCAAAATAACACCTTATTTTTAATACTATGTCATATAAGGTGTTAAAGTGCAATATTAATTAGAGTTATTAATTTATATCATCGCTACGATACTCTTCAATAGAGATTTTTACTTCAGTATTAACTCCATCGTCATAAAAATATTCATCAATAACATCAAACCAGTCTGGTGTTTTATCTGTTGTATTAATAGAGTAAGCAACTTGCAGTTTCCAATGTAATTTTTCATAATGAGACCAACGAGGATCACCCACTTTATTTTTAACATGTTTGAAGCGAAAAATTGGAGCAATAATTAATGTTGATTTTGAAGCGTCAATTCTAGGTTTATATTGATTCATATTGTATTCCTTATAAAATTAATAAGTCATTGTACCAAGTGTATAAATTCACTATGGTGGGGGCTTCTATTGAATGCTACTCTGTTTAAAGATAACAGCAATCAAGAAAAAAAATATTTTATCACTATTGTTGCGTTAACACAACAATAAAAAATTAATTTTGCATTTGAGTTAAAGAAAAAAAATAATAATCTTTGTCATTTTTTATTTTACAAAATAATGATATTATGATAAACTATTTCATTAAAAAGTCAAGTAATTATGGTGTGCAATAATAAAAAAAGTGATATAATGTAAATATTAATATGGAGAGCTAAAATGGAATATTACGATATATTAAGTTTGAAAAAGCAATTAAGTAAAAGTAGAGATAGTAAAGAAAGAGATAGAAGTGTTTTTATGGGTATACCAATAATTGCTCAAAAAGCAATTGATTTGGAGAGCAATATTGCCTTTGGAGTTCCATTTCATATTGCATTCTCAGAGCAAGTAGTGCAATCTTTGTTGCCAAATGTTGATTTAACAAAATATAAAAAGTCCGTAATAAATAGTGAAGACATTAGGTTTATAACAAAATTTGACAATTTAAAATGCATGTATGAGTCATTTCAAGAGCTATCAGCCGAAGTTAAAGTAGCTAAAAAAAATGAAGAATTAAGGGAAAGAAAATCAATAGTGAAACTGTCAAAAGAAAAAAGACTTAGTAATGCTAATAAAATGATTGCGGAGGCTGCACAAATATTAAGAAGTGATGTACCAGTATTAATTTTTGATATGGAGGCTTACGAATATAAGCAATCAAAAATAACGGAAGTAGGATTTTTAAGTGTAAAAAATGGCAAAATTGGTGAATTCCAACATCTAATTATAGAAGAAAATTTGAATTACAGAAATAAAAATTACATTAGTGATGAAAAAGATAATTTTAACTTTGGTAGATCAAAAGTAGTCACCATGAAAGACGCTGTAAAAATATTGGCTAGTCAAATTGATAAGCATGATGTTCTTCTTGGGCAAAGCATTCAAAGTGATTTTAATTATTTTGGAAAAATGACAAGAGGGTATGGTGATATTTTTGAAGGCAAAAAGGTACTAGATACAAGTAATATGAGTACAGTTATCTCAGAGGATAACTCAATAATGAGTATTCAAAGGGGGCTTGAATTTTTGGAAATAGAGCATAAAAACCTACATAATGCAGGTAATGATGTATTTTATACATTAAAGTATGCAAAAGGGATAATTGAGCATGCTGAAAAAAAAATATTTTTAACACAAAAAGCAAATTTACAACAAGCTCAATCAAGTAAATTAACTAAAAAATTATAAAAAACAAGACTGATTATTCTCTGTAAATGAATTTACGAAAATCTTTGGCTTATCACCTTTAACTGGATAAGTCATTGAATTAATAATTTCATCATCTTGATAATTATCCTCTAATATATTATAAAGATAGTGGAATCCAATTTTTGTCCAAAAATAGTGAGCATTGCGCTCAACATTTGTTGATACAACAATTCTGATCTCTGTGACATCTTCATGGAGAAGTGTTAGAAATTTCTTAAAAGCTGCTGTTCCATTACCTTTGCGCCTGTGTTCTAGCGGAATATAAAATAAGTCAATAAAAACAGTATTTCCATCATTAAGGAAATGATAAGTGATTTCAGTAATTTTATTAATAGTTATTTTCATAAATAAAAAAGCCTTATAAATTAATTGTAAGTTAATATATCTTTGAGAAAAAATCCTCAAAATCATGATAAAGCACTCTTTCTTTATTAGTAATTGAAAAATAAAGAACACTTGGTTTAACTAAGAGGTCTTTAATGTATTTAGCCGCTTCATTTTCTAAAATCATAAAATCATCTATTAGTTCTTGTTCTTGTGTATCTAAATTAAAAATCTGATGAAATACAGGATTAGTACTGAAATCAAATGTTTCTTTAATTGATTTATCATTATCAGTATAAACTAATGTGTATTCCATATTCTTAAAGCCTCTAAGTGGGTTGGTAATAGACCGTATAATATATTATTAAGAAGTTTAAGTCAATAAAAAACACAATAGGTATTGACAAAAAAGATAAAAAAAATAAGATGAATCTAGTAAAAGGAGGTGTATTAAATGAGAGAAGTGGATATAGAAGAAGTAATAACTCTATTTAATAATGCTTCTGAGGGCGTGTTTGGATTAACAAACACTATTTGGTTTAATAAGTCAACACTATCATTGCTGTCCTACAATAATGTGTCTTTGTATTGTATTTTTAGTGATGAAGATAAGAGAAATGAATTAATAAAAAAAAATATATCTCCAAAAATATTTATTGAAATAAAGAATATTGATCTTAGTGTAATAAAAATTAAGTTGAAAAAAAATAACATTTATTACAAAGAAACAAATAATTATTTTTTTGCAAAAGAAGGGGAGAAAACAATTATTGTGTATAAAATGGATAAGCTATATATACCGTATTATGTTAAGGGAAATATAAATAGCTTATTCAGAAGTGGAGAAAGAGAATTTAATGTTAAATTAATAAAAAATATTATAGAGTTTTAATTTAAATGATAAGAAAATAAATCCTTATTATTTGGTATAATTGTGTGCATTTAATGAAGCTTGCTTGTGGTTATAAAGCTGGATAATACTATCTTCAGTAAGATTACTAAGATTATTTAAAAATAATGCAAAACCAGATTCATAAGAAGTGTTAATGTAATTAATAAAAAATAAATCAAGATAAACAACATGTAATTTTGGGAGTGCTTTACCTAATGTTTTATTGTAAATATAAAGTTTATATCCTCGGTAAAGATTAGGAGTTTCCTTTAGACAAAAAAAGGTAATAAGAATCCAAATGAAAAAATTAGGCTGTAAAAAATCTCCAGATCTCATAACACTTGCAATATTTAGAAAGTCAAAGCAAAATATAGAGAATATAATACTGAAAACATAATAAATAGGATTAAACGAGTTTTTAAAGTCAATTTTTTTATTTTCAATAAAAGCACTGAAGTCTTTTCCTTTATTTTCGTTTACAACGTTGATAATGTGCATTAAGCTTAAACTCATAAAAAAACCTCTTATGTTATTGTATTGAGTAAATTTTAACATAAGATGAGTTAATTATCAAGTAATTTGTTTAAATTTAATTATGCTGACTGAATAATTTTGCTCTAGTTTCTAGTTTCTTTTGCTCTTGTTGTTTAGTTTTTTCTTCTATCATATCATTTACGCTCTGTATAAATATTTCTTTAAATGATTTTATTGGTGTAATCATCATTTTATCAATGTCATTAATATAATAATTATTGTCAGTACCATTATCAAGATATAGTTTTCTTATAGTCTTTCCACGCTGCTGGATAAAGTTATTGACTGCTTTTAACATTTTTTTTGTATTATATGAAATACTATTGAGTTTGTTTGCATCGGCCTGATTAATAAATTTAATAGCCTCATTTGCAGCAGAGGATAAAATGGTAAATCTTGATAATCTACCTTCCTTAAAATCAAGTTTACTTAATGATTCAATGTCCTTTATTTGATCTAGCTGTTCCTCAAATAGAGATTTTTTTGTTTTGATTTTAATTTTGTTTATAAAAGTAGGATTAGCTTCTAGATCAAAAATTTCTTTTTTTGTTTTAAGGCACTGCTTCATATACACTGCAATAGATAATCTAAGTACATTACTTTGCATAGTGTTATAGACGTCTTTTGTAATGATAGATATTTCATTCTTAACATTAATGGATAGTGGATTGTTTGTTTGTTCATTAAGTGAAGACATTTTTATTTTTTCTTCTAAAAGTAAAATCATATCACTTGCAGATATAGAATTTGGATCGGATATCAGAAAATCAGGGATCATAGATTTTAATGCATTAGATACAGAGTCACAAGTGGATTGTCCTACAATGGCGCGAACTTTTGTTAGTACAGGATTAGTTATGTTGTTTTTTATTCCTAAGAGAACAGGCGCTGCTATGGATTTTATATAATCTTTTGCTTGTTTACCTAAAACCGCTGAAAGTCTTCTGTATTGATAAAAACTGTCAATGTTTTTAAAGGTCTCACTAGCCAATGATAATTTAAAGTTTTCACTATCACCTCTTAATGATTTTTCTGCATTCTTACATATTCTTTCTATATTAGTATCTCTTTTTACGCCATTAGCAACATACAAACCAATGCCAATAGTACCAGCAGTAATAGCTATTTTGCAAGCACTTGCAGCAAGATCTGGTGAGGAAAGTAAATTTTCACTAATAAATTGTAAAATTTCACGATATTCAGTTGCACTCTGAGCAGCATTGTTAAATTCAGAAATATTTGAAACAATATTGTTGAATGAAAAATCTAAAAGAGGTTTTGTGCTACCAAATAGTCCTAAGTCAAGAGATAAGCCACTGTATATGGTTGTTGCGGCAATCCCTTTTGCTGTCATTTTACCAGTATTAATATGTTCTGCTTTTGAGTAGTCTGCATTGAAGTAATCAAGTCTTCCTTGTTTAAAACTTTGAATTTTATGAACTGTTGTCCCAAGTGCCTCTTCAACCTTTTTTTGTATGTCTGATAATTGAAAATCCCTCTGATGTAATTCAAATTCTTTGTTTTTTAAAAATTGTTCAAATTTATTAACCTCTGCCATTTTATCTCTCTTTGTTATTATGGTTGCTACAATTATAACATTAAAAATTAAAATAAAAAATATATAAAAATAAATAATATTGACTAATTATGCTATTTGCGTAAATAAGAAACAAATTAAAGCAAATAAACATTGACTTAATTAAGTTGGTAAGATATAATTTAATAAGATTAAAATTAAATTAAAAGAGATATTAAAAATGAAAAATAACATAAAAAGCGAAAACTATTATTATTATTACTTAACGTAGGCATTAGCTTTCCTTGCGGAGATTGCTGATGCAATTTCCGAAGGTAATATTTTATAAACCTTTGGATGAAAATTCAAAGGTTTTTTTATGCATTTTTATTAGTGAGGAAAAAGTATTAACTTGTTTATAAGTCATTGAAATAATTAAATATTTTTTAAAAAAAAGATTGACAAGAAGAATATAGTGTGGCAATATATAGAAATGAAAGACAAACTAAAAAAACAATAAGAGGAAAAAAATGAATAAGTCATATCAATATTATAACTACATAGTCATTATCAACTAATTCATTTTTTTTATGGTTAGCTGATATATTTAGCTAACCTATATTCTTAAAAGAACTCATAGGTTATTAAAATAATCTATGAGTTTTTATATATATACATTTGGGAGATTAAACCATTAAGGAGATGGCTGTGGCTGTAACCCACATTGTCGAAAGGCATCGCAGAGTTCGATACTCTGATCTCTCACCAGATTTAATAAAATAGAGTTAGAAAAAGTAAAGTAATACATTTGGGAGATTAAACCATTAAGGAGATGGCTGTGGCTGTAACCCACATTGTCGAAAGGCATCGCAGAGTTCGATACTCTGATCTCTCACCAGATTTAATAAAATAGAGTTAGAAAAAGTAAAGTAATACATTTGGGAGATTAAACCATTAAGGAGATGGCTGTGGCTGTAACCCACATTGTCGAAAGGCATCGCAGAGTTCGATACTCTGATCTCTCACCAGATTTAATAAAATAAAGTTAGAAAAAGTAAAGTAATACATTTGGGAGATTAAACCATTAAGGAGATGGCTGCGGCTGTAACCCACATTGTCGAAAGGCATCGCAGAGTTCGATACTCTGATCTCTCACCAGATTTAATAAAATAAAGTTAGAAAAAGTAAAGTAATACATTTGGGAGATTAAACCATTAAGGAGATGGCTGTGGCTGTAACCCACATTGTCGAAAGGCATCGCAGAGTTCGATACTCTGATCTCTCACCAGATTTAATAAGTTGACAAAAATAAATAAAAGGCTAAATTATAGGTAAATCAGTAAATAAATAATTTAGAGGAAAAAAATGAAATACAAAATATTATCCCTAAGCATATTAATGGTAAGTGCTTCATTGTCGGCTGAAAATTCAAAAAACTTAATATTATATAAAGATATAGCTCAATACAGCGAAAAAAGTTCAATAAACTTAAAAAATGAAACGATTTTATTATTAAATGATTCAGCATTATTAGATACATTTAATGTTGTTATTTTAGATAGTAAAGGAGGAATGATTAATTTAAATTCAGTAGAAATACATGAGGTGGACGAAAACAATTTATTTAAATTAAACAAAAACAAAGAAGTATTTGTTAATGGGAAAAAATATATATTAAGTGAAAATGGTAAAGGGTTTATAAAATTAATTAATGAAGAAGGGTTGATGACATTCATACCTAAAGATAAAATTAAAGAAATAGCATTTTCAAATAATGTTGATAACAATTATCATATAGTAAAAATAGGTACGCCCAAAATAAATAAAGAAGCAGATATTTTGTTTTCATATTCATTAGGCAATATTGATTGGAAACCTAAGTACAATATATACATAGGAGAAGAAAGACTGCAGTTAGACTATAATGTGGAAATAAGCAATAAAACACTAAATTCATTTGAAAATGTAAATGTATTTTTTGAACAAGAGAATTTTACTCGGCACTATACTGAATTTAACACCTATAACAATGATGGACTATTTAATAAAGAATATAATATAGTTGCTAATTATGATGAAGGCACAGTAAATAAATCTAATAAGGAAGGGGGAGATAATAGTTTTCTTGATATGGAAGCTTTAGAAGTAGACTATAATGCAGCTTATATAAAAAAAAGAGATAGTATTAATTCATTTTCTTTGAATAAAAAAATAAATATACCTTCTAATACAAAAGTGTTATATCCATACATTGATTCAAAAGTAATGAATTATGCAAAGAAAAATACATTGCAAGTGGATGAAATAATGCATATTGGTAGCACATACATACCTTCTAATACAATTATTATAAATAATGAAAATGGTATACCTATAAATAATGGTATTGCAAGAATATTTAGTGGAAAAAAAGAAGAACCTAATAAATTGATTGGTGAAGTTAGTTTATTAAAAAGCTCTGAAAAAGAAGACGTAAAAATTGTTATAGGTAATAATTATGGCATAAATGTGAAAGTAAAAAGCATTGCTATGTCTGAAAAATATATGATCCCTATATCAATGAATATAATAGATGCACTTTCCAATAAAAGAGAAGTCAAGGAAATATATTTAAATATAAAAGAAATAACAATCGACATAAAAAACATAGGTAATGAAAAAAATATTTCTTTCCTTTCTGACGATCTAATATCAAGTAGTGATTTAGAGAAAATAAAATCGGAAATAAGTAAAATAAATAATAAATCAGATAGCAAGGAAAATGCAGAGATAAAAATTGAAAAAATAAAAAAATTATTATCAAAAGAAATTGAAGTTAATCTAAACAAAAAAAACATTAATGGTTACAAAATATATAGATTATCTATGTTTAACACTTATTAGTTAATAACATTTTTTTCGTTTAATTTAATAATTTATTGTTTGAACTATCAAATAATCTTGGAAACTGTTACTGGAAGTGTTCTATCGAGTTCGTTAGATAATGGTGTATAATTTAATTTAATAAAATAATGAAGTAATCGTTCTGTTAAAATATTTTCAACTTCGATCTCTTTGAATAGAAATGGATTCTTCTCTATATAATTAATAAGTTCAGTTAAAATACCTAAGTTTTGGTAATCTTCTTCTATATTAATACTGCTAAGGGAAAATACATGTTTTTTTGATATAATTCCTCTTGCCATATTTCTAACATAAATAGAGCAGATTGATGTTTTTAAATAAAAGCCCATTGTATTGTTGGGATTATTTGAGATGAAAGTAGCCCAAGAAGAATATTGTTTTATTAAAGAGTCTATGGTGTTGTTAATGTTTTTTTGCATAATGATTTTGTCCTAAATTATTTTGATTAACAAAAGAAGTAAGTTCAATATATTTCTTAGGAAAATTACTTTTGGCATATTTTGTGAAAAAATGATTTCTTAAAAATGATTTTGCTGTCAATTTTTGTTTGTTTTCAATTATAGAATTAATAATATCTATATAGTTCTGATTAATGGAAATTGAAGAAATTATGTTTTGATTACAAATTATAGGTTCGATAAAGTCAATAAAATTATCATTACAATATCTTTTTAAAATATAATTGTTATCAAAAGATAAATTTATTTTTTGAGATGAAGATATTGCTAAAAAAATTTCTTTATTTTTATTTTCAATAGAAGATAGAATTGCAAAATGGGAAAAATAAGGATTAAATGATTTGCTTTTTAAAATAAAATTAACAATATCTAAGTTACCTAAATCTACGGCTTGAGTTAATGCTAAATTGTCGCAATCAGATACATTTACTTGCTGATGGTTAGAAAGAAATTTAACTATTGATAAATGCTGGTTTAATACAGCTAATTGAAACCCTTTATTGTAAAAAAAAGAAGGATTTAACTTAACATAATTAATTAAAAACATTACTGACTCTAAATTCCCTTCTTTTACTTCATCAAGAAAGAAGTTATTAATATTCTCTTTTTTTATAAATAAATTAATTTTAATAAATATTGATTTGATAAAGTTGTTCATTATTTTTAACAAGGATACTCTTTCCTTTATATAAGATAAAAGTTGCCTTGCCATTCTCCTTTAGTTAATTGGTTTGTATGATTACTATAATTCGAGCAATCGTTTTTTGAAAGCAACAGATAGATAATAACGGTAAATCTTACTCATCGCAATGAATACAAAAAGTCAACCAGAAATTTGTTGATTGACAGTTATAACATAATTTTTTAAATACAAATAATATCATATATTTTAGTGTTTTTCAATCAATTAATTAAATTTATTGTTTTTTTAAAAGTAAATTTTAATTATATATAATAGTTTTTAAGTTAATGTAATTAAAAGGAGGAAATGTTATTTTTTAAAAATTCATTTTTTAAAATATTATTAAGTTTGGGGAATGAAGTTGTTCCAACTTTAAATACAATATTATTATCAATAAATTTAATGTCTTTTAAGTTGTGGATGAATTCACCTTGAAAGGAAAAGGAATTTAAAAGTAAGTTTTCGATAAAAGAAAAAGGTTTATCAGCAGAGGAATAAATATATTTGACATCGCTAGTTCCATAGTTCTTAATAGTAAATGAATCGGTTTTAAACACAATGCCATTATGATTAAATGAGTATGTTGTAAATTGAAACTTAATTCCTTTATCAATAAACTCTCTTTTTGTTTGATTATTTTGCGAAGAAAAGAAGTTGTTTATTAATTCGTTGACCTCTAATCTATTAAATGGAAATATCCTTTGAACTCCATATATGCAATCTTTAAACTTAAATAAATTTTTGTAAAAATTATTTTCAGATAATTTAGTTACTGAAGCATCCAAGAGAAGGGAATTATTAAGAAGTGACAGTATTTCTGATTTATATAAGTTGAAGTAACATTTTATATGTTCGGCAAAAGATAATATAAGCTGAATTAAGAAAAAGGAAGTTTGTTGATCATTACTTTTTACTTCAGTATTAATATTACAAACATTAATATTAAAGTAAAAATCCCCTTCAGTATTATAAAAAAATTCTAAAGATGATATAGAAGTATTCCTTTCTTTTTTTTGAACAAAATTATCTCTATTGAGTTCATTCTCGAAAAACAATATAGTTGCAGTTAGTGTATTATTTTTAAAAACTGTTTGAAAAGAAATTAGAGATTTAAAATTATTTGGTATAAAATTTAATATAAAGCAATTTTTAAGATCATTAAGTTTTTGTAGATTGTTATCGATTTCCCTCTTTATTAAGGTATTTTCATTAAGATAAAAATCTTTGCTTTTAAATATCATTAATTTGCCTTAATATAAAGTAATTTAGGCTATATTATATAGAAATAAATAAGTAAAGTCAATTAGAAATCTAAAATTTTATTACTCATAATTAATACTTCAATTTCATTTTCATTTAAAATAATGCCTTGATTTGCCCAATATTGAGTATTTTTCTTTTTATATGTATATGTGAAGGCTGGCTTCTTTTGATTATGCAATATTCCATTTACAAACCAAGCTAGCACTCTATCTGAATTGATGGCTGGTTCGTTATTAAAGCTATGATAAACGCCATTTTTTAAAATAATAATAGTTCCATTACTGTCAGTAATGGTTGTCTTATTTTTTGAGTTAATAATGTTTTCAGTATATTTTAATAAATCATCCTCATGCATCTCTATGCCATACTTATTGTAATAGTGACCATGTACATTAATTACGGAAGGTTTCATTCCAGATCTATGAGGTAGTCCACCCCAAAACCATGCTTTTTTATTTTCAGATTCAATGGCAGGTAGGTCATAATCCCTGTGAAGAAGACCATTTTTATACCAGTAGGATATTTTTTTATTTAAGCTAAATCTAGCAGGAAAGTCATCTTCATTGTGTAATACTAATTGTTTGCAATCTTTTTTTCTATACCTCTTTATCTTGGGATTTAAAATATTTTTGAAGAAAAAGTACTCTTCCTTATATTTAAAGATAAAAATAAATATCTTGTTAACTACTATTGTTTTCTGGAATACTAGTTTGAAATGGCTATTAAAAAACATTTCTAAATTTTTTATAGTTACTTCTTCAATATCAATCATATTCGCTGACAGCCCTTTAGTTATTTGTGTTTTTTCTATTTAAATAGTATATGAAAAATAAAAAAAGTCAATTAACAATATTTAGCCTACTTATTGGCAAAAGTATTAGATGGAATTTTGTGTAACCTAAATAGGTTACATTGGTATGATGTAACCTAAATAGGTTACATTGGTATGATGTAACCTAAATAGGTTACATTGATTAAAATTATTGGTACTCCTAGAGAGAATCGAACTCTCCTTGTCAGGTTGAAAACCTGATGTCCTAACCGATAGACGATAGAAGCAATATAAAACTGGTACTCTTGATAGGACTCGAACCTATAACCTTCTTCTTCGTAGGAAGTTGCTCTATCCAATTGAGCTACAAAAGTATAAAAACTGGTGGAGCTATGGGGAATCGAACCCCACTCAGAAAGGTGCAAGCCTCCTTCCGTATCCATAACTAGCCCCAAATATAAAAATGGTACTCCTAGAGAGAATCGAACTCTCCTTTTCAGGTTGAAAACCTGACGTCCTAACCGATAGACGATAGAAGCAATATAAAACTGGTAGTAAATGTCAGATTCGAACTGACCACCTCTGATAAGTCAAATCAGCGCTCTAACCAAATGAGCTAATCTACTAAATATGGTACTCCTAGAGAGAATCGAACTCTCCTTGTCAGGTTGAAAACCTGATGTCCTAACCGATAGACGATAGAAGCAATATAAAACTGGTACTCTTGATAGGACTCGAACCTATAACCTTCTTCTTCGTAGGAAGTTGCTCTATCCAATTGAGCTACAAAAGTATAAAAACTGGTGGAGCTATGGGGAATCGAACCCCACTCAGAAAGGTGCAAGCCTCCTTCCGTATCCATAACTAGCCCCAAATATAAAAATGGTACTCCTAGAGAGAATCGAACTCTCCTTTTCAGGTTGAAAACCTGACGTCCTAACCGATAGACGATAGAAGCAATGTAAAACTGGTAGTAAATGTCAGATTCGAACTGACCACCTCTGGCATGTAAAACCAGCGCTCTAACCAAATGAGCTAATCTACTAAATATGGTACTCCTAGAGAGAATCGAACTCTCCTTTTCAGGTTGAAAACCTGACGTCCTAGCCGATAGACGATAGAAGCAATGTAAAACTGGTGGAACTATGGGGAATCGAACCCCACTCAGAAAGGTGCAAACCTCCTTCCGTATCCATAACTAGCCCCAAATATAAAAATGGTACTCCTAGAGAGAATCGAACTCTCCTTTTCAGGTTGAAAACCTGACGTCCTAACCGATAGACGATAGAAGCAATGTAAAACTGGTAGTAAATGTCAGATTCGAACTGACCACCTCTGGCATGTAAAACCAGCGCTCTAACCAAATGAGCTAATCTACTAAATATGGTACTCCTAGAGAGAATCGAACTCTCCTTTTCAGGTTGAAAACCTGACGTCCTAGCCGATAGACGATAGAAGCAATGTAAAACTGGTGGAACTATGGGGAATCGAACCCCACTCAGAAAGGTGCAAACCTCCTTCCGTATCCATAACTAGCCCCAAATAAAAAAACTCTTAGAGTCGGCTCCAAGAGTTTTTTTAAAAAAACTGGAGCCTATTACTTAGCTCCATAATGTATTATGGGAGCTAAATAAAGTTGTTCGCCTCTGCCACTCGTTCATATTGCATTGTAGTTTTCATAGTGATTCCTTAAATAGTTGTTCGTTATGTTATCAAGTATATATTAAAAATAATTATTGTCAAGGCTTTTTATTTATTTTATTCAATTAAATCAATCACTTATAAAAAAAACACACTAACTCTACAATAATAAAAAGTATAAAAAAATCTCTATGAATTAGTCCATAGAGATATTTATCTAAATGGAGTTATTAACTCCACTGGAAGTTAATAATTAATAAAATGCCACAGCAGCTCGCTCGACATAAGTCAATTCCGCTATCTCACTCACTATGCTATTTAAAATTCTCATATTGTTATCCTATATATTAAATTTGTTTAAGGTGAAAAAAAATTGATTAAATTGTAGCATTCTTAATAGTTGCCAATTGTCATATTGATTTCAACTCATTGTTTTTATCTTTTATCATTATTTCATAAATTTTATTAAATGTCAAGAGTTATTTTAAAAAAAATCTTATTAATCAATAGCTTGCGGTCAAGGCAATACTTTTCTGTCACTAATAAAAGTGCATAAAAAAACCCTTAAAGGTAAGCCTTCAAGGGTTTGCATTGAGAAGGCGTAAGCAAAAAAATTACACCTCCATAGGAAATGTAATTTAGGTCTCTTCTGCCGCCACTCGTAATTTTATATTCATGTTTGATTCACCTTTTAAGTAATTTATCTTAAAAATATAACATATAAATATAGATAAAGCAAGATAAAAAAATAGTAAATATAAAATATTTATATTCATATCTATATTTTAAGTGTACGTATATTTTTTTAGGTATGTTTTTTGTTTTTTTGATATATAATGATATTTATTAGTAAGAGAGTTTAATAGTATGACTAATAATTGATTGTAAAAAATATAATTAAAAGGGTAGGAAATAATTGAAAATAAAAATAATAATTTTATTAATAGGAATGATAATTATTTTAATAAATCCATTAGACGCAGTTGCTGAGTCAACATTTGTGATGAAAATAGATAGAAAAGATAGGAATGATATACAAGTTGTAAAAAATGTTGAGAGAAAAATGTGCTTTGATATATTGCAAGAAAATCCAACGTCAATAAATGGTATTTATTTGGTTAATCCAGATGGTGATTTAACCGCCTATCCAGCCAAACTTGCTTATTGTGATATGAGTGGAGGGGGATGGACGCTGTATGACGATTTCGGTACAAAAAATATAACAGCTAACGCAATTGTTCAAGCGTACAATTTAAATAAAATAAATTCAATAGAAAAACTTGCCAAGGCAAATTATGAGACACTAATAACAACAATAAACTCACCAACATATAGAATTGAGGAAGGTTACATGCATTATTTTAACAGTGGTCAACCACTTGGTTATATTCAAAAGGTAATGCCAAATTGGGTGGCAAGTGTTAGAGTTGATACAGAACATACTTGGTATAGTGGATATAATAATTATTATTTTGGTAGTCAAAGTTATTATGAGGAATCTTATGCTGGAAGAACTGAAAAAATATTAAACGGCAATGGAATGTTAAGACTTGAAGAAACATTAGGTATTGTTTGGATTGATGCGGTATGGGTTAAGTAAAAAAAAATGCACTAAATAATAGTGCATTTTTTTATAAAATCAAAAATAGCTATTTTTATTTTTTTAGAAATACTTCGTGGAAAGAAAAATTATTACTAACATTATTGAATTATATATTTATTATGTTATCGTAAAAGTATATCAGGGAAGGAATAATACATTGAAAAAAATAATAACGATAATAATAACAATGTTCCTATTTATATCAAATAACTTTTTATTGGCAGCAACTTACAAATTTATTATTAAAAACAATAATAACTATATAGTGTCTAATCCTCAAAAAATTCCAGTCACAAATATTATAGCAGAGGTGCAAGGGATTAGTGACGGTACTGAAATTTCACTAAAATCTTCTATTATTAGTGGTCAAGTCTATAATGGGGGCGTGATTTTTTTGTTTACGGAGGTGATATAGGAGGTCATGGTAAATTATATAAATCTCTAGAGTTAATATATGATGCAGGTGTAGGAAATTATTGGGATGCAACCAGTGCAACAATACTTTCAAAAGCACCATTATATCCTTTCATTGCCCCTGTTATTTGGTATATGTCTAATGATTTGGTGACTTGGACAATAGTTGCTCAGTATGCGGGAGGAAGTTCAACACAATTTAACATCAATGGAACAAAAGAGCGTTATTTAAAAATATTTCATAATGTTCAACCTTTAAATACGTACTCACTCAGCCAAGTATCTTATAATAATTTAGATTTAAAAATTATAAAAAAATAATACCTTATATTTAAAGTAAAAAAAGATGGATTAATAAGGTATGGGGTAAGTAAAAAAAATGCACTAAATAATAGTGCATTTTTTTATAAAATCAAAAACTAACTATTTTTATTTTTTTTGGAAATACTTCGTGGAAAGAAAAATCCATTAAAAGAATTGGAAATGCGATAACATTGAGCTGGCGCACCTTTTAAAGGTTTTATTTTTTTGCCCTCAATTTCTGTTAGTAATTGGCTTTCTCTAACTTGTTTTCTAAATGAAGATTTATCAAGTTTCTCTTCCAATACAATTTCATAAAGCTCTTGTAATTGTGGCTGAGTAAATTCATTGCCCAACATTTTAATAATATTGGTATTATATTGAGCCTGTTCCTTAACCTTAGTGATTGCATAATCAATAATATATTTATGATCAAATGCCCAACTTTCAACACTATCTAATTGAGATATAGGTAGCCACTTAACATCCTCAGAAGTTAATTCTATATCTTCTGCGGCAACATAACCAATATAAACTAATGTTCCAGTCCAATGTCTTTTATCTCTATGATTATCGCCAAAAGATTGTAACTGCTCTAAATGTGGGATCTGTGAAAGATGTGCTTTTTGAGATAAAGCACGAAAAGCAGCATCTAAATATGAAGAGTCAATACTTGTATTCAAGTAAACCCCTGCTAAGCCCCAAGCATTAGGATGTGGATCTTCAAGACTATTAGCGCGTTTAGTGACAAGAACATGAAGTTCTTTGTTGATAAAAGTTACTAATTCAACGTCAACTGAATGATCTGGCATGATATTTAAGAATTTTGAGCGAGTCATATTTTTTTCCATCTATATATTTATTTGAGTCAATTATAATGGTTGTAGTATGATAAGTCAATAAAAATATTGTAAGAAGATTCATATATATTAATTTTTACAGAAAAATAGGCTGTATTTAAAGAAATATAAAAATATTGCAATTAAAATTAGAATAGTGTATAGTATTTAAGGAAATTATTAGGGAGAAAATAGTGTTAAATAATTTATTGGAAATAGAGAATAGTGAAAATAGAAATAAAATTATTGCATTATCAAGCTTTGAAACTCGTCTGGAATGGGCTAAAAATGGGCTATTTGCAGATGTTTTAGCTAAAGATTCGATGGAGGAAATTAGACTTCAAATTGCAAAAAATGGAAGCGAATTAGAATTGTTATCAAACGATGATTGCGACAGTGTAAAATTGGCGGTATTAGAGAAATCAGGTCTAAAATATTTTGACCCATTAATTAGGAAAGAAAATTTAGAAGTATTAAGAAAAATAATAGAATTAGGTTATGATGTGGTTATTCTATATAGCTCTCCTTTTTATGAGAATAATTATCAGATAAAGATTGAGGCATTAAGGAGTAAAGGTTATGCATTTTGTGTAAATGAGGGCATTATAGGGGATATGTCATATGAAAGTATAGAGGTGAAGAGAGAAGTATTGAGTTATGGAATTGAATTATCAAGCCTTGATTTAGAAGATGAGATATTATTTGATTATGTTAAAGTTGCAAATTTAAATAAAAACAAATATATGTCTGAAGTAATTGAAAAAAACAAGAAGATATTGCAAGAAGCAATTTTACATGGGTACAAAACTCCTAATTATATTATCTTTGAAGATGTTGATTTTGCTAAAAAATGTATACAAAAAGGAAAATCGCTGAGTCTAATAATTAATAATTTTTTTAATAGAGAAGATATATTGATTGAATTCATTAAACATGGTTATGTTGGTATGACAGTAAAGATTAAGGACAAGGAGATGTCAATAAAAGATTATCTGACGATAAGATTGTCTTCTGATAATTTCTTATGCTACTTATATGAAGAACATTTTGAATTATATAAATACTTAGGCTTAGAAGAAGAAATTGAGAAGAGAGTTGAATCAATAAGTAATAATAAGACAAGTAGTAATGACAATATTGTAATTAAAAGAAAAATAAGTAAAAGTGTAATTCAAATATAATTTTTTCGTTTAAAAATCCTGTGATATAATAGAGAAGAGAATAGGAGATTTATATGGAAATATCTACTGAGAGTATTTTAAAAATAAAAGCGTTAGGTATAAAGAATAATATCGGTAAAGATAAGTTTGTCGATAGTGTTTTTTTTGAAGATCAATATGTAGGAATAGGGAATGACAACAATTCAGTTATTGCAATTTCATTTGAAGAGATAAGTGACATGGGGTTGTGTTATGCAGATCTAAATCAGCAATTAAAGGATTTTAAATTTTATAAACACAAGGTTGGTGGATTAGGCTCAAATAATGCAGAGGAAAATATCAAACTAATTGAAAGGCACCAAGAGACAATGTTAAGAAAAAACATTATTGAGAAGAAAAATACCCGAACTGCAATAAATAGTGTTCGCGGTGCAGATGGTAGAAAATTTTAAAAGTAATTGATATTGAGAAAGGCTTTAATTGATTGTCTTTGCTGAGTGTTTTCAATATGAATGTTTAGCCATTCTTGATTGAGATTGTGAGTATTAGAAAGAATGGAAATTATTTTTAAGTAAATATTTTTATTTTGAAAATATAGTGATTGCTTCAATAGATAAAAATTATTTAAAGAAAAATCAATAATAATTTCTGTTAATAAATAATGAAAAATCTCATCGAGACCATCTTCAACTGCAATTCTTATTGCTAAATTGTTGTCATAACTTGGGTTAACAGACTTTTTTTTGACATAAAATTTAACTTTTTTTAAATCATTGTCCCCTACTGCGTTAATAAAGAGTTCTGATTTTTGATCATACTGTTCCATACTTTTATTTCCTTTCAATAATATATAACTATCATAAAAGTTAGTTTTGTCTATATTAAAATATAAAAAAAATATATTTTAATAAAAAATCAATAACAATTAAAAAAAGAGTTGTAACTTATTTCTCAAAACTTAATGTATTGACTTTTAATGTAATTAGGTTTATTATGAAGGCATTATTTAATTAATAAGGGAAAATATGAAGCAATATTTTTTTAAATCAAAAGCTAATTATCGACATTCTACTTTAACAAGAGGAATGTCAAATGAAATACAAAATAATAAGATACAAAGAGAGCAATTTTTTTCTTGAATCAAAAAAAGATCTTTTTAATTTAATTGATAAGGTTGGCCGTATTTATTTTACGACTAATTTTGATGTTGGTTTAAAAGGTAATTTCTTAATTAGTTCTGAAAAATGTTACTATTTTGAAAATAACCTTAGACAGGATTATTATTACTACTATAGAAAATACATTAAAGGAGTATATATCCTTCTTAATGTATATGGTGAAAAAGTAAACTTGGATGAATTATTTACAGAGTATAAGCAAAGTAGAGGATTGATAAAAAAGAAAGCGAAAAAAAATATATATGACTTATCTTCTGCAAACTCAAGGAAGAAAAATAAAAGAAAGTTTTATAGCGCAAACAATTCTTTTACAAAAGAGTATAGAGATAATATAACCGCTAAGGAAAGTAATGTTAAAATTAGATCTTCAAGACGTAGTGAAGTAAAACTTGCTCATGTATTTAGACATGAAGATTCTATTGAATATAGGCTAAGTGATAGAAATTGGAAATCACAAGGAAAAAAATTGAAGCAGTGGGATAAGAAATCAAAAAAAATAATGAATAATTAAGGAGGTTTTTAAAATGAATATTGGTAAAGTAAAAACATTGGCACTATTAGTGAGTCTATCAATTTCTAGCTCTATTATGGCAGCAGAAGGTGTAGAACAGGATAATAGCACCATTGCCAAAGAAAGTTATGCTGTGGGTCTTGAATTGGGAAGAAATATAGCGAAAAATACTGACGTATTTAAAGAATATGGTATTCCCTATGATTTAGATATATTGATTGAAGGAATAAAAGATAAATTAAAAAATGAGTCAACAATGTCTGAAGATGAAGTTGCTCTTGCAATTAATTCAATTAATAAAAAAATAAAAACAATTGATCAGGAAAGAAAGGATTTGGAAGCTGGAACTGAAAAAGCATATTTGGATGAAAATGCAAAAAAAGCAAATATTACAGTTACAAAGAGTGGGCTGCAATATGAGGTCTTGGAGGAAGGTAAATTAGTAAGTGGGATTAAAAAAAGACCAATTGCAACAAGTTCTGTATCTGTTCACTACTCTGGTAAACTAGTAAATGGGGTTGAATTTGATAGTTCTTATAAAAGGAATTTACCAGCGAAATTTAAAGTTAATGAAGTGATAAAGGGTTGGACTGAGGGATTGCAGTTAATGAGTGAAGGATCTAAATATAGATTTGTAATTCCATCCGAATTGGCTTATGGTAAAAAGGGAACACAAAAAATTCCTCCTAATTCAGTCCTGATATTTGAGGTTGAATTACTGAAAATTGTTGAGTAAATATTAAAAATTAATTGCATTAATCAATAAATGAATTTGTTCTTTATGACTTTGTTCTTTAATGCAATGCTCTATCCAGTCTTTATTAATAATATCTGCAACTCTTTTATCATTTAGTAATAATTGTGCAGCCTCAATTTTTTTCTCTTCTAGGCAAAATCTAAATGCATAGTTATTTTCAAAAGTTAAGTTAAATAGAGGGTCTTTAATGTAGTTTTTTACTGTATTAAGATCATTAAGTAATATAAAATTTAAAAATAAATCATACTTATCCATATTGGACTCCATTTTTATGTTTAGTAAATGTTTATTATATGACAAAAAAATAAAAAAACAATATTTTAATATTAAAAGAAATTAACATTAATAATTAAGATGAGTTTGTTTTGAATCTCTGTTTCATTAATATTGTTTTTTATCCATGTTTTATTAATATCAGTGCGATTAATATGATTATTAATTAAATACCTCGCAATATTAATATTATTTTGATATAGACATGTTCTTAATGCAAAATTGTTTTCAAATGAAGGATTGATATTGCTAGTTTTAATAAAGTCAATAAGACCATTAAGATCATTGTCAATAATAAATCTAATTAATTTATTTTGTTTAATAGATTGAGTGAGTCTATCCTGATTAGTCAGTGACATAAGCCTTCCTTGCTTAATACAATAATATATATACTATATATTATAATATAATGCAAAAAAAACAAAAAACAAGTTATTTGAAAACTTAATAGTTAATGTGTGGAAATTAGTGGGGATTTAAATTGATCATTTAGGTCAGAGATAAATTGCGCCTTCATTACCAATTAAACCTTCTGAAATTTTGGTTAGTGTTAAGTATTGTTAACTCTTTAGGATTGAAATTAGTTGCCCCTCATTATTCAATCTTACATACCTTCTGTTATTGGTGTTGTCAAAAAAAAATACCCTTAATTTTATAAAGAAGTCGAAGCAACTTGAATCCTTAGAATTTGGCTTGAATAAGAAGCCACATCCTTTATGGTATGGTTATTTACTAGGATTTTTTCCGTGTTACATACTTATAGCTTCCAAATGCAGCTAATCCAGCAATAACATAAAAAACAATAGATTTTAAAAATACAACAGTGCTAATAAGAATAATACAAGCTAAACCTATTTTTGTTTTTAAATTCATTTTTTTTAACATACGTTCTCCTTTTTCTGTTATTTACTTACTATACCTTAATAAAGAGGATAAATCAACTAATCTAATATTAATTAATTTCAATAAAATGATAGTCGCTTTCATTATCATTTTTAACAGTAAAAATAGCCTTTTCAGCTTCATTTAGCATAAAATTACTAGTTATATCACTACCTTCATTAAACTTGGCAATAGAGCAGCCAATGCTAACAGTGATATATTTGTTAGCGTTATTACTTTCTATTTTTTCTCTTGTAATTTCACTTTTAATGGTTTCACAATAATTAAGGATATCATTTTTTTCATTGGTTACTATAATAATTAAAAAATCTTTATCTTTAAGTCTTGTTACGACTCCATAATTGTAAACAAAAGTGCTTTCCAATATAGTAGATATTGCATTTAGTACATCATTTCTTTCTTCTGTCCCAACGCTGCTCTTATGCTCTTTTAAGTTGTCAATGCTTACCAATACATAACCTAAATAATATTTATTTTTTTCTGCCACTTCAAATAAATATTTTATATTAGATTCAAAGTAAGATTTATTTTTTAACTGAGTAAGTTGATCAGTTGTATTTAGGTGTTCAATTTTTGCGTTTTTACCAATGATCTCTTCTGTTAATGAATTGAAATTATTTATTGTTTTTTGAAATTCAAGCACTCTACTTGAATACTCAATGGTATCAAGTTTTTTATTTTTTCTCATATAGGAAATTAAACTATTGAGTTGATTAATGGGTAGTATAAATGTTCGATTAATAAGTATTTGAAGTATAAGTATGGCTGAAAATGTAGCAGAGATAAGAATAAAGAAATGTTTGTCAAATAATCCTTTTATCTCAACTTTTGGATGTTCTATTCCTAAAAGCATAATATTTTCATTTTCATTATTTTTGATTGCACGAATTCGATAAAAGGAAAGTTCGTTTTCAAAAAACAATAAATCATTTAAATTAGCATAATTTATTTCAGATTTATCTTTTTCAATAATATTAATTTTTAAGTTAGTTAAGTCATTTATATGTTTTATAAAAGTTTCTTCGACCTTTTTAAGAAAAAAAAGTGAACCAAGATCACTTCCTGTTCCATTAGATTTTCTTATTTGTTGACTAGAGTAAGCAAAATACTCACCATTGATAACAACATAGCCTTGCTTATTAATTTTGTTAATATTGGGGTACATTTCACCAATATGATTGAGTGAAATTTTTTTATTCATATTAATTGAAAGTTGAGTTTCTGCATCATAATATTTACTGTATAATATTTTGTAATTTTTGTCTGCAATGATAATTAGATTTATTTTAAGTTTTTTTAGCATTGAGTCTTCAAAATTATTAAGGTATTCTGGGGTATGAGAGTTAAGGTAGTTGTAACTAGCATCCCAAGTTGAATAATAATCATTTAAATTGGCAATATCATTAGTATTAGATTTTAATACTACTGATAGATTAATAAGGGATTGTTTTTGATGGAACTTAATGGTTTCTTTTTGTTGTGGTATTTCATAAAAAAACTTATATGCTGTGAGTATTGAGAATACAAGAGTGATAATAATGAAAAAGTAGCCTAAAAATATTTTATTTATACTCATTTTATTCCTAATATTTAGTTGTATTTTGGTTAACCACATTGTAACAAAAAATAATTTTAAAATCAACAATTATTTGTAAAAAAATAATTAATACTATGGAGCAATATCAAGTTGCACCTTCATATATAATGTTTTATTAATATTATTTGGTAAATATATTCCAGCCATTTTATTGACAAGATTATTATTGCTAATATCTATTTTAATATAATATTGTTCCCCAGAAGAACAGTTTATACTTGTATTTCCTGTAATTCCCATAATATATACATTGTTATACAAAAGTGTTTTTGGAAAACTATCAGATCTAAAGGATAGTTGATAGGGAATGGTATCAAGTGTATTATCATTAATTAATTCAAAAGCGTTACCACTTCCATCATTAACATTTAGGTTGAAGTTACCTATACCGTCAGTGTAAACACAGAATGAATGTTCAACAGAAATATCATTTGGCGCACTTGGGTTATAAATTAGTGAAAAATCTTGTAGTGATGAAACCTTAATTCCAACTGCTTGCGTTGTATAAATGATGTTAAAATCCTGTTTTTCCAGAACTTGATTATTAGAAAATGTAGAAACATTAAGTGTATTATAAAAAACATTTTCAGGAGCAAGAGCAATATTATCTTTGGTTATTTCAATTTCTATTCTATATTTTTTATTATCTTTATCGCAAAACTCATTACTCCCAAGTAATTTAATTGGATTTTCATTAATAACTTTTTCCTTTATGGTTCCATTATAAATATAGAGTGTAAAAGGAATGTCGTTTTTTTGATAATCAGTAATAATTTGTTTATTAAGTAGTGAGTTAAATGATATATACTCAGCGCTATTACTAACACAAATAAAGTCATTATCATTAAAATTTGAAGTTCTATCCAATGTATTGATTAAATCTTGCGCATAACAACTAAGGTTAATTGCAATAAAAAGTATTATAAGTATTATTTTCATTATTTTGTATCCTTTTTACATATTATTTTTTTATCAAAAATAAAATCTTTTTGACTATTAATGTTTATCGTACAAGAGAAATCATCAAAAATAAGTATATTATCCCCATAAAAAGCGGTAATATTAATTAATCCGTCATTATCTATGTATGAGAAATTATTATTTATATTAAATGACTTATTAGTAATAAGGCTTTCATTGACATATAAATTTCCAATAAGTAATGCTGTTTTTTTGGAAACCCAATTAAAATGCTTAACATTGCCTTTACTTAATGTAAATTCTCTTTTTGGTTGCATTATTTTTTGAGAAAAATTCTCCTCGATAGGCTCAACATTTAAAATAAACTCTTGATAAGGTTGTAATGGTATAAAAGTATTTTTATTGCTTGTAATAGTGTATTTTCTTTTATTAATTGTTACGTAAAAATAAGTGTCCTCGCTACTTTCTATATTAAGTATAACACCACTACTATTATTTCTCTCACCACCATAACCAGTTGATTTATTGTTATAACCAATATTAGTTCTTGCATTACCAAAGGATTGGAGTTGATTTTTATATCGAAAATTGTGCTCAAAATAACCATAATTTTCATTCTGAATACTGTATGCTAAATTATATGATTCATCTGAATTTGAGTAAATAGTATTGCTAAGACTGAAGTTTTCTGTGTAATTATTAAAATCTCTTTTTCGACTAATAGAACTTTGGCTTGTATATTGTGTATTATTATCATTTTGAATACTTGATTGAAAAGAAAGACCTTTGTTGTAGAATTGATATGAGACTTGAATACCAAATGTACTTTCGTCATTATTTTTGCTAAGAGAAAAGCCATAATTTATATTGTTTTTAAGATTTATTTGATATCTATTGCTATATTTTATCCCATATATTTCATTATCTCTATAATAATTGCTTTTATTGTAAAAGAAATTAATATTGCCAAAACTTTCTGTATTGTAATTATAATTGATTCGATGACTTAAATTTCGCTGACTTGTAAACCAGTTTTGAGACTCTTTAATATCAAAAAAGGAATATGAAAGTTGATTTCCAAATAAATCAACCCCTAAGTTGATATTTTTGCCATCAGCATTTTTATTACCTGTAAGCAAATTAAGATCAATAAAAAGTAGGTCGTTGCTCCAACCAAAATTAGTATTAAATACGGAGCTTCCATCAAAATATAGTATCTCTGGTGTAAAGCTTATATTGTCAAGTAGGTTAAAAAGGTAACTTGTTTTGAAAAATATTTCTTCTTCTGTGTTAAATAAAATATTTTTGTCTTCTTTTTTTAAGAATCCAATATCAAATGAAAACCCCTTACTAATAGTTGAATTTTTGATATATTCTTGCTGTGTTATTATTCCTTGACCATTATTAATCTCAATATCAAGCAAATAGTTACCTTCTGGAAAAAGAGAGGTAGGGATATAATGTATTCCAGATTCATAGCTTTTTGTTAAAACAAGTTCACCGTCTTTGAAGAATTTAATAATACTGTCAGAACTAACATTAATGATTATTTTTTCATCTTGAAATACATTTTTTACCTTATTAGAATTCTCTTTATATTTTAATCCCAAAAATTCATTACTACCTATAAGTGAGTTGCTAGAACTACCATAATTTAAATACCCAGTGGAAATATTATGTAATTCATTTTCCCAATTATAATAAAGATTATTTACATTGAAATCATCTTGGTTTTTATTCCAATTAGTAATAATTTTATGTTCATTCTTAGTGAAATAAAGATCTCCACCAATACTAAAGTTACTGTTAATGTCATTAAAATAAGATAGATTTATATTTTGCAATACAGAAAAATCATTATTGGATAGTGGAAGGTATTCTTGTCCACCAAGATTATTTATATTAAAACTAAAGGAATTGACGTAAATGGTTTCGTTTTCTGGGTTAAAATAAATAGTATATTCAGGTATTTTTATATTTTTACTTAATTTATTGTCTTCTAAGAGATTTGATATATTGGATTTATATTTAAAGTCTTTAATAAAATAAAGGAACTCATTTATATTTTTGAAATAAATATATTTATTATCAATATTTATCTGAGTAATCCCCATTTCTTTACCATTAACATTAATTGTTGAAAATAATGAAGAAAAATTACTATCTAAAATATTTTCAAAACCTTTTGGAACTGTATTTTGTTTATATTGTTTTGAAGCAGCATGCATGTTATATTCTTTTGGCGTAGAATGAATTATATCTTCCTTTGATAATTTTAAAGAAGATTGTTCTGTTGTATCTTTGGTAATTAATTCACTTTTTAAAGAAGTTTTATTGATCTCAATTATATTATTTTGAATAAACTTTGTATTGTGAAGAACTTTAGTATTATTATTTACTAGTTTATTAATTCCAATTGATTGAACACTATTACTTTGGTTTGTAAGGTTGTTAGAATAATATGCGCTTCCACACTTAATTAAGAGAAGCATGATAATAAGAATAATGGTGTAATTAATAATTTTTCTTTTTTGATATTTTTTTTCATTAGCAATATTAATTGCTAATAAATCTTCTTCTGTGTTCCCCTTTATTATGGTTTCTTTCATTGATTTTTAGCCTATTTTTTAAAAGAAAGTTCTTTAACTTCATTTGAATATTTTGCTAAAAATGATATCTCGTCACCTTCTGAAATATTAAAATTTTGTATTTTATTGGGTATAACCATGACATTTGATATAGGAGTACATATTCCTGAATTACACTTTTTCCCTTTTACTAGTTGAAAACTAATGTTTCCGTCATTAATAATTGATAGAGTGTTGTCACTAAATTGGGAATTGTATGAAAAATTAATAATATTAGGTTCAACAAAAATATAAGTTTCATAAACAACAACAATATTTATCTTCAAAGAATCATTACCAGCATACTTATCTGCGTCTGACATTCTAGGGTAAAAGGAGGCTCTATATATTTTTTCCTTATCTACTAATTCTTGTAAATGGATAAAGTTAATTTTAACTTTATCATTAGTTGTATTTTTGGGTTGCAAAATTGTTTTAGTAGGGGTAGTAATAATAACCTTATTATTTTTATCAATAGTAGTGTAGGATATCTTTTGGTCTTCGCCAAGGGTCACTTCTTCAAGTATAACTTCAAGATATGTTTTTTTGTCATAACTTTGATTAAAAACAGTGGTGTATTTTTTTTCAGACTTATTGCTATCAAAATTTATTTTAAATGTATCTATACTTACTTCATTTGCTAAAGAATTTACAGATAGCATTAACAATATTGATAATATAGATGGCTTTAAATTCATTTTTAGTCCTTTTTTTGTTAATATATAGTAAAACATTATATTAAAAAAAAAATATTTCAATGAATAATAGTAATTATATACTGTTTTTTGTATTTTTTTTAACAATAAAGAAACAATAAGTATTGCATTATTTTTATTCATTTATATTATATTATTATATAAGAAAAAAAAAGGAAGGTTTATGAAAATAAGTATAAATAAAAAAATAGTGGTATTGGCGATATTATGTTCATTTAATTTAGCGGCAGCAGAAGATGGTGTGCTAAGTAGTACTGAAAGTTCTGGGAAAATTAATGTATCACTTGAAATAGCAAGTCAAATTTTAATTTCAGGTCTTGATGACTTGCTTTTTAAAAATATAGATACTCAAGGTGAATTAGCTTATGATTACACTGATACTGTGCAATCTGAATTTTGTGTTTACAGTAACGAGCAATTTGTATTATCTGTTGAATTGAAGGATCTAAATGGGTTGCAAAATTCTTCGTATGAAAAAACTGTTTTTAATGCACCAAATGATAATATCCCAGTAACATACACGTTATTAAAAAATCAAATATCAGAGGGTAGTGTTCAAGGAGAACCAATTGATATTAGTGGTGAGATTTTAGAGGACTTCATATCTTCAACAGAAACACCTATAGTTGATATAATGAATCCAACGTGTAGTAATGGTGATTTAGTCCCATTAGACAATTATATACTTAAGGCGGTAGTCAAAGGTAATGATATAAAAGAGGCAGCGGCTGGATATTATGTGACAGAAGTTACGGTTAGAGCAAGTGTAATATCTGGATTAGGTGGTTAATAGATCTGTTATAAATATGAATATAAATTTAAATAATTAGGAAAAAATATGAATAAATTAATAATAATGGTGACAGCAATAATGTTTAGCCTAAATGCAATGGCAGCAGATGGCTTATTAAGTAATACAGAAAGTAACGCAAAATCTTTGGTTGAAATAACAATAAATCCAGAATATAGAATTTCAGGATTAGAAGATATTGTGTTTGATAAAGTTGATGATCAAGGAAATATATCTGCAATATATAATAGTACGAAACAAACTTCATTTTGTGTTTACGCAAATGAAAATTATTTAATATCATTTGAATTAGAACATGGTGCCTCTGGTATGAAGAACACAAGTTATGAAAAAGCTCTTGATTACGCACCAGAAGATAATATCCCAGTAACATATAGTCTACTAAAAAACCAAATCTCAGAAGGTAGTATACAAGGACTCCCACTGTTAGTAGGCACAACATTTTTCGATGACTATGACTCAGGAGTAATGTTGCCAAATGTTGAAATTATGAATCCCACATGCAGTAGTGGAGAGGGAATCCCTTTAGATAATTTTATACTGTCTGCACAAGTAAATGTTGAAGATATTATAAGGGCTTCTGCAGGAAACTATACTTCAACTGTAATATTGAGAGTAAGCCATTTCTTTTCTTTTCCTCCTCCAATGTAAATTTTTTTTATAAAAAAAGCCCTTAAAGGGCTTTTTTATAAAATTATCTATTTTTCTTTAAAATATGAATATATTCTATAACACTTTTTGCCTTATATTTTCTTTTCTCATGCTCTTTATCTGCTTTAAATCGGCTATAATCTTTTTCGATGACAGAATATTCACCATATTCTTCCATAATTATCTTAATTGTCTCATGACTCATTAAGCCCTCATTATTATAACTAAGGAGTATATAATCGAAATTTGCATTTTCAATTAAATCTTTGAATACTTTTTCTACTTCACTTTTTTTGCACCACAAAGACGTGTTTGAATCTCTCATTCCTGTGACTCCTCGAATATTAGGTGAGTCATTCTTTGAGATAGTGTTAAGTAAGTGATAGTTTGCACCATATTGTCTATTATTATATGGTGGATCAAGATAAAGAATATCCCCACTGATTTTTTTAATTAACGTGTTTGAATCCTCTTTGTATACAGAATTGCGATTATCAGAAATAATATTATCAATAATGGAAAATCGAATAGGCTTATCAGCCCCTTTTTTATAATCTTTTAAAAATGCGCCATAAACACTGGTTGTGTTAGCTACTTTATCTGCTGATTCTAGTATGATTGCGAGTAAAAAAGAGTAAGTGTTTTGATCAATTTCATTAGAGTGTAACCATTGGTCAATAAGGGAGCGAGCCTCATCAATGATTTTACCATTTTGATCATTAAAGTAACGTCTATGTACAACAGTATTATCTTTTTTTGTAAAGGCACTATATTTACCACTTGGGCAGTAATTATTAAAAATAAAACCAGTGTCAATACCCGATAGCTGATTTAATTTATCTAAATATTTTGAAACTTTAATGCTGTTGCTATTGCCAATATAATGATTAATAAGAGAAAAACTAAAATCTTCTAAATCATTGGCTATAACTTGGTATCCTTTTTTCTTATAATGCTTTGCAACATTGCCTGTGCCTGAAAATAAATCGCAAAAAACAATATTGTTCTTTTTTACGTCACAATGACTCACGGCTAGATCAATAAAGTCTAGTAAACCCCTTTTACTTCCTATATAATTCAATTTTTTTATTCCTTTTAATAATGATATAATGTAAATTATACTACAAAAATAAAAAATCGATAATTTTTTTTGCAAAAATATAAAAACTTATATTATAGCAAAAAAATAAACGTAATATTGCTTATCATTACTTTTGTTTTTTGTATTATTATCCTCTTATTTACGTTAAATCAACCCGAAGGTTGTTATTTTTTCCTACCCTTGATATAAGATTAATAGTGCTACAAACTGGAAAAATTTGTAGGTAATACTCATATCATATTTTAGTTTTTCAACTAAAAAGTGGGATTAAAACAACCACAAGAAGCCGAAGCAACTTGAATCCTAAGAATTTGGCTTCAATAAGAAGCCACATCATTTAGGGTGTGGTTATTCACATTGGCAAGAATACCTATTGCTTTATCTGAAGAAATAATTGTACTTAATATTTGTAATATTTTTTTTGTTTTAATAACTTTTTAATTTCAAATTTAATGTTCACTTAGAAATTTAATATTTTTTTACGTAGAGCCTTTTTTCGTGCAATAATTGATAAATTCAATAAATTACTTTTCCCTCCTTTTTCAGTTGATGTATAATTACAAGTATAATATTTTGGATTTAGATCTATATGGAAAATACCATTATGATTAATCGTATTTTTTTCTAATTTATTTTTTTTGATTTTTTTTAATATATTTTTAAACATAATTGATTTCCATAATATTAGTGAAATTGGACTTAGAAATAGCGACCTATTTTAGAGCATTAAAAATTAAGTATTTTTTGACGTAATTTCTCTTTTTTAATTGCAAGTAATTTATCACTATGAAGTGACTTTCCTTTTGCTTTGCTTCCAAAAAATGCAACATGATTTTTAATTTCGTCTTGATTAAACCAAATTTCATGATTGTTAGAAAATGTAGAATTTGTTTTATTTTGAGATTTTTTTCCAAAGATTTTTTTAAACATATCTGAGTCCTTTATGAAAATTATTTTTACAGTCTAATTGATAGTTTTTTTACTTTATATTATCATTGAATTAATTATTGTCAATAATGCCATTATTTATATTCCTTGTATAGTAATAAACCATAAGTAAAAAAAATGTAAAAAAACTTCTTATAGCGATATAGGAAGTTTTTTTATTTTAAAAATGCAATATTTTTTTACGTAGAGCTTTTTTTCGTGCAATAATTTCCATTTCCACTAAATTACTTGTTTTCCCTTTCCCTGTTGTTTCAAAAAATGCAATATGATTTTTAATTTCGTCTTGATTAAACCAAATTTCATGATTGTTAGAAAATGTAGAATTTGTTTTATTTTGAGATTTTTTTTCAAAGATTTTTTTAAACATATCCGAGTCCTTTATGAAAATTATTTTTACAGTCTAATTGATAGTTTTTTTTATTTTAAAAATGCAATATTTTTTTACGTAGAGCATTTTTTCGTGCAATAATTTCCATTTCCACTAAATTACTTGTTTTCCCTTTCCCAGTTGATATATAAGTACAATTTGCTGCATTTTGCCCTATATAAAAAATGCCATTATGATTAATCGTATTTTTTTCTAACTTATTTTTTGATTTTTTTTTAAATATATTTTTAAACATAATTTGTTTCCATAATATTAGTGAAATTAGATTTAGCAATAATAATCTACTAAATAACATTAAAAATTAAGTATTTTTTTGACGTAATTTATCATAAATATATTGCTTTCCGTTTCCTGCACTCCCCAAAAATGCAGCATGATGTTTTATTTCGTATTCTTCAAACCAAATACCATGATTATTAGAAAATGTAAAATTATTTTTACAATCTAATTGATAGTTATTTTTTATTTTATATTATCATTGAATTAATTATTGTCAATAATTCCATTTTTTATATTCTTTGTATAGTAAAGTAGGTAAATTATAGGAATAATAAATAATGACAAGATTGGTGCAGTAATCATTCCTCCAATCATAGGTGCAGCAATTCTTTGCATAATTTCATGTCCTGCCTCTGCACCAAACATAATAGGTGATAAGCCAATAAAAAGGGTGCTAACTGTCATAATTTTTGGCCTAATTCTTTCAGAAGCGCCCTTGATAATACCCATTCTAATGTCTTTTATTGTTTTTGCATCTTTAATGTTTTTGTTTAAATAAATTAACATAACAACTCCAAACTCAATAGATACACCCATTAAAGATATAAGTCCAACAATGGTTGCAATTGAGAACTTAAAATCAAGAAAATACATAGCAAAAATACCGCCAGATAAAGCAAATGGAAGTGTAAGCATGATGAGTGTGGTTTGAAAAAATGAGTTAAACAATAAGTAAAGAATGATGAAGATCGAAATAAGAACAATTGGTACAATAAAGATTAATTTTTCATTAACGCGATTAATTGATTTGAACTGTCCAGCAAATTCAAATGAATAAAATGCAGGAAGTGAAATTTGATTATTTATATCTGTTGTTAAAGTATTAATATAATCATTGTAATTAGCACTTGTATTGAGGAATACCCAAGAATATAGTTTTCCATTTTCTGACTTTAATATTGGAGCGCCCTCTTTAATGCTGACTTCAGCAACTTGTTCAAGTGATACATAGGTTCCAAATTTATTGGGAATGGCAATTTTACGTAATTTATGAATATTATCTCTAGTGTCTTTTGGTAATCTTAATGATATATTGAAGCTTTTCTCGCCTTGTAAACTACTTGTAATAGGTAATCCACCAATGCCATATTTGATAAGGTCATTAATGTCTGAAATATTTAAGCCATAAAGAGCAAGCTTTTCAAGATTAGGTTTAATATCGATAAATTTTCCTTGAAATGTCTTTTCAGAAAAAGCGTATGTTGTTTCTTTGTATGATAACGCTATTTTTTCAATATTATTTGTTATTTTTTCTATTTCCTTTATGTCTTTTCCGAAAACTTGAACGCCAAGTGGCGTTTTTAAGCCAGTGGAGAGCATATCAATTCTTGTCTTAATAGGTTGAACCCAAGAATTACGTAAACTAGCTACATTAACAGTTTGATTTAATTCATCTATAATATCATTAATTGTAATGCCTTCTCTCCATAACTCTTTAGGTTTTAATTGAATAGTCGTTTCAATCATGGTTAATGGTGCTGGATCGGTAGAAGTTTCTGCACGTCCCATTTTGCCAAAAGTTGTGTAAACCTCTGGAATGAGTTTAATTAACTTATTAGTATCCTGCAGTATATCACTGGCCTTGTCAGCAGAAATTCCCGCAATAGTTGAAGGCATGTAAAGTAAGTCTCCTTCATTCATGTCTGGTAAAAATTCAGTTTTTATTTGAGTTAATGGGATGATGGTAAAAAGAAGTAGTAGTATTGAAATAAAAACAAATGTTTTTGGTATATTCATAATTTTATTAAGTACAAATGAGTACCAAGAAATCATATATTTATTAATAATATTTTTATTTTCAATAACTAATGATTTTTTTAAAAACAACCCAAGTAAAACAGGAATGAGTGTGATCGAGATGACAGCAGAGGTTAGCATTATAATCGTTTTAGTGAATGCTAATGGTTCAAAAAGTTTTCCTTCTTGGTTCTCAAACATAAATACAGGTAAAAAACTAATAACAATAATAAGTAATGAAGATAAGATTGCAGAACCAACTTCACTTGTCGATTGTTGAATGATATTCCAGTGTTCTTGATTATTAGGTAATCGGTTGTTTATTTTGTGGAACTCTTCAAGATGTTTATGCGTATTATCAATCATAATAATTGCACCATCAATAATAGCACCGACAGAAATAGCGATGCCTCCAAGACTCATAATGTTAGAGTTTATTCCAAAAAGATTAAGAAATACGAATGAAATTAAGATGCTGATAGGGATGACAATAACAATAAGTATAATGGACTTAAAATGAAATATAAATAAAGCGGTAATAATTGCTACAGCGATAATTTCTTGATAAATTTTTCCTTTTAAATTATTGACAGAATGTGTAATGAGTTGAGAGCGATCATATGTCGTTGTAAAAGTAATACTTTTTGGTAGTGTTGTTTTTATTTCCTCTATTTTTTGTTTAACTAATCGAATTGTTTCAAGAGCATTCTCATTGTACCTCATAATAACAATGCCGCCAACAACCTCACCTTCGCCATTTAATTCAGCAATGCCTCTTCTAGGCATATTAGTTTCAATAACTGTGCCAATATCTTTTATGTAAAGTGGTATATTGTCATTGTTTTTTATATTAAGTGGTAGCATAGATATATCTAGAGTACTTTGGAGATATAATCCTCCCCTTATAATATATTCTGATTCAGCCATTTCTATGGTTGAACCTCCAACTTTATTATTGTTATTACTAAGGATATTTTTTATGTGATTAATATCAATATTATATGCTTGAAGTTTTAAAGGATCTAGCACAACTTGATACTGCTTATTAAATCCCCCAACACTAGCAACCTCAGATACACCACTAACAGACTCTAATTCAGTTTTTAAATAAAAATCTTGAAGACTTTTTAATTCAGATAAATCTAATTCTGTTGAAGTAAGTGCATATTGGTAAATCCAACCTACGCCAGAAGAGTCTGAACCTATATTAATATTTGCATCTTTAGGGAATTGACTTCTTATTTGAGAAATTTTTTCATTAACTCTTGTTCTAGCCCAATATATATCTGTATTTTCTTCAAATATAATGTAAATGTAAGCGTCATTGAAAAAGGAGAAGCTTCTAACTGTCTTCACATTGGGAGTTGATAAGAATGTTTTTGATAACGGGTTTGTGATTTGTTCTTCAATGAGATCTGGTGATTGCCCACTATAAGAAGCCTTAACAATAACTTGCACATCTGATAGATCTGGGAATGCGTCAAGTTTAGTAGTGTTGAGTGAGTGATACCCTACATAAAGTAGTCCAATAAATAGCATAACAACAATGAGCTTGAATTTAATGACTAAGTTAATAAAATAATTCATATTTTGTCACCATTAAGTCTTTTTCTTGAACCTTGAATGCTGGCCTCAGCATCAATAAGGAATTGACCAGATGTAACAATGTTTTCTCCTGCCACTAATCCTTTTGTAACAATGACGTTAGCATTAATTGTATCAATGTAGCCCAAGGTAACATCTCTAATTTCATATAAATTATTTTTTTCAATAATCACTTGATTGTTTTTTTCAGTTTGCAATAAACTAGAATATGGAATGATAATGCCACTAATAGGCGCGGAACTTACCGTAATATTAAGATTTTGATTTTTTTTAATATAATGATTAATATTATTAATAGAGCCACGAAATTTAATGCCTTGTGTTATTGGGTCTATTTCTGGGTAGATATAATCAATTGTAGTTAAAATATCTTGTTTTAAAAAATCCATATGAACAGAGATTGCGTTGCCTTTGTCAGCCCATAAATAATCGTTATCAAAAAGAACTCCCTCAATCCATAGCTCTTTTGGGTTAACCGTAGTGATTAATGTTGTTTTAGGCTCAATATATGAGCCTTTATTAATGGATAGTGAGGTAATAAGCCCATCTAATTCAGAATAAACAGGTATATTTTCAATTATGTGTTTATTTTTTTTTATAGAAGTAATGACTTGATCTTGAATCCCAAGCGCCTTTAATCTAAATTTGGCGAGTTCAGAATTGCTAGCGCTATTATCAAGTGCTAGTAAAAAATCCTGCTGTGCTGAAATTAACTCTAATGAATATATTGTGTAAAGTAGTTGTCCCTTAATAATAAGATCACCAACTTTAAGTGAATTTGTTTCCTTTATCCATCCTGTATACCTTGAATGTAGTTTAAAAATATTATCTTCATTATACTTTATTACACCAAAGGTTGAAAGTTTTGGTGTAATAGTTTGATAGCTAACTACTTCTTTCTTTATGTTAAAGTTTTGAGTTTTTATATGATGCTCTTGGATTGCATTATTGCTCGGTAATTTGACTTGTTGATTAATAACGAGATCCATCCCGCAAATTGGGCAAGAGCCTTTTTCATGAGATGTAACATTCGGATGCATAGGGCAAGAGTAAATAGCTTCTTGTTGATCTATTTTTTTGTTATCAATAATTTTATTATCTAATACTTTCGGTTCTTCTAAAACTAAAAACATTCCGCAAATTGGGCAAGATCCTTTTTCATGAGATGTAACATTGGGATGCATAGGGCAAGAGTAAGTAGCTTCTTGTTGTTGAAGTCCAAGAGTGTCTTTGTGATTGTGGTTAGTGTGTGTGTTGCTTTCAATATCACTTGCAAATACGGTTGTAGTACTACTTAAAAAAAGTAGTATTATTATGATGATTTTTTTCATATTAATTCCTTTATAATTTATTTAATAATTTTTTTATACTTATTTGTTGATTATTAATTAAATTAAAATAGGAGGTTTCTGAAAACTATCAATATCACATAGTTGGATATTGTATTGATATGATTTAATATTAATGTTATTAAAAGTTATATCTATATCATTTGAAATTGAGGCTGAAATATAATGATGAAAATCACAATCACTACAATCACATTTTTCTTGATTAATGCTTTGATTACTCATATCTTCACAGCAATCATGATTGTCACAATCAGAAATATTTTGCTCCATAATAGAAGTTGTATTACTTTTATGATGACAGTTATGCTCAATATTTGAAGAAAAAACATTAAATGAAAAAATAAATAATATAATAATTAAAAAATATCTTCTAAACATTTATTCCTCCATTTTTTATTAAATATACAATAACTATATATTGAAAATAAAAAAAATCAATCACTAAAAAGAAGAAATGTTCATTTGTAGATTAAGAAATTTTGCAATTTCAGGGTTTTTTATTTTATTCTTAACCTTATTTTGAAGGTAAAAATCCTTAAATTCATTCATTGAAAACAAAAAAAATAATATATTCCTTTCCTTTTCTATCGATATTGAGAAAGAGCACTCCGTCCATAGCTGCGTAGCAGTTTGGGGGAAGGTGAATTTTGCTTTCTTTTTGGTAGCCCAATTTTGTTTTCCAATACTTATTGACTTCTTGCATAAAAAAGTGATAATTGAAGTCTACTTTTAGGAAAACTATGGCATTACGTACTGAAAAAATATTAATTAAAAAAAATCATTCGGATTATTCAAAATATAAATCGGCTTGTTTCTTAACAAAGGCTATTTATAATTGTGCTAATTATTATATTCGTCAACATTTTTTCAATGGACATTGGGAAATTAATTGGCAAAGTGCTGAT
>Ga0210011_1000497_pt1 | contig 42513 bp, 57 predicted proteins | sample CryGeymeta201502_FD_183972 | JGI IMG/M metagenome (GOLD analysis project Ga0210011, IMG submission 183972) | Groundwater microbial communities from Crystal Geyser aquifers in Utah, USA - Crystal Geyser metaG 2015-02 (SPAdes) (version 2) | ecosystem: Environmental > Aquatic > Deep subsurface >...
GATGCTTGTCGTCGTAATGTTGGAGACCGTCACTGTCGCCGACACGACGCCAGCGGTGATGGTCGCGGCAGTGCGTGGGTTGGCCGCAAAACTTGCTGGCCATGTGCGGGTGAACGGGCCGGATGCAAGCCCCTGTATAGGGGTTGCACAAATCTGCGTGCCATCGGCGAAGCGCACATATTCACCGTTGGCATTGTTGCCCCGTTCGATCACCGCGCCGGTGGGGGTGCCGGCGGTTTGTGTCACGGTGCCAACAACATTCCCCCGCCGAAACGCTTGCGCTGGCCCTGCGCCCGTGGTCAGCAAGCGCCCAGCGGTCACGTCTGTGACGCTGGCCACCACAGTCGCTAAGGCTGCGTCCCCGAGACCCAGTGTCGTGCGCGCCGTTGCCGCGTCGGCGTCGTCCACGAGGCTGCGCCCGAAAGCGGTGAACGTCGCCAGCGCGAAGGTGGAGGCCCCTGACAGATACGGCAGACGGTCGGCTGCCCCTGTCAGACCGGATAGGGATTGCAGCTTCGCCTCGAACGCCTGCACATCCGTCCCGATCACCAGCCCGAGGTTCGCCCGGGCGTCCGCCGCCGTGGAGGCACCTGTGCCGCCATCCGCCACGGCCAGATCGGTGATTCCGGTGATTGAACCGCCGGTGATCGAGACACTGGCGGCGTTCTGGGTCGCCATGGTCCCGAGGGTGGGGGTGCCTGACAGGTCGCCGTAGGCACCGGTCGTGGCGACGGTGGCCAGGTCGCCCGGCTGGACGGCGCTATCGGCAAGCGCGCCCTGTGCCGCTGTCGCCCACGCATCGGCGGCGTTGGCAATCTCAAGCGCAGTCAGGCGGCGACTGTTACCGCCCTGAACAACGTACATCAGTTCCGTACCGTTCGGGGCGGCACCTGCCGTGAGTGCGCTGAGGGTTTCGTTCGCCACTGTCAGACTCCTTCGAGGGTCAAGCTGCCACTGAAATCGCCCTCCAGCGACAATGTACCGCTGAAACTGCCTTCCAGCGAGAGGAAAAATGTCTCGGATGGCGCGTCACGAGTCGGCGGGTTCTGCGGGCCATTGTCCAGGCCCCACAGCAGGATTGCGCTGTACGTCGTGCTGCTCGGGTTGCCGTACACGCCAATGCGGTCAATGTTCAGGATGTGGGCGGCAATTGAGATGGTGTTATGCGGCACCCATGTGATGCCATTTACGGACGTAGAGAACACCAAATCGTCGCCCGTGCGCCGCACGCGGATGTACCCCGCCCAGTCATTCAGCCCACTGTGCCGGCGGCTGATGTCAGCCTCGGATACGAATGTCGGGCCGTTCCAGTATTGCCGGTACCATCGGTTGTTGGTGTTGAACAGACCGAACGCCACGCGACGGTCGTTGGACGTGTTCCTGACAAACACGCCCATGAATGGCGGGAAGTCCAGCGCCAGATAGATGTCCAAGCGAAACACCTTGTCAAAGTCCGCTCCCGCTGCTGGGTTGCCCGATACCGCCTCCAGCATCCGCGTCTGTCCGACCGTCCCGCCGGTGTCCTCCCAGCCAACATAGCCGAAATTGTTACTTTCGCGCATAGTCACGGAGCCCGTGGCGCGCGGGTCCGCGACACCCACGGAGACCCAGGATGTCGCGTCGGTGATCGGTGAGAACTGCGCGCGATCAAGCGCGCCGCCGCTGCCGCCGCTGCCGGTTATGGCCACGGTAGCCGTGCCGACGGGATCTTCTGTCACGGTGGCCCCGACGAAGTTCAGGCGTATGGCGCCCAGCACGTCGGTGCCACCTTGGGCGACGGGTATTGCGCGCAGAAGCGCCCCGTCGAACTCCAGACCGTCCTCGCCGGGGTTCACCACGACCGCCTGTCCTGCGGCGCCGATGTAGGCGCTGGGCGTGTCGGTCAGGTCGGTGAACGCCTTGTCCAGCGTCACCCAGACCGGATCGGCGTCGGGGCCACCGGAGGTGAGTGCAAACCCCGCCGTGGCCGGGGCCAGAGTCTCCCAGCTACTGGCGCCCCGGAACAGCAGATCGCCGTGGGTGGAGCCCAGGATGTCCAGAACGGCGCTGATCTCGGCGGGGGTGGATAGCGGCACGATGCCCGCGTTCTGAAACGCCTGCTGCTGCCACAACTGCATGAACTCGGGCGTCGGGCGACCCTGCCCATCGGTGATGAAAATGTACGGGCTAAGCGGGGGTACGGCCATCCTCGCCTCCCATGTGGGCCTCAACGTTTGCGATGAACTTGATCCCACCCTCATCGTAGATTCGGAATATCCGGCCTGGGGCGGTAAAGGCCCCAAGAGAACGGAACTCGATCCGCTGGCGGCTGTTCGGGGTCAGTTCGAGCGTGAACACCGGGCTCCACGTCACGCCCCGGTCGTCGGAAAACTGCATCTTCGTGGCAGGCGAGATTGAGTCGGCCAGCAGGCCGGTCGCACCGATCATGCGGAGAGCGTACTGCCGGATAAAGTCCTTGCTCGTGGTCTGCACCATGCCCCGGACCTCATAGATTACCGGGCGCCAGCCTTCGTCCAGAAAGGATTGCGCGGATAGGCGCAGCAACTGACCGCTCCCATCGGCTCCGCCGATCACCATTTTGCCCGTGCGCCAGTGGAACCCGTTCTTGAAATTCCACCCGCCGTACCCGGCCGTCCTGAACCGCGACCACTGACCGGTCAAAGTGTCATAGACCAGCGTTCCCGAGGCGCCGAGGTCAAGGACGTAAAAGGTGTGCCCGTCGAAATCAAAAGTCCATGCGCGCTGCCGCGAACCGTCCAGATCACCTGTCGCCCAGACAACCTGAAAGGCCGCCGATGCCACTCTTGCCATGGCCCCGTCACTCCCTTGCCTGACTACCTGTAGCGACACCTGGGTCGCCCGAACGTAGGCCGCGCTGATCCGACCAACAACCTGCGCGACGACGAACGACGCCCGTACCTCCGGTGGCGTCGCCTTTGACACCGCCTGTACCACGACCGACGTGGTTCGCACCAACCCACCCGAGCCCTGCCGAACGGACTGGACAGCGGAAAACGGGACGCGGGCGGTACTCACGCCTCACTCCGTCCTCACGAGCCGAATACGCCCAGCGTTCAGTGTTGAAGGAGTCAGACCCGCCAACGTGTCGGGGTCTTGCTCGAAAACCTGCCTGAACCACGACGGGTTCAGGTCGATGCTGAGCGCCGTGCCGGTGTCCACCGTGGCAGACGGCCCCACCAGATCAAACCGGATAGACGCGCTGCCAGCGTCCGTCTTGTACCCGCGCGCCGTGACCTGAACGCCCAGCACGCCCGTCACGTCCAGCGGCAGGCGCTCGATGGCGAAGTCGCTGGGGTCGGGGATGCTGACGCCGCCGGTCAGAGTCGCGGCCGAAAAGAACCCGTCGGCCATGGTCTCGGTGGTGGCGATGCTGTTCCCCGCCGCTCCTGCCGCCAGAGCCTGAAGCGTGAACTGCGGCACCAGGAACTCCAGCGCCCCGGCAGAGGTATTGGCGGTCGTTCCGGTCCCATAGACCGTGCCCTCGCCAGCGCCGCCGTTGATCGCGGCGATGATGTTGTCCACGCAGTCCGCGATGGTCGCGCCGATCAGTACCTGGTTGGCACCGGTCAGCGATGACACCCATGTGTAGGTCTGGGAGCCGATAGTCATGGTCTCCGTCGCCGTGGGCAGCGCCTCGAACGTGAAGGTGCCCGTGGCGGGCAGCAGCGGGGCCTCCACGAACGTGTCGTCCCAAGCCGGGCGCTGGTTCAGGACCAGGTAAGATGTCGCCCCATCCTCGGGCTGCTGGGCGGACACGTTCGGCGTGGATAGCGTGGCCGTCCGGGCATAGCTAGACTCGTCGGTGATCGTCGTGTCGTCGTAACCCATCAGCAAAACCACATCGGTCCAATCAGGATCCGATACCCCGCGCGGGAATGGCGCCGTGGGCGGCGTGAAGTCGGAGGTGTAACGGGCTGTGCCCACGGTGAACCGCGTTTCGTCCATCCAGCCGTTAAATCTGCCCGCCTCGTCGGGAACATTCTCCGATGTGAAGAACACGCCGATGCCGAGGAAGGCGGTGCCGTCGAAATAGGTGTTCGCGTCGGCCACCGGGACGCCAAGCTGTACGCCGTCGATGAACACCATGGTCTGGGCTGAGGCGCGGGACACGGCGACGTGATACCAGTGATCGGTCACGGGCACCCACGGCAGACGCTTGACCTCCACCTCGTTGGTCCCATCGGTCGAGATGGACCAGACCAGATCGGACGACACGCCGTCGTAATAGAGCCTGTACGAGCGTAGACCTGCCGCCTCGCGCCATTTGGACATGAGCGTCATGGTGGCGGAGCCGGTCGGCAGCGTGTCGAACCGGGCGAACGTCTCAAAAGTGAAATCGGCCGCGCCGATAGTCAGGGCCGCCGCGTCCGCAAACCGGATACCTGTGCGGTTGGTCTGGTGGTTCAGGATACCGGAGTCGATTTTCTGGCGCGGGGAAGCGCCCCATCCGGCCCCTTCGTCGTCCTCTGCCCGCATCTCCTGCGCCGACACGAACACCTGCCCCAGCAGGTCGTTATTGTACGCCCCTGCGGTGTTGCAGACCACAATATCGCGGATGGCGCGCTGCGTTGTGTCGGGGGTCGCGTCGGCGCTGGTGGAGAAGGCGTTCAGCGACGCGGGCAGGAACCCGATACCCGTGATGCCGCCACTGGCAACGATGGCGAGGTTGGTGCCGGAGAGGACGAGGTTCCCGGCAGAGATGTCTCCAACGTACACGTCAATGGTGCTCGCCTCGGCGGAGGTGATGGACACGCGCATACTCAGGTAATACCAGGTCTGAGGCTGGATGACGGGCGACGCAGACCGCAGCAGAACGTTGGCCTTGGTAACGGAACCGTTTACCGTAGGCTCCGACGCCTGAATAACCATGTCCGTACCGTCAAGGATCATCAGGCGGCCCGTAGTGTCCACGGCCAAACGGAAGGAGATCCTCCCGCTGACATTAGTGAACTGCGCGATCATCCCGTGCGCAATCTCCAATACGGGAAGGTCGGAACAGGAGAACGCGAAGTGGATCAGGCGCGTGGTCTCAGCCGCGCCAGGCAGGACAAGACGCATGGCCTCCGTCCCTTGCACATTGTAACTGCTGCCGCCAAGACTCGTCTTGCTCACGCGGAACGCGTCCGCGATCAGAGCCCTGTCGCCGCTGCGGGCACCCCACACAGGCTCCTCCAGCCGCAGCGTACCCTGCGGACTGGCCATGTTGGAGGTAGCCGCCACCGGATCGCCGGTCCACCCGTCACCGAGAAGCTGCGGAGGTACAAAGGTCCATCCCCGAATGGACGATGATGTGACGTAGGCCGTTGCGACCGCCGCACCGTAGTGATCCATGCTGTTCGCGTAGATGATGGCCATATCAGGACTCCAGAGCGTTGCGTATCATCTGTTCGACCCCGTGGTTGCTGACACGCTGGGGGCCGCCGCCAATAGCGTAAACGACATAATCCGCCCCGACAAGGAACACGGTGCTTTTTATAGTGACAACGGTGCCCTCAATCGCGCCTCGGTCGTAGACCCGGCCCGAGATGGGGGCGAACGGCTCCTGGGCGTTACCGGTCGCGTACCAGACCTCCGTGGAGCCTTCCCCGACAAACCATGCCGTGTCACCCACGACGGTCACGTTGGTCACGTCGTCGGGCTGGCTTTCCGCCGTGGCGAAATCCAGCGGCTGGATTACCAGTTCGCCCGGTCTGACCCAATAGAACCTATCCGTGCCGCCGATGGCGACAAGGACAAAACTCTTGAGCGTGGCCACACCGACGGGAGGCAAGCCGTCCGGCACAGCCACGCCACTCAGACCATGCACCCCGCCGCCGGTCAAAGTCGCGGCGCTCCAGACCATGTTGGCGTCCGTGCTGGTCGTGGCGATGGTATTGCCCTCAGCCAAGTCGGTTCGCGCGGTCACAGTCAGAGTGTCTACTTCGTCAAATACCGCCGTCACCTGTTGATTTTGGCCACCGAGGTTGGCGCTGTAGGTAGTGCCCTGCGCGCCTGTGAAGCTGATCGCCGCCGCTAGATTGGTCAAAGACGCGGCGGCGTCGGCGCCCAGAAGGACGCTCCACGGGCTGGCCAGTGTCCCGGCGCCGTTGACTACCGTGGCGTTCCAAGCGTACCAGACATCGCCTATGCGGATCACCGCTCCCTCGGTCGCGTTGCCGCCCGCTACCAGCCCGCCCGTGGCCCGCGTCCCACCGCTGTATACCTGTAGGAGCGAACCGTCCGCGATGAACAGGCGCTGGTATCCCGCACCCTCGACTCCGGTCATAACCGCGCCGCCGGTGTTGTAGACCGTCCCCGATATAGGGATTACCTCGCCGTTCACCTCGCGGCGGTACAGCGTACCTCCCGAGACGACGAAAGCCGACCCGCCGAACAGCCCGGGCAGCGAGTATATCGCGCGGATGGGTCCGTCACCGTAAACCTCAAGTTCGTCGGTGCCGGGCCGGGCCAGCAGCGCGGCGCCCTTGGCCGTGGCGGGGTTCTCCTCCAGAAACCGGTTGACGAGCGGGATCGTCGGCAGACCGGCGTAGGTCCGCTCGGATTCCGTAAATGAGAGGGGCACGTCAACCATCTGCCAGCAATTCCCAGAGCGCCACATCCGCAGCAGTCTCGCTGAACGCGATCCCCCGCCGACGCAGTTCCTTCTTCATCTCGGCTCGGCCCATGTTCACCGGGCGGGGAGGCTTGGTCGGCGGGGCGGCCTCGACGCCTTCCGGGGTGGTGGTCCAGCCGCTCGGCCAGTCCTCCTTCCGGGTTATCAGCATGGAGGCGCCGTAAGGTCCGTAAACCCAGCGAGGGTACTCCTTGGCCTTCCGCTTCACCCCGCGATCCCCCGGTCAGACACCCACTGGCTGTCCCACGATGTCAGCGACCGCGCAGGCAACTCACCGGCTAGAACCTCTTTACTCTGGCCCCATTGGTTGGAGATGTGCGACACCATCTGCTGGTAACGAAGAACCGTCACCTGGCGAGGCTCGGAACCAAACCGGGGCGACAGGCGCATGGCCAGCGCGGTCACGAAATAATCATCAAAGCCCAGCGGGTAGGGCATATCTGACGCCAGGCCCAAAGGAGTCAACTCCTGCCATGCGGCGTAGTCCGGGCGATAGTGCCAACGGCGCGGCGGGTTCCGGCCACCGGAGTCCACCGCGTCGATGACCTCCTCGGTGTTCGACCCAGACAAGCCGAAGAACGAACCGTTCCCGTCCAGCGTCACAGTGCCCGCGTGTCCTGCGTCCACATACTCCATGACCGCCCCAGGCTGCGGCTGGTATTGGAGGTAAACCCGCACGTCGTCGGTGTTCCGCATCACCAACCGCGCACAAGCGGGCGGGTTATTGATGTTCTGGGGTTCTCTTTCCCCGGACAGCGCCGGGTAGTTGGCCGCGACGGTCGAACTTTTCTGAACCGAAGGGATAAACCACGGCGCCAGACGAATGTTGGTGACGGCCCCAGAAAAAGTGCTGACGATACCTTGCAAGAGCGCCAGACCTTCCGTCTGCTCCTCGTTGGTCAGAACGGTGGACGTGGCGCTGTAGTTGGCCTCGCGGAAAGCAAGGCTGATGATGTCACGCGCCGTTGCCACCTTGGGCCTCCAGGTGCGCTCTTAGATGCTCAGACAGTTCGCGCAGCTTGGGCAGGCCGAGGTTGGGATGGTAGTCCACCTTGTGCTCGTCCAGGAACTGCTTGATCGCCTGACGCTCTGCCTCGGCGGCCTCCTTGGCCTTGGCCTCGGCGGCTTTTACGTCGGCCTCGTTCACGTCCCTGAACTGGTCAGGGTGGTCCAGATACCCCTCTGGGCGGTCGTCCTCGTTGGCGATCACCTCATGCTCACCGTTCGGCCCGTAGACCATCTTGGGGAACTCTTGAAACTCGTATTTCTTCACGGGGGCTTTCTCCTTGATCGGCACGGCGCGTCTCCTCTCCTCTGGGCTTCAAAAAACCTTACCACTGGCTTTGACACCGCGCAAGAAAAAGGCCCAAGGCGAACCCCGGGCCTTGCTTCGTGAGTGGTGAGAGTCTTACAGACCGCCGCCGAAGAACTTCACACCTTGCCAGCGGTTGCGGGCCTGCGCCTCCACAAATATGTCTACACGGGCGCGGTGTTCGCCGGTGCTGGGGTCGGAGGACATCCACAGACGCGGCATGATGGGCGCCTGCCCGTCCCGCTCGGCGTCAGCCAAGCTGCGGCGGAAACCCTGGCCGGTGTACGGCAGGATCAGCGGCGCGGAGTGGCAGACGATGGCCTCTTTCTTGAACATCACTCGCGGCGTGTAAGTCGTGTTGGCGGTGCCCTCGAACGTCACAATGGCGTCGTTGGCCGGGGCCGCGTTCACAGTGGCGTGAGCGTTGTTCACGGTCGTGGTGCCGGTCTGCACGATGATGGCCGGGAAGATCGTCACGGTGGCCGCACCGGCGCCGTTGGCCGTCGCATCGGCCAGAACGGTGAACTGAGCCGCGAACGGGCGTGTCGCACCAATCTCTGGATCCCACGCAGTTACCCCGGCGATGCTGAACACCTCACCCGCCCGGATTGTCGCAGCCGCGCCCAGACCGTCGATGTTCAGAGTCTGAGTCAGGTAGCGCCCAGCGTTATTGCCCGAGTCAGCCACATCGACGTAATTAACGTTTTGCGCCGCGCCAGCGATGGCGCCGTTGGTGCGCGTGCCGGTGGTGATCCGAGCCAACTGGTTGGACGGCATCAGCGGCACGTTGTCGATCATGCCCGAGAAGCCCTGCCGCATGGCGCGCGGCGCCTCGGAGGACAGTTCCGACGTATCGCTGTAGATGTACTTGGCCAGCTTCTGGCGGTCGCGGTGAGTGAAGGCAGCGGAGATGCCTACGTCGCTTTCGATAGACGCTTCCGACAAGCGCGTGCGCGCGGCTGCAACCTCCTCGGGGTCCGTCAGATTGGTGCCCCACGTCCCGGTCGAATAAGGGAACGCCTTAGCGGCCACGTCGAAAATGTGGGCGTCGATCTTGGAGGCCAGGCGGGCAATGCCGTTGGTCAAGGCGCGCGCCTTGCGGGCCGACTGCAAGTCAACCACGGACTCGATGTCCGAGGCACCCATCGACATCCCAAACACACGGTTCAGGGTAAAGGTCTGGGAGCCGAACACGGTGGACTGAACGCCCGATGTCAAGTTGGTGACGGCACCAGTGGTCTCAGTAATGACATACTCGGGGCCGACCTGCTCAGACACAACGAAACCGTTGCGGTCGTTCATCTCGGTAGAGTGAACTTCCCAGTCGATCATGTTGGAGGCGGCCAGATTGTTGCGCAGCGCCGCCATGACGGTGCGCAGGATCAGCCTGGACTGGGGAACTGTGATAGCCATGGTGGCTCCTATCTGCTAAAAAAGGCTCTGTCGAAGGCGTCCTGATCGTCAGGACCGTATTTCCCGTCGCCCGCAGACTGCCGTTTCGGCTTGCGTCCCATGGCAGGCGGGGCTTTCGTGACCTTCTTTGCGGCAGAGGCAGCCGATAGAGAACCCTCCAGGCGCCCCAGTATGCGCAGCCGCTCCTGCGGGTTTGCGCGCGTGAGTGCCAGCAGATCGGAACCATTCTTACTCAGGTGGTACGCAATGTCAACAGCCCTGTCGGAATCCAGCACAAGACGGGCCAGGGCGGGCTCGTAGTCGGTCGCCATCACGGCGTCCTCGAATCCGCGGTACTTCTTCTTGCCCTCCGTCAGAACGTTGGTAAGCCGCTTGCGGTAGTGCGTCGCCGTCTCAGCCTCAGTGCGCTGGGCTTCCTGCTGGCGCCGGGTTTCCGACTCCGCCTGATCGCGCTCCCAGACCCGGTAGTTTACGGTGGCCTCGACAAAATCAGGGTCCACCTCGCCATACCGGAAATCGGCGGGGTCGGGTTTCTTAACAGCCGCTGGGGCGCGCTCAGCGCCTTTTTCCAACGCCTCCAACCGGCGCTCCAGTTCGATGGCGCGCATCTCGGCGGCCAGTTGCGCCTGTTCAGCCGCGCGCCGCTTTTCGGCCAACTCCTTGATCCGGTCCTTGGCCGACGGCTTGCCGTTGCCCGCGCGCTCCTGCGCCGTCAGAACCTCGTCCTGATCGTCTTGGTCGTCGTCTTGGTCGTCGCCCTGATCGTCGCCCTGATCGTCGTCCTGGTCGTCGTCCTGGTCGTCGTCTTGGTCGTCGTCTTGGTCGTCCAGTTCATCCTCAAACCGGTCAGACAGTTCGACAGAGTCCTCCATGTCGTCGTTTATATCGTCGTGGTCGCGCGCCATTTTATTTTCCTTCGTTGGGGGGTTCGGGTTTCCTTGTCTTGGTGGCCGCGTCCAGGCCAGCAGACATGGCGTCAAGGTTCAACCGCGCCTCGTCCAGACCGGCCTGGTATGCCTTGACCTCCACGGCGGCGGCGTCAATAGACAACTTGTCTCGGGCCACGCCGACCTCAGCCATAGTGCGCTCGGCGTCGGCCAACTGCTTCGCAGCGCGAGCCTTGAACTCGGCCGTCTTGGCCTGCACCTCGGCCATGGCCGCCTCAAACTGGGCCTGCTGCATTGCCTGCTGCTGCTGCTGCTGCTGCGCGGCCTGTTGCTGCTGCTCCATGACCTTCTTACGGCGGCTGGGCGGCAGGCGTTCAGGATCGACCATGTTAGGCGGCAGCAGAGACGCCAGGCGCTCCGCGATCCGCTCAGCGCCGGGAATATCAAGGTTCTCCACAATGATGTCAGCAGTGACGTTCCCGATCTGGGGCATGGTGTTCATCAACGTCATTAAAACGTCAACGGCCTCCTGACGCTTGGTCGCGTAGGAAGGCCCAGTGGTGTAACTGATGTCGTACTTGCCCGCCGTCACGTCGGGCGTCGCGTCGCCAGCGTCGCCGTTAATTTCTTGCAGCACCTCAGCGTCGTCGTCGCCTACGACTTTCACTGTCCGGTTGGTGTCATAAACCACCGGGATCAGTTCATTGATGACTCGGCCAGCCTCGGCCAGTGCCGCGTTCATGTTCTCGGTGTATATCGCGTCGCCCAGTTCTGACACCCTCTGGCGGGCGCTGATCGCCCGGCCTGAGACTTCGTTGCTTTGAACACCCAGCGACGCCTCGTGCTTATTGGTCACGTCCTTGATGTCTTGCACAGACATGCCAGCCTCGGTCAGGACCGCTTGGTTCAGGGGCGGGGGTGCAAACATCTCGGGCTTGGCTCCGCCTCCTTGGCTGTCCCAGAACACCACGTTGTCGCCGGTGCGGTGGGCGTTGCGAAACTGGTCAGCAATGCCATCCCTGGCTGCCGACCGGTCCAGCAGCCACTTGGTGGACACCGACTTGGACAGTTCCTCCGCTAAGATCGAGCGCCAAAAGTTATGCAGGCGCTGTGGGTCTTTGGCGTTGCGCACAAACCCCCAGCGATACCGAACAGACGCCTCTTGAAGCGCCCAGCCCTCAACTCGGAAAACGGGCAAGCGCGGAATGTCCAGCCGGTATGGCCCCTCCAAAACGCGGGAACCGGTTAGCACATGACACTCGGCATAACGGCGCACGGTATCGCGGATCATCGGTTGCCCGTCCTTGTCGGGTACGACAAGGCCCGCCCAATCCTGCTCGGGGATGTCCGTAAGGTCAATTACATCGCCCGTCCCGGCCTCCAGACCCAGAGTGACAGGCTCCTCCTTCATCTGCCAGAACTTGGCGACGCGCACAGAGTCCGTGCCGTCCCAGCCGTGGCTGGTCATCAGCGTGTCGTTGTACTCGTCCTCCGGCCACCCGGCGTCGCCCTTCGCCTCGGGGTATGTCCTGTCGAAATCCTCCCGCGTCATGTATTCCGGTACGACACAGTGGTTTGCGTCAGCACCTGTAGGCTCGGTGGATGCCCGGTCCCATATCACGCCTAACGGATCTTCAATCGTCTCAAAAACTATGTCCCGCAGGAACACGTCGTTTTTTGCATCTTTGAGGCAGATAGCAAAGTTCCCGATCCCGCAGATATAGGCGTTGGTCATCGCCTTCTGCGTGGCGTTCTTGGCGTGCTGCTCTCGTGTGATGGCCCGGATCAGACCTTGGCGTATCTCGGCCACCAGCCGCTTGCCGCCCCGCGCCGGAATAACCTTGATGGTGGTGGCGCTTTGGAGCGCGGCGCCGACGTACTGGGCCACAAAAGCGGGCAGGCGGTTGACGGTCAATACAGGCTTCTTCAACCGCTTCCGCAAAGACCGGACGCTTGGATCCCACTGGTCCCCGATCACGAACTGAATATCCTGGCGCGCAGGCTCAGCGTTGTGCCGGTCGGACTCCACGTCCTTCCCGTAAAGGTCAACGACCGCGCGCACAAAAGTGGCGCTGTCCTCGTATTCGACAGGGTTCCGCTGGTCAGTTCTCGGGGGCGAACTCGTGGGTCTGCGTGCCATCAGGTCATCCAGTCTCCGCCGGAGTCAAAGCCATGGGACTCTTGCTGGTAAGGGTCGAAGAAGCCCAGTCGCCCGCGTGTTGGTATCCCGGTGTCAAACTCGACCCTACCACTTGGGGTTTCGTCGGTCAATCCGGCCGTCACCGAGGAGTCAGGGGTGGCAAACGTCAGAGCGAAACTGTCGCTGTCGTCTGGCGACCGGCCCAGTTGTTTCTTGATGTCCACCTTCGACGTGATCTGCACGTCCGTTACCTGACCGCCCATGCGCGCGGTCACGGCCCCAAGGTCTGACATCAGCACGTCCTCGTCTGGGATCGAACACCCCTCCACCGCCATGAACCAGTCGCGCATCCGCATATACATCTCGGCCCGACGGTTCCGTGGCCCCGGCCGGTGCGGGTGGACCGCCTTGAACTGGCTCTGACCGCCGAAATCGACCGGGTAGCAGATGTCCGCTATTTTCGGGTAATGCGCCCGCAGGCCGCTCAACAGCGACGCGCCCCAGCCCCCGCCGTTGTCGATGTTCACCCGGTCTGGCTTCTCCTCTTCGATTACACCGGCGATCCAGTGGATGGCCTCCTGGGGGTCCACCCCGACGCGGCCGCGCTGCCAGCGCAACACCATCCCCTGGCGCAGGCTGATCGAGAACTTGTCGGCCCCTGTGCCACCCCCGGCCGGGTCGACCCCAAGGATTTTTGGCCCGTAGGGTAGAATCCCCTTCCGCTTGCGCGCGCGCATGATCCACACGGGCTTGATGAACAGATCGACGCCGGTAGTCTGGAACGCCTCGGAGGGGCTGGACGGGTACTCCTGCATGAACTGCTCGACGCTGCCCAGCGCCTCGTCTATCTGGAACCGGCGCCAGGCCATCTGCGCCATGTCCAGCCCGAACATCTCGGCCACCTCGCGCTCCGAGGGCAGCCCGTCGCCCTCGGCGTCCGGTCGCAACTCAAACCCCGCCGATACCGGCAGACGGTACTCGGGCGACAAATACCAAGGGATGAAAATGGGCAGGTACTGGATGCCGGTCTGCTCGTCGGCCACGCCGCCCTCGGCGCGCATCCAGCGGCGGTGAAACTCGTTGCCCAGCCCGTTGGCCGTGGACTCCACGAAGATCTCCGTCCCAGGGCTCAGGGGCACCGAGTTGGCAAACCCGGCGAAGTTCTTCTCGGCGTTCTTGTAGAAGGCCGCCTCGGACAAGTGGGCCAGTGTCGGGGTGTCGCCCCGACCGGCCTCGCCCGACCCGCCAGCGGTGGCCACGGTGTAGCTAGAGCCGTTGGAAAACTCGAACGCCTTGGCGTTTGACGTGTCGGCCCGTAGGCGAAAAGGGTTGTTGTCGTTGAACGTCTGCACCATCGAGAACAAGGCGTTCGTGGAGTCCTGGACGTGCGCCATCACCTTGGCGTTGCGATACTTGTGCAACTGCGTCTTGGCGTAAAACCTGGCCCCGACGTAGGTGCTCGAACCTTGTTTCCGCCCTTTCAGGATCAGCGCCCGCACCAGCCCGTGCTCAGCCAACTGCGCCTCTACCTTGGCGTGGATTATCTCCTGAGCCGGGTTGAAGGCCATGCGGACCAGTTGGCTCTCCTTGGTCACGACGTGAAGGCACTGACGGGCGTACAGCGGCAGGTCGGCGCGCCAGGCGCGCATCCGGGCGACGAGGCGGGCCTCGTCAGGCGTCAAGCGCAGGGTCTCGCGCTGGGGGCCGTTCATTCCTTGTTCTCGAACTGCCTGGCGCACAGTGTATGCTGGAGGAACGCCACCGTGGCAATCTCACGCATCAGGTCGTTGGTCGAAAATGTCGTGAACGTGCGGTGGCCGGTCAGGTCGCCAGCGATAACGACCGACCGCAGTTCGCCACACCGCGCCATATCCAGCGCGCTTTCCAGCGTTGCCACCACGTCCGGATCGGGGGCGTCGTTGGCGTTGCGCAGGCGGAAAACTGTGTCACTCATCGCGGAACTCCGTCAGATCGTCAACGTCCGGTTCCCACGACACACCCTCGCGCTCGGCGGGTAGGGGAGCGGGAGACAGTTCGGCGTGGGGCGGAACCGCCCCGGTCCAGCCTTGGGAGGAGGTGGGCTGTCCCGGAGCGGTCTCTGCCCCAACCCCTTCACCCTGCACAACCTCGTAATCCCCGTCAAGGGCGTCGAGCAATTCGTCTACGCCACGCTTGTCCGTCACCTCGACCTCCTTCGTAATGATCTTGGGGAACAGCTTGGTGTAGAAATCGTTTTCGTTGTCCTTGGCCCACCCGGCCAACGCCTCGGCTCCGCCGATAGCCTCAAAAGCGTAAAGAACAGCCCCGCGAGCGTACTTCCCCGCGCTTTCCGCGATACGCCCGTCCATGACCACAGGTCGCAGCGGTCCCCCCGTGACGGCAGGCCGCTCGGCAAGATCAAACCGGGGAATGGAAGGTGTAACGGTCATGCTGCCAAGATGGGCCATGTACGGCCTTGGGTCAACCAGTTGTCGCCGGTGTGACGGAAACCGAGGAGACGGGGTTCACACCGGCGACATGGCTGTATCGCCCGCCACGAAATCTTGTAGCGCGGTCGAAAGTGCTCGTCAATATCTGGTGTTCGCAGTCTTTACGCGCTTTTTGTTTCTGCCCCTGAGGTTTTTGCTCGCCGGTGTGGCGGTCATGGTCTTTCCTTCGCTCTGGGCGTCAACCTTGGGCAGGCGCTCGCGGATAGATCTTATCTCGGTTTGGGCAGCCGCAGCCGCAGCAGCCCCTTTCGCCGCCCCGGCTCGGCCCATGGCCGCCCCGGCTCGACCCTTCGCGGCCCCTTTCGCGCCGGGCGCAGGCGGTCTCGGGCTGGATACGGGAGCCGAACTTTTGGAAGCCGAACTTTTGTCGGCCGCCGTGTTTGTCGAGTACGACTTGCCATTCCACATGAAGGTTTTACCCGGGCCTTTGGCTTTTCGGGCTTCTGCAAAGGCTTTACCAAAACTTTTCATCGGGGGCTCCGGTTTTATTTGGCTTGAATTTGGCTGGTGGGGGGGGTGTTTTGTCAACAGGTTTTTGTGCGCGTGGTCTTTAAGCCGGTTGGTTTGTGGCCGGCGCGTCGGGTAAGTGGTTTATTTGATGTTGAGTTATTGAAAAATAGGATGCGAAAAAACTGGGGCGCGCGGTTTTTTCGGCCCATAGCGTACAGTACGCGCCGCGCCACGAAGCACCCCCCGGGGTCAAAACGAGAACGAACCCAGAACAAACCCAGAACGCCGCGCACGCCGCGCACGACGCGCACGCCAACGGGATCGCCCAGGCGACTCCGTATGCTCTGACCCTAAGCGAACATTGTGATTCGCTCAAGCGAAAATATGAAAACAGACTGTTTTCGACGTGTGCCCAGATCAGGGTAATTTATTATTTCGCAGGACTCCTTACATGGTAGGCTGTCAACACCAACATAGGGGACTCGGAGATGAACGCCACAGATCGGCACACGAAAGAGCGTGAGATTCGCGTCTTGATCCAAGACGCGCTGGACGAAACCACGACGCACGCTGTTGCCTGGCGCCTCCAAGCGGCGTTGAACACTCTGGACAGCATGGCCGAGGCGAAGGCGCGGCGCGCGAAGGCGGAGTGCATAGCATGAGATACACCTACGCTTGGCCGTTCCGGTCCTACGAATCCGCGATGTTGCGCCTTGCTGATCTGGTGGCGGAGGGCGACGTTTCGCACGGTGAAGATCCAAGGATTGAATCCTACCGTGCGACTCAACTCGACACTGGGCGCGCAGTCACCCGATTCAAGATTACGTTGGAGTCGGGCCAGTGAAGGAATCCGGGCGACCCCTGTTTTTTGCCCGTACGGCTGCGCTAGGGGTTTTCGGGTAGGGTGACTAGGGCAACGGCCCTGGTGCCGTTCAGTGGGCCAGAAAACCGGGTCTACGTCTGTTTTGAAAGGGTGAGCTATGCGAGAGAGTGATATTGTTTATGAGTCTGGCGCCTTGTGGGTCGGGCGTGAGGCGCCGGGCACCTGGACGGTGTACCGGGCAGGGGCGACGCATAGCGTGGCGGAGTCGTCCTATGCGCGCTCTGACCTGGCCGTGTTTCGCGCCGATTACTTGGTGGCGCGCGACCAAGGGCTTGACAGCGCACGGGCGACGGCAGCGGCGCTGAAGATGTTGCGGCGGCGCTTGGAGGCGCCCAGATAGTGGAGGGACAGGGTGGCGCGGCGCGCCATCATTTTTTTATGCCCGACTCTTTACATATTATTTTACGGGAGACTACAACGTCAGGATTCTTTCCTCGCTTTTGTGGTTGCTACAGACAGACAGTAATAAATAATAAAAGATTAACTATTATTATTTTAATTACTCCTGTCTTACAGTAGGGGGGAGAGACCCCCCCCCCCCGCGCGCGTCGCGCGCGTCTTGTTTAGCCCGGCGACAGACAGGAGTACCGTTAAAAAAATAATAACCGCCTAACTACCTGAAACCAAAGCAGCTTATTTTTATATTGACACCGGCGCCCGAGCACCCTATTTTCGACGTATCACAACGCGAGGAGATTCGATCATGACCGCCACACACTTCGCCCACAAGATTCGTATACCGGGCCACAAAAGCAAGTTTTCCGCCTGGTTCAAGGGCGACCCGTTCGGCCCATCCGCGTCTCTTGTGGCGCTAGTTGATGCCGTGCGGATCGACTCCAAGGGCCGTAGCTACCCCATTTCCGACAACGTTCGCGCCATATTGGTGCGCGGCGGATGGTCCGCCGGATATGTCGGCACATTCCAGCACAAGGAATCCTAAGACATGTATGTACCGCCCATTGTACCTGTTCCACACCGTTTCTGGATCCACACGTCCGGGCGCAAGGCTAGCGTTTACGGATCCGCCCCCTATTTGACAGAATCTGACAAGGCAGACTGGCAGATTGTCGAGTCAGGCTGGACCTGGCGCGACGATCAGCGAGGCACAATCGGCCTTGGCCGCGCCTCCGTCGCCACCCTACAGGAGGCGCAGGCCATTGCAGATCGCGCTAACGCGCTCCTTTATCCCCGCCACATCGCTAAGGAGTCCTAAGATGCCAACTCTAGCCGCCCTCACCAGGCGCGCCCAGGCGCGCGCCAGCGGCGACATGTCGCTTGTCGTTTTGAACCTCAACCCCATAGGCGCGCCGGTCTATGTGATCCGAGACGCCCGGGCGTACGATACCGCCGGGCGCGGCGCTTGTGTTGCGGGCCCGTTCTATGGCGCCCAGGAGGTGGAGTCGTGAACCTCTGGCGCCTCACCTGGTCGCACGCGCTTGGCGTCTATTGGATGCACATGCGCCGTTGTGACGGCGCGGCGGCGGAGTCTTGGCTCGATCTATTCCGGCAGGATGAGCCCGGCGCCCTTTATGTCCTGTCTGACAAGGCGCCGAGTCTTGTCGGGGTTGACCCTGACCTTGCACGCCACCCCGCCACCCTCTGACACTAGGAGAACAAAGTGAGCGACATCATAACCGACTACATGCTGGGGCAGGAGTGCCGGGAACTAGCACAGGACATCTTTGGCGAGATGCTGACCGGCCTAGCCCGGGACGAAACGCCGAAAGACCATCTTGACGACATGCGGGACCGCGCGCGCGAATCCGTGGATGGACACCATTGGGTCATTTACACCCATAAAAGCCTGCTGATCTGTGCCCACTGTGACACCAGCGACGGCGAGGCGTTCGTTGAAGATACAGGTCTTCCGACTCCGTTCAGCCTGTCCACCATCGCCACGGCCATTGTCTTTGGCGAGATGCTCGCACGGGCCGAGATGGCGTTGCAGGATCTTTGCGACGACTGGGAGGACACCCGGCCAGACGAGGAGCCGGGCCATGCCGAGTAAAACCATCACCCCGCCACCCTCTGACACTAGGAGACCCGCACCATGACCACCCTTTTCAAATCCGCCCGCGACATTGCCAATGGCGACCGCGCCACCATGGCGCGCGCCAAGGCAGGCGACGAGTCAGCGCTGCGCGCCGTGTATCTCGATTATTGCAACAACTTTCTGACAGTCGCGGGGTTCGCGCAACACTACGGAATCGGCGCGGGTTCGGCGGAATGTTACATTGCCTGGGGCAGAGAACTGCACGTCCTGGCCAATAAGGAGTCCTGACCCATTGCAGCACGGCGCCCCACATACCGAGACCCAGGCCGAACGTGTCGTGGCCAACTGGTTCAATCTGTTGGCCATGCACCTTATGCGCCTGTGGCGCGATGCCGGGATTGACCCACACCGGGCGGATTCGCAGGGGTGCGTGACCATGTACGCGGGGGCTGACTGATTATTCGGGCGGCGCTGTGGCGCCGTCCTGGTGGCCTGTCACAAGAGGAGATTCAACAATGCCAAACGAAACAATCACCATACCCGGCTACATGGGCAAGCCCTGGACGATCACGGGCGACCTGTCCGGGAGACTGATGGTTCACAAGACGGGTAAATCCTGGGTTGTCACTCACACCGTCAGCGGGGCCAAGGTCTGTGGCGAGGGATACCGCTTGAAGCGCGATGCTATCGCAGCGCGAGGGCGCCTGCTGGCTTTGCTGGCCGACTGGGCCGCTCCCGATATTTACGGGCTGGCAAAGGCCGCCGGAATCAACGACCCCGCCGACTTTGCCCGGGCCGTCCGCCCCCTGACCTATGAGGACAAACGCTGATGCTTTTGGTTATCCAAGTCGCCGCCGGGATCATCCTGGCCCTGTACATCATCGCCGCAATAATGGATCAATGACATGGCACACCACCCTTTTCTATCCACCATCGCCAAGCGTAAGGCCATCGCCGCCGCTATCAGCGCCGAGTTGTCAGAGTCGTTCGGCGCGCCCGTGGCGCTGGCACCCTGCACCCTGCACCCGGGGGATTTCTCTTTATGCCTGGAGGACTACGAGACCGAGCGCGGGCCGGTGCGGCGGGTTTCTATTGACGTAAGCGCGCTATGTGTCTCGGTCCACTCCAAGTTCGGGTTCCCGGCGCACGCCCCCAGCGGCGCAAACCGGTATTCGGGTAAATGGAACCACTATTTTTGGCCGCGCGAAGGCGACACGGTGGAGTCGTGGCGCGCCGATATGCTGTTTCAACTGGGTCATGTTGCCTATGAACTGCGCCCCACTGGGCGCGTGCGGGCTGATCGGCCCAGCCCCTGGGAAACGTGGAGGTCCGATGTTTTGGCTTTATGACTGCAACGGCACCCTGCGCCCCTGCGACACGCTGGAGGACGCCCAGGAGGGCGCCGCCCTGGCCCTGGAGGCCGCTGACGATTTTGAGCGGCGCATGGGCTGGGCGCCGTTCTGGGCGCGTGCCGTCGAGATCCGGCAGGGGCGCAAAGGACTGCTGTACGACTACCGGATTCACGGCGCAAGCGGCGGCGACTTTATTGCGCAAAACACCCGGCTTTACCGGGATCACCGCGCCATCCGGCGCCACATGAGGAGACAGGGAAAATGAGCAATTTAGAAGAACACGAAGCCGAACAGGCCGCGATCACCGGCGCTTGTGAAGCGGGCGAGTGTGACCACCCCGATTGCCGCGAGGAGTCCACCGCGTGGCACGGGCTGCGGTGCCCCGAGTGCGACAAGGACCACGATCTGAACGTGGCTTTCACCGGCACCGCCCGGTTGACCGTTGACGGGTCAGAAGACAACGGCGCCCACGAATGGGACGACAAGAGTCCCCTGTTTTGCGGCGCCTGTGGCTTCAACGGTCTGGCGGAGGAGTTTAAGCTGTGACCGTCGGACCGACGCTTTCGGACAAGATGAAACACGCCTGCTGGCGTCCCGCCAGCGGGCACCCGAGTGGCAGATGGCGCGTCGTACGGCAGTTTATACCCCCGTTGAAGCCCGCGCCCGGCGCCCCGGCGTTCCAGACGGCAACAGGCAAGACGGGGCGTGTTCGCCTGTTCAAGACCTACGGCGCCGCACACCGCGCGGCCATCGCCCTTGAACACGCGGAACCCTACGACAACGGGCGATTTCGTGAGTTGCACAAGGATTCTGAATCATGACCTGGCCCACCTATCCAGACGCCCCCGGCCTGCCTGAGTACATCGCGCGCCACAACGCCCGGCAGGCGGGGGCCACCCGCCCCGGTCCGCTGGGGGCCTATGGCGCCGCCGCCGATGTGTGGCGCGATGGCGTGCTGCTGTGGCGGTCCTATGACCTGGCGCTGGCCGAGTCGCCTGACGACTGGGCCGAGCGGACCTGGCGTCCCACCTTGGGCGACAACTGGCCCAGGGACCACCAGAGCGGCCCCTGGTCGGCCCCCGGTGTGCCGCCGACGCTGCTGGGGCCTGTGCCCACCATGGACGCCCTGAGACACGTCGGGACGGCCCAGGACGTGGTGGACCTGCTGGGCGCGCTGGCCGCCATCGCCTCGCTTCCCGCCCCACCTTCTGTCGGCCTCGACATGCCAAGCGAAAGGGCGATACATACCGCCATCAGCCGCGACGACGACGGCTGGGTGACCCGCGTGCTGACCGACGGCCCCGTGACCGTCCGTGCGCTGATCGGGCGCTGTGAGCCTACCCCGCCCGATAAGACCGCCTCAAAGATTATCGACTGGCGCGTGGCCCTGGAGCGGCGGCGCGTGCGGGCGGGGGCCATCGACGCGCAGCTTGCGGACGGGACGCGGGTTTTCCGTGCGCCCGCCGACGCCCCGCCGCACATCCTGGCCCGCCACGCCAAGGCGGCGCTGGGTATCCCCGGCCATCCTGCCGTACGCCAACGTGACAGCTTGGTCTGGGTGCTGGCCTGCGCCCCCTACCTGATGACGATTGACAGAGTGTCAAGCGCAACCTAATCTGTCCCGAGGAGACGAGACATGCCCACAAACGACGAGATTGACCGGATCGCGGATCGCGTTCTGGAGCTGATGACTGACGGCAGACCCCGCACCGCCAACGACATTGCCTTGCGCGTGAAAGCCCCTCCTGATCTGGTGGCTCTGGTTATCATGCGTCTGTGCCGGGCGCGCGAACTGGCGCGGCGGAACCGCAGCGGGTTTGCCATCTACACACAGCCACGGGGGCTGGGCGCGTTCAAATCGACCAGGAGGGCAAGTTGATGGGTGGCGACCGTTTGCGCGCAGCATACCGCGCCCAGCGTCGAGCGGAGCGCCACGCCCGCCTTGTGCTCGCCATTGGTGTACTAGCGGGCGCACTGGCCCTTATTGTCGCCTTGGCGGTGCTGTGACCTTGACCGCTTGCACCCTGACACCCTAGACAGACCGGACCGCCCGAGGAGACGCGCGTGACAATCGACAGAGCAATGGCGTATATCGCGGAGCGGGCCGTGGCGCCCGATGTGGCCGCGTTTACCGGCCTAGACTTGACCGAGGACGCGAGGACAATAGACCCGGCGTTCTTTCCTCGCCCGGCTCTGGTCATACCGTACCTGACGGTGGAGGGCTCAATAAACGGGTTTGCCCGCGTGCGGTACTTCGACCCGCCCGAGGTCGGGGGCCTGCGCAAGCGGGCGATCCGGTATCAACAGCCCAAGGGCACCGAGCCCCATATCTACCTGCCCCGCGTCCAGGGCCACGACTGGCGCAATACTCTGGCCGATCCGTCCGTGCCCTTGGTCATCACCGAGGGCGAGGTAAAATCTACCAGTGTCATGGCCAACACCGGGATGCCCACCATGGGCCTTGGCGGAGTGTTCATGTGGGCCGACCACAAGACGCCGCTGCCTTTGATGCAGCAGACCGCGTGGGCGCGGCGGCGCGTGTTCATCGTATTCGACTCCGACATCGACACAAAGCCCGGGGTGCAACTGGCCGAGGCGCGCCTGGCCGAATGGCTGCTACGCCAACGCGCCGTGGTCCATACCTGCCGCCTTCCGCCTTCGCCCAGTGGGGAGAAGCAGGGCGCCGACGACTTCATTGCCGCCATGGGCGCCCAGACATTCTTGGGCGCGTTACAGGCGGCCAGATCCATGACCGACATGGACCTGCGGGTTTTGGAACTGAACGGCGAGGTGGTCTGGCTGGACGGAGAGGAGAAGCTGATCGAGGTGGCAACGGGGAACATGATCCGCAAGGACTCGTTCACCAGCGGGAGCCGGTACGCGACCCTCAAGGTGCCGGTGCAGGACGGGAAGGGGGTCAAGATGGCCAAGGTGGCCGACGCATGGCTCACCCACCCAATGGCCCGGAGGTATAGCAACACGTTGTTCGTCCCGGGCGGCCCGGAGGTAGTGACCGAAGGGGGCGAAACGTACCTGAACATCTGGCGCGAACAGCCCTGCATCCCGGGCGACGTGTCGCTCTATCTGACCCTCACCGAATGGCTGTTCCGCGACACCTTGGGCGACGAGTGGGATTGGCCCATCAAGCTGCTGGCCTTCAAGACTCAGAACCCGACGCAGAAAATTCCGTTGGCGATCATGCTGATTGGCGAACAGGGGTCTGGCAAGAGCGTGTGGGCCGGTTTGTCCCGCCTGGCGTTCGGGGCCTACGGGGCCAGCCGCAACGGCAAGGACATCGCTCAGGACTGGAACGGTTTTTTAGAGAAGGCGCTGCTCTGCACCATTGACGACGTACATACTCGCCAGATCCGGCAGAACATCGAGACCTTGCGCAACTGGATCTCCGAGCCGAGGATCGAGCGCCATGAGAAATACCTGAAAAACCGCGAGGTTGACAACTATTCGCTGCTGATCCTGACCTCGAATTATAGGGACGCGGGCGCCTTCGCCCATGACGATCGGCGGTTTCTGGTGGCGGGCTGCCCACCGATCGACAAGGGCGAGGAGTTCTATGGGCCGATCTGGGAGTGGTTCCGATCCGGCGACGCGGGGCCGGCCCTGTACCACTACCTGCTGACCTACGATCTGGAGGGCTGGCGCCCGCCGGTCAGAGCGCCCCAGACTGCCGAGAAGCGGATGGCGCACGAGGAGAGCCTGACGCCCTTCCAGCGCCTGGCCCGCGACATGGTGACGAGTGACGCCAACGTGGTCGATATGTGGCTGCGCACCGCCGAACAGTGGGCGTACGCGGTCCTGACCACGCCTGGATCACCCGACGCGCCCCACGCCAACGAGATACTGGCGTCGATCCAGTCATTCCCGATCCGCCCTTGGTACACCGCCGACGAGCTTTGCCTGATGTTCCCGCACATGCTGCGAGACCTGCAAGGCGCTACGCGGATGTTTTCCCAGGCTGCTGTGCCGGGGAAAGTCTCGACCGCCCTGCGCAACGCCGGGATATACTTCCTGCGCAACACCGACCACCCGGACGGGTTCATGTGGAAGGGGCGCCGCGCCGCGTTCCTGATCGTGTGCCCCAACGCCGGATACCCCAAGGCGATGGGGCAGGCCGACTTCGACGCCTACATGGCCCAGATGGGCACATTCAAGCCAAGCGCGAGATTCAAGTAAACTTATATTGACACCCGCGCCGAAAACGTTACTATTGGCACACATCAACCCGAGGAGAACTGACATGCACGAACGATTCCAGAAAGGCGGCCCCATCCCCAACAGCGTGGGAGCCATGGCCGATCTGTACAGCGAGGTCCGCGACCTGCGGCTGGCCATGCAGAAGGCGACCAACGAGGTGAAGGAGCGCGAGACAGAGGTCCACAAGATGATCCTGAACGCCCTTGTGGAAAGCCCGGACAACGGCGCAGCCGGTGAAAAGTACCGCGTCCAGCTTGTGAAGAAAACTTTCCACACCGCGAAAGACTGGGCCTCGTTCCACGCCTACGTCCGTGAGAACGGCAGCTTTGAACTGCTCCAGAAGCGCCTGAGCGAGACGGCACTGAAGGATCTGCTGGAGCAGGCGGCGGCGGCGGGGTATCCCGACTGGCTCCCGCCCGGGATCGAAAAGGCGGAACTCGACGCCCTGTCGTTCAGCAAGGTCTGACACACACCCCAAGGAGCAAACCAAATGACCAACCTCCCCACTGCACCGGGCACCCAACTGCCCAGCAACCCCGCCGACATGCAGGACGTGTACGCCCGTTACGCCCAGGCGTACACCGAGACTGAGCCCGTTTCGGGCCAGTCGATCAAGATCAACAACGGGGTCATGTCCCTGGGCGATCAGGTGATTCCGGGCAACCAGTTCGCGGCGATCATCCTCGACGCGGCGCACATCAACGCCTTCTACTCGACCACCTACAACCCGAACGTGGTGCTGCCGCCGAACTGCTACGCCATCGCGCGCAATGAGATGGAACTGGCGCCGCACCCCGACATGGCGAAAGACCTCCAGCACTTCCAACCCCAGGCCGAGCGGTGCAACGCCTGCCCCCACAACGTGTTCGGCTCGGCCCGCCAGGGGCAGGGCAAGGCGTGCGGCAACCGGCGGCGTCTGGTCCTGCTGCTGGCCGGGGCGTACCCCCAAGGGCAGTTGCAGCCCTTCACGGACATCAGCCACTACGCCACGGCGCCCCTGCTGACCATGAGTGTCGCGCCTACCAGCGCCAAGAACTGGGGCCGCCTGGTCCGGCAGGCGGCGGCGGAGTACCAGCGCCCGCCGTTCGGCGTCATCAGCCGCGTCTACGTCTACCCCCACGAGAAGCACGGCAAGGAAGCCGTCGGGTTCGACATCATTGCGCCCCTGCCCGACGACTGGGCGCCCACGGTGTTCAAGCGGCAGCAGGAGGCACAGATCGAGGTGATGGCCGGGTACGAGCCTCCACAGCGCCAGCAGGGCGCCCCGCAGGGCGGCTGGGGTCAGCAGGCTCCCGTTGCAGGCGGCGGGTTCTACGGTGCCCAGCAGGGCCAGCCAGCGGCGCAGGGGTGGCAGAGCGGACCCGGCGCGCCGGGGTTCGGCCAGGGCGGCGGAGGGTATCGGTGATGTCCACGCCGCCCGTGGCCGAAGGCGTCTCCGACAGCGGTGTTCCGCTGGACGGGGCCGCCGCCTTTATCTCGGGCTGGGGTGAGGCGGACAATCCGTTCCCGCCCGGGTCAGCCGCGCGCAAAGCGTGGAACCGCACACGGTGGCAACAGTGCGCGGACGGTGAGCCTGAGAGCGAAACCGTGACCGGGCCAGATGACAGACAGTTCGCGGTCCTGGCCCTGCCGCCAAACTATTCCGACTCCGACGCGGCCGCCCGGGCCGAGATTGCCGAACAGCTTCACGCCCTGGAGATGGATTACAAGGCCCGGGCGCGGCCTCTGCTGGACCGGATCGTGGAGATTGAGTCCCGCTACACCAAGCGGCTTTACATGATTCCTGTCCCGACCCCCGAGGAACCCGCAACATGACCCACGCCACGGACACAATGCGTCTGGAGTTGCGCGAAGCGATCTACACCCTGCTGGCGGAACGGCGGGAGGTGCTGCGCCCCAGCGAGATCCTTCACGCTCTGAGTTCCGATGCGCGATTCATGCTGTGGCCAAACTGTATGCACGTCACCGCGCAGCTTTACGCCCTGGTCGAACACCCACGTAAGGTCCGCAGGGTCTGGATGCCCCTGATCCCGACCAGGTTCCAACGGGCGCGCGGCCATCGCGGGGGTTTCCGGGGCTGGTGCGTCGGAGACTTGTCGCGCGATGAACTGAACAACCTGCGACGGCAGACCGCCGCGCTCAAGGAAGCACCGTTTGCGGGCGTATGTGAGGTACGCTGATGACCCCCATCTGGACACTGGACTTCGAGTCGGAGCCGATTGGTCCGCGCCCGCTGCATTATCCGCCCAAGCCCGTGGGGTTGGCTGTCCGCACGGTGGACGGCGAACAGTGGTATCTGTCTTGGGGCCACCCCAGCGGGAACAACTGCACCCAGGAGGACGCGGCGCGACTGCTGCGGGCGATCTGGGACAACGGGCGCCCCATCGTGTTCCATAACTCCAAGTTTGACCTGTCGATCTGCTACGAGGTGTTCGGTCTGCCGGTCCTGCCGTGGGACCGTGTTCATGACACCATGTTCCTCGCCTTCCTGCTGGACCCGTATAGCCGCACACTGGGGCTGAAACAGTTGGCGGCGACGTGGCTGGGGATGCCCCCCGACGAGCGCGACGCGGTGGCCGACTGGATTCTCGATCACAAGGCGCAGATGCCGCGTTTCGAGTGGATGGTGAAACCCGACGGCAAGCCGGTCACACCCACCAAGAGTAACGCCGGGGCGTGGATCGCCTACGCCCCGGGAGAACTGGTCGGACCCTACGCCCTGGGCGACGTGGACCGCACCTGGCGCTTGTTCCAGATCATGCTGCCTGCCGTCCTCCAGAGCGGCATGGGCGACGCCTACGACGTGGAGCGGCGCCTGCTGCCCCATGTCATGGAGAACGAGCGCACCGGCCTGCGCGTCGATCTGGCGCGGCTGGAGCGCGAGGTGGCCGAGTACCGGCGCTGGTTCCAGATGGTGGAGGGCTGGCTGCGCTGGCGTCTGAACGCGCCGGGCCTGAACCTAGACGCCGATCAGGACGTGGCCGACTACCTCGAAAGCCTCGGGATCGTGACCGCGTTCGGCAAGACCAAGACAGGCAAGCGGTCGGTGGCCAAGGACGCATTGACCCCTGATATGTTCACCGACCCCCAGGTGGCGTCGGTGCTGGGGTATCGGAACCGCCTCAAGACGTGCCTTTCGATGTTTATGGAACCGTGGCTGAGACAGGCCCGCGAGTGGCCTGACGGGGAGGGGGTCGGGCGTATCAGTTGCGAATGGAACATGGTCTCGAACCCGGACGGCGGTACGCGGTGTATGCCCGCCGGGCAACTGATCCAGACATCGCGCGGGTATATCCCGATTGAGGATGCGCGGGTCGGGGATCTTGTCCTGTCGCACACTGGCGAACCGAGGATGGTGGTGGCCGCCTTTGCCAACGGCGTGAAGCCCTGTTACCGGGTCACGCTCCAGAACGGGCTGAGCCTGGTTACGACCGGGAACCACCTGTTCCAGACTCGCACGGACTGGGTGGCTGCCGAGAACCTGACGCCCGATCATCTTGTCAGAGTGGCGTCGATGCAGGAGGTGTGGCGCGCCGTCCCCACATGGGATGGCCAGTTCGAGGTCAGTTCCTGGGGGCGCGTCAGAAACGCAAAAACAGGGCGGGTGCGTCGCCTGAACCGAAAAGGCGCATGGGGGCACCTCAAGGTGACACTCAAGGCGGGCGGGCGTAAGGAGGACCACGCGGTTCACCGCCTTGTCGTCGCCGCGTTCTCCGGCCTGACCGCAGGGCTGGAGGTGCGCCACATCAACGGAATCGCGTGGGACAACGCGCTTGAAAACCTGACTGAGGGCACAAGCGTCGAAAACAAGGAGGACGCCAAGGCTCACGGCACCATGTGGCCACGGAATTACAAGGAAACTAAACTGTCCGAGGAGGCCGCAGCCAGAATCAGAACCCTGCCCGTCGCGGAGCGCGGTGGAGGCGGGGGGCCGACCAATGCTCAACTCGCGGCGGAGTACGGCGTTTGTGAGCGCCTTATACGCGCCGTCCGTTCCGGCCAGCGGTGGCCGGGTGTGCCTCCGGCGGCGCGCAAAGGACATTTCTGGTTCAGCCGTGTCGCCAAGGTCGAACAGGTCGTCCCACAGATGACCTATGGGGTGGAGGTGGCTGACGACCACAGCCACGTCACGGGCGGGATCGTCACGCACAACACTGGTCGCCCCTCCACGCGCAACCACAACTTCCTGAACATCTCGAAGGACTTTGACGACAAGGGCGACGGGTACGAGCATCCGGCGTTCCTGGAGGGTCTGCCACCGCTGCCGCTGGTACGCCGCTACATCGTGGCCGACGAGGGCTGTGTCATCAACGGGCGCGATTTCTCGGGCCAGGAGATGCGCGTTTTCGGTCACTATGAGAACGGCGAACTCCAGGCCCGGTACATAGCCGACCCCAATCTTGACGTTCACGCCTTCGTGGGCGAGAACATCGCGCAGATGACTGGGCAAGACCTCGGGCGCGGCAAGGTCAAGGTGCTGAACTTCCAGGCCCTGTACGGCGGCGGTGTACCGGCGGCCCAAGCCAAGCTGCGCTGCACCTACGACGAGGCGAAGCGGTACAAGACGTTCCACGACGCGGCCTTGCCGGGACGGAAGGTGCTGGCCGATCAGTTGTCGTTCATTGTCCGCACCGGCGGCGCGATCCGCACCTATGGCGGGCGCCTCTATGTCCGGCCGCCAGCGAAGAAGCAGAAGGACGGTCGGATGGGGGATGCTGATTACATCCTTATCAACTACCTGATCCAGGGCTCCAGCGCCGACGTGACCAAGCGCGCCCTGCTGACCATGCTGGAGGACCCCGAGTTCGCCAGCCGGTGGATGCTGAACGTGTATGACGAACTGGTCATTTCCAGCCCCGCCGAGATTGCTGACCAGCAGTCGCTGGTGATGAAGCGCGCCATGGAGGGCGTGCCCCTGCGCGTCAAACTGCTGACCGACGCGGAGCAGGGGCACGACTGGGGCGACATGATTGAAAGGGCGGACCTGTGAAGTATTCCTCGAACCATCGTCTGAACGACCGGCAGCTACGCCTGATCCTGTCCACGCCGGGGCCGTCCCAGGGCGTGGCCGATCTGGCAGGCGTCACAAGCCCGGCGGTCTGCTACATCCGGCGCTTAGCGACCAAGGCCGCCCGGCGCGTCTACGACGAAATGGTGGCCGAGGGCCTGCACCCCCACGTCGTCACGACGCCCAAGGCGGCGCGCAACCGCTTCACGCCTGCCGACATCGAATCCATCCGGGCGTCCTCGGTCCCGTCCACCCACCTTGCTGCGTCGCTGGGCTGTTCCGCGTCGCTTATCCGAATGATCCGAACAGGGAAATCCTACCGATGACATACAACATCACGTTCTCATATTCCGCCTGGTCGATGTGGGAAAAGTGCCCCGCCCAGTACAAGTACGCAAAGATCGACAAGCTGCCAGTGCCTGAGAACCCCACGTTCGTCAAAGGGCGGCGCGTTCACAAGGTGATGGAGCAGTACGTCAAAGGCGAACTGGAGGCGCGCCCGCAGGAGGCGCACCTGTTCACCGCCCTGGCCGACGGTCTGCGCGACGTGCCCGCTGGTCTCAAGATCGTGGAGGAGCAGATGGCGTTCGACCGCGACCAGCGCCCGGTCGGGTGGTTCGGCAAGACCGCCTTTTACCGCTATGTCTGGGACGTGGCCGTGCTGGACGATCCAGCGCGCCCGGTCCACATCGAAATGGCCGACTGGAAAACCGGCAAGATGTACGGTTCTTACGACGCCCAGATGCAGATATTCTCGATTCCCGCCTTCCTGCGGTTCCCGTCGCTGGAGTCCTTCGCGGGGAACCTGATCTATCTGGAGAGCGGCGACAGCGTGAGGACGGTCTACACGCGGCCGCAGTTTGAGAACGGGTTGAACGATTTGTGGCGGTCCAATGCCGCGATGATGGCCGCTGATCGGTCGTTCACGCCGAAGCCATCGCGGGATGCCTGCCGGTTCTGCGACTTCCACGCCAAGAAGGGCGGCCCCTGCCAGGATGGTGTGTGATGTGGGTGAAGTGCAAATGTTGTCACCGCTGGACAGCGGCGGTTCTGGAGCCCGATTTCTGCGAATGGTGCGGGAGCGTGGTGGTATGACCCCCGAAGGCCGGATTATCAGCCACGTCAAGACGGTGGCGAAAGAGCAGGGCTTGCGGTTCGTCCGTGTGTCCTTCCGCCCCGGGGTGGAGGTCGGCTGGCCCGACAGCATCATCATGGGGCCGAACCGGGGGCTGTTGTGGGTCGAGACCAAGGCCCTGGGCAGACCTTTGCGCCCGATACAGGCGAATCGGAAAGAGGAGATAGAGGCCATGGGCCACGAGTACGCCAAGATCGACAACCGGAACGACGTGAGTGCGGTGCTGGTCGCCTTCGCGGCCCGCTGTGCGGCGAGGGGCGCGTGATGCCCGACGGGTCTAACATGGCTCCCCCTCCGGTCTACTGGCTCCTGCAAGGGGACTGCATCGAGCAGATGCGCGCGCTCGGCGATCAGTCGATTCACTGTGTCGTCACGTCGCCGCCCTATTTCGGCCTGCGCGACTACGACATGGAAGGGCAGATCGGGCTGGAGGATACGCCGGACGCCTATGTGGCCCGGCTGGTCGGCGTGTTCCGCGAGGTGCGGCGGGTGCTGCGCGATGACGGCACCCTCTGGCTGAACCTCGGAGATAGTTACGCCAGTACGGGCGGTCACACAGCACAGGGCGCCGGTTCCCAGCGAGTCGGTCGATCCAATGCCGGCGTTCAGAACGACGGGAAAGGATTTTCAGGGGGTGGCGGTATCAAGGCGAAAGACCTGATGGGCATCCCTTGGCGCGTGGCCTTCGCCCTACAGGCAGACGGCTGGTATCTGCGGCAGGATATAATCTGGCACAAGCCGAACCCCATGCCGGAAAGCGTCAAGGACCGCTGCACCAAGGCGCACGAATACATCTTCCTGCTGTCCAAGAGTCCGCGCTACTGGTGGGACGCGGAGGCGATGAAAGAGCCTGCGATCCACAAGGGCCGTGTCGTGAAAGCTAGCGGCGCCGGTAGTAAGAACGCCAACGCCGGTTTTGGGTCCGACACGAAGGAAGGGTTTACTAAGCACGACACACTGGTTGGAGAAACTCGCAACCGTCGCTCGGTCTGGACCGTCACCACCAAGCCCTACAAAGGCGCACACTTCGCCACTTTCCCACCCGACCTGATTGAGCCGTGCGTCCTCTCCGGGTGCCCGGTTGGCGGGATCGTGCTGGACCCGTTCGGCGGCAGCGGCACCACGGCGGGGGTGGCGCTGAAACATGGGCGGAACGCCGTGATCTGTGAACTGAATCCGAAGTACACCGCCTTTGCCCCTGCCCGTGTGAAAGCGATCTGCGATGCCCCTTGACCAACCCCTTCTTCACTGGAACGCCCACGCCCACGAATACCAGCACAAGGGCGCCGCCCACCTGTGGGGCAGCACGGCCCACGGCGGCGTCGCGGTCCTGTGGCTGAGTCCAGGGTACGGCAAGTCGATGATTACCCTCCACGCTTTCAAGGCGCTGCGCGACGCGGGCTTGGCGCGGAACATGCTGGTGATCGCCCCGCTGCGCGTGATTCAGACCGTCTGGGCGCAGGAGATTGAGAACTGGGCGTCCCTGCACGGTCTCAAGGCGGCGCGCCTCCACGGGCCGAAAAAGGACCAGTGGTTGAAGCGCCGCGACGTGGACATTTGGCTTATCAACTATGAGGGGATTCCGTGGTTGGCCGGGCTGGCCAAGGCGAGGAAACTCAAGTTCGGGTTCGACGTGGTGGTGGCCGACGAGGTGCGCCGGTTCAAGAATAGCCAGGGGTTCCGGTTCAAGGCCGCCCGCCCGTTTTTCAAGATGGCGCGGTACAAGTGGGGCCTGACCGGCACACCCGCCTCGAACGGTCTGGAGGATCTGTTCGGCCAGTTTCTGATTCTGGACGAAGGCAAGGCGCTGGGCACGCGCGTCACCCGGTTCCGCCACGAGTTCTTCGAGCAAGGGTACGACGGGTTTACGCTGGTCCCCCGGCCCGGTGCCAAGGAGCGGATCGAGGATCTGGTGAAACCGTATGTGTTCCGCGCCGACGGTCTGCTGGACCTGCCTGAGTTCATCCACGACGCGCGGAAGGTGACGCTCGCCCCGGCGGCGCGGAAAGCCTACGCGACGCTGAAAACCGCGATGATCGCGGACATCAAGGACACGCGGATCACCGCCGCCAATGCCGCTGTCCTGATGGGGAAGCTGAAACAGTTGGCGAACGGTCGGATATACGACGCCGACCACAATGTGATTCATGTCCACTCCGCCAAGGCCGAGGCGCTGCTGGAACTGGTCGAGGAGTTGGGCGACGAGCAACTGCTGATCGCTTACGAGTACCGGCACGACCTGGACCAGTTGCGTGAACTGCTGGGTGCCGATCTGCCTTACATCGGCAGCGGCGTCGGAGAGGCGGCGATGAACAAGGCGGTGGACGACTGGAACAAACGCAGGATTCCGTTCCTCGCCGCCCATCCCGCCAGCGCGGGTCACGGCCTCAACCTCCAGAAGGGCGGGGCGCACCATATTCTGTGGTGGGGGCCGACATTCGACCTCGATCATTACATCCAGTTCAACGACCGCCTGCGGCGCCAGGGCAATACCGCTGACGCCGTGGTGGTCCACACTTTCGTCACGGAGAACTCTGTTGACGAGCAGGCCATCAAGGCCCGTGAAGGCAAGGAAACCTTGCAGGATAGTCTGCTGGCGGCCTTGACAGCGCAGTTTGGCGCGGATATTAACATTGACACAAAAACCAAGGAGACGACTTCCATGAACACACCCCTCCAGTTTCGTTCGGACGCGCAGCAGCAGCCCCAGGGCGGCAACCCGTTCGGTGGCCAGCAGGCACCCCAGCAGCCCCAGGGCGGCAACCCGTTCGGTGGCCAGCAGGCACCCCAGCAGCCCCAGGGCGGCAACCCGTTCGGTGGCCAGCAGGCACCCCAGCAGCCCCAGGGCGGCAACCCGTTCGGTGGCCAGCAGGGCGTGAACCCTGTCGAGCAACAGCAGGCGATCCAGCGCGACGTGGGGGCACCTCCGCCTCGGACGGCCAATCAGGCGTTCGCCGCGTTCGGTGTAGCCACTGGTTCGTCAACCCCGTTGGGTGGGCAGCCGAACATCACCGCTACGCCCGAGGATCGCCGGCCCCCGGCGCAACAGGGCCAGCCAAACCCGTTTGCCCAGGGCGTCCAGCAGCCCGCGCAGCAGGCCCCCCACGATACCGGCTGGGAGAAGCCCCAGCAGCCCGTTGAGGACGCTCAGGTGGTGCAGGAGGGCGGCAGCGGTGCAGCGGGGCAAGCCCCTGTGATCCCAACAGAGGCCCCGGCGGGCATGGTGCCGATATACACTTTCGTCCCCGCCGACAAGCTGGACAAGGTGCTGTCGGCAATCGGGCGTGCCGTGAAGTAATGGCCTACCCTTCCAACGAACCCGACGAGGAAGGCCCACCGGCCGCCGAGGAATTGGTGAGCATCGTGGAGCGGATCGAGAGCATTGAAGCCGAGATGGCCGAAAAGCAGCTTGACCGCAAGCTGGCGTATGGCGAGGCGAAAGAACTCGGGTTTGACACCCGTGCTCTCAAGAAGCTGATCGCCCTCCGCAAGCGAAACCCCGACGACGTGGCCGAGGAGGCCGCGACGCTCGAACTTTACCAAAAGGCGCTAAGCGGCTGATGGCAAAGGCGGCGGGGTTCCAGAACCGGGCGTCCGCCAAGGATGGCCCGGACGACTACCCCACGCCACCCTGGGCGACTCGCGCGTTCCTGCACCATGTCGTGCAGGAGCGCATGACGGACAAGGTGGTGTGGGAGCCTGCGGCGAACAGAGGCTTCATGGTACGCGCCTTGGCGGAACGGTTCGGTCAGGTGATTGCCAGCGACTTCATGGACTACGGCGCCGGGTTCCCGGTGGTGGACTTCCTGACCGGCCCCAGCCCGGTTGACTTTGGGCAGCGGGTGGACTGGATCATCACCAACCCGCCGTTCAACAAGGCCGAGGCGTTCGTGGAGCGGGCGTTGGCTGTCGCCACTGAGGGCGTCGCCTTCATTCTGCGTTCGTCCTGGATGGAGGGGAAGGGGCGCTACGAACGCCTGTTCAGCCACCGCCCGCCGTCGGTGGTCGCGCAGCACACGGAGCGCGTCCCCATGGTTCAGGGGCGCCTCGATCAGAAGGCCGTGACGCAGATGCCTTACGCCTGGTTCGTGTGGCGTCAGGGCGGACAGGGTTTAACGGAACTGCGCTGGGTTCCGCCCAGCCGAAAGCAGTTCGAGAAGGAGACGGATTATGTCTGACACGCGCACGCGGATGTCGGTAGAGGTGGTAAAAGAGCTATGGGCTTCCGGGTTCGTAAACCGCTGGCACAGCAACCCGGACCCCAGACTGCGGAACTCGGGTGACACGACCGCCGCGCACTCCCAGCGCGTGGCTACGCTGGTGGCCCTCCTGACCGCCGCCAAGCTGGACGACGTGCTGGCCGCGCTTTGGCACGACGCGCCCGAGGTGTTCGTAGGCGACGCACCGGGTCCGGCCAAAAGAGCGTTCCCAAACCTACAAGCTGCGCTGGACCACGCTGATGAAGTGTGGTGGAAGGCGCTGGGCTGGGAGCGCGCGCCGCGTACCGACGGTATTGTTGCGCTCTGCGACAAGCTGGACGCCTACTTGTTTGTGCGCGATGTCGCCCCCGACCGGATATTCTCGGGCGAGTGGACCAGCGCGCGGCATTGGCTGGAGGCACGGGCCGACACGCTGGGCGTCGGTGACGTTGTGCGGGGGTTGGTGGCGTGACCGCCTACTATAACGAGATTGACGACTACGCCGCCGACTGGCTGGAGAACCTGATCGCCGGGGGCCACATCGCCCCCGGCGTGGTGGACCGCCGCAGCATAGAGGATGTGCAACCCGATGACCTCCGAGGCTTCACACAGTGCCATTTCTTCGCCGGGATCGGCGTCTGGTCCTACGCCCTCCGCCTTGCCGGATGGCCGGATGGCCGACCCGTGTGGACCGGCTCCTGGCGAGATGCTGACTGGCTGTTCTGCCGGGATGGAAAGTGGCGCCCAGTTGAATCCGGCACATTCCCGCTGGTTGATGGGTCTGCCTTCCGCGTGGGATCGGGCAGCCCCCCTTGAAGAAAGTCGCGGAAAGGGATGCTGAAAGGCTACGGGAACGCGGTCGATGCACAGGCAACGGCCGCGTTCATCCGGGCGTACCTAGAGGCGACGGGTCGCGCCTGAGCCTACCAGCGTTTCTCACTGGACACGCCGCTGCGTATGGTGGCGCCAAGAACGGCCGTGACCACCAGTTGTGCCGCGTCCGCCATCGCCAGATCCCCGACGAGATAACCCGCCACGGCGCTGATGACCGTGACTCCCGCCGTGATGTACGTTTTGTATCCACTGAGCATGTGTCGTTCTCCTTTATAGCCGTGCTGCCTGAACGTGCATCCAGTCGTAGTCTCTTTGACGCCCCAGCGACACCCAACCCTCGGCCTCCCACGCGGCCCAGAACGGCTTGGCGTCGGGGTGCGACAGGCGAGCGCGGGGCCTGCCCCAGCGCAACTGGTTTCGCTCTGGGTCGAAGTCAATAGCGATTCCCCACGAGTGCATTGACCACGCCGACCCACCGCGCATCCGGCGCACATTCAGCGATCCGCCAAAGAGGTCAAGCCCCAGATCGACGCGCTCCCGGTTGGAATACGTCTCGGCCAGTTCCGCGAGCACCCGACCGGCAGATTCGGCCACTTTTTCGTGCAGCGTTATCGCCTTTATTCGCGTCCCCTTGTCCCACGCCAGGCGCATGTCCCACGGCACATCAACACGGGTCTGGCGTTCACCCACGGCGCCGTAGAACGCCGAAACGTCCTGTTGGCGCGGCCAGACCGCCGGGTGGTAGGACGGGCCAGGCACGCGCGGCGTGTCCCGTTCCTTGAAACGAGGCGTGGAGGCCGTGGCGCTGGCCCGGAGCGCCGTGATGGTCTCGGGGGTGGCAGTACCCGTCCCGGGCAGGCCGTGGGCACGTTGGAAGGCTTCCATACTTCGACGTGTCAGGGGACCGTCGATTCCGTCGATCAGACCGACGCTGAACCCGTGGGCGGTGAGACGGGACTGGAGCCACTTTATGAGCGTCATGGTCCGACCACCAGACCACCGCCAACCACGAACGCCGCGCCCGCCGCCACGATGGCGGCGACTACCAGCCACACCAGCCGCGTTACGCCTTCCTCGATTCCACCGAGCCGCTTCTCGACGTTGGCTCGGTGAACATCGGCCACGGCGTCCTTGGTCTCCAGCGCGATCAAGCGCGTCTGCATCGCTGTCAAACTGCCTTCCATCGCGGTGATTCTGGTGGATAAGCGCTCCTCAAAAGCTGTCAGTTTTCGCTCCAACACAGCGTGCCATTCCCTTTCAGTCATGGCCCTCTCTACCGCCGGTTGTTCTCTATCTCCAGACATTATTCGCCCCCCGCCGTCGCCGCCACCATCGCGCCGAAAAAAGCGCCAACGTCGGCACCCTTGCTCTGCATGTAACGCACAGCCTGCTCGAACTGGTCCGGGTCGCCCAACATCTCAAGAGTCTTTTTTGCCGCGCCCCGGGACATGCGCGTATTCTGCATCAGGCGCGCAACAAACGCCGCGCTGCCCGCGCCGCCCATGTTCTGGAAAAACCCGCCCGTGGCCAGTTCCCGCATGTTCGCCAGTTCCTCGGACGTGATCGAGGGCGATGTGGGGCGGGCCATGGCGGCGGCGCGCTCCCCGGCCTGGTCCAAACGCTGGGAGGCACCGATCAGCCGGTCAGCGTCGTCGGGCGCAGCCGCGCGCAGCCCCTCCTGCACGCGCTGCGACCCCGCGACGCGGCGGGCGGTGCTCAGCGCCTCGCCCACGGTGCCGGTGAGGTCGTTACTCACCTGTCGCACAGCGCCCTCGCGCACGCCCTCGCGCAAGGCACCCACGCCCGTCCCTTTGGCCCGGGGCCGGTTCGTCAGGCGCGCCTTGTTCAGGCGGACGGCAAGATCGCGCAGGTCAATCGAGCCTGTGGCTGCCGCTTCGCCCGTAGCCTGGGCGTCGGAGCGGATCATCGCGTCGCGGAACGTGCGGACGGCCTGGCCGTAGATGGGCACCTCCTTGACGCCCACACCCGACATGGCGTCGCGGACGGCCAGCGCCTGCTGCTGCTGCGCCAGGTCGGTGGCGCGGTATGCCCACTTGGATGCCAGCGCGCGCATGGCGTTCGCGTCGGACAGGCTGATCTTGAGCCCGTTGGCGCGGTAATCGTCCAGCGCCCGGTTCATGGCGTCGTAGGTGGAGCGTGCGGCGTCCAGTTTCTGCTGCGCTACTATTGCGCTGTCGCTGGCCTTCATGTTGTCGGCCTGGGTGCGCAACTGCGCGTAAAGGTTCTTGAGCGCGGCCAGGGACTCCTCGCCCCCGCCCAACGCCTCGACCTCGGCCCGTGCTGCGGGCACACCAGCGGGGTCGCTCAACAGATAGGTGATCTGGTCCTTTAGAGCGGTCACTTCGGTCTTGACGTCCGCAGTGTTGCGCGCGTTGCGCAGATTGCCCACCTTCTGGCGCACCGTGTCAATCTGCGCCTTGGCCTCCAGCACGCGGGCCACGGCCTGCCCGCCGGGGTTCATGGTCTGGCCCTTGACCCACCCGGCGACAGGCTCCAGTTGTGCGATCACCTCGTCAGACACTTCTACGGGCGTCTTGCCGTGGCGCGCCGCAACCGCCGTGAAAAAGTCCTCGGCGCCCGCTTCTATCTCCTCGGTCGATTTGAGCGGGCGGCCGCTGTCTACGGCGCGGCGCACCGATGCCAGCGCGCGGTCCAGCCCCTGCCCGGCCAGCTTCTTCGCCTGCACGTCCAGATTGCTGTAATAGCGGGCCACCTCGGCCACCTCGGCCACCTTCTCGGGCGCCATCAGGTCCGACATGGAGGGGGCGTACCCATACTCCCGCTTGAACACGTCGGCGGCCTGGGTCAGGCGCACCATAGTCTCCTCGGCGGTCTCACCCCCCTCGCGCATGGCGATGTACAGGCGCGTCCCGGCCTGCTGGGCGGCCTGGGGGCCGAGGTTGAACCCCGCGCCGATCCGCTGCACGATGTCCACCGCGCCCGGCACAGGGCCAGCGCCTCGGGCCAGCAACTGGACGCCGGATCCAACGATACCCCCGAGGAGCGCGCCGGTCAGGGCTGCGTTCACGACACGGCCCGCGTCGAATCCCTCGGCCGCCGCGACGCCGATGGTTTCGTCAACGCCAGTTCGCACGAACTCCTCCACCATCCCGCCAGCGGCACCGGCGCCCATGGCCTGCATGACACGGCCCGTCTTTGGGTTTTTGGCGACGAAGCGCAGGGCGCCGTTCACCATCCCCGCCTTGGTAGCGGCGTCCCAAGCCCGCGTGATGCCTTTCCCGATGGCCATGCCGGGCACCAGCGCGCCCACGATGTCCGCAGACAGGGACGGGTCGTCGCGGAAGCCTTCGCGCACGGCGGCAAGAGATTCGGCGTATGTCAGGTCGGGAACCTCGTCTTTCATCTGCGCCTGCACGACGCGGGCGGTGATTAGGTCGGAGATTCCGAACGTGGCGGAGCGGCCAACGCGGCCCACCCAGTTCAGCCACGAGTCCTCCGTCTCGGGCGCGGTGTACTTGATCCGAGGCTTTGCCAGTTCGGTCTCGGTAATGTCGGCCACATCGGACTCGACCTCCATCCGGCGGTACTGCTCCCAAGGGGGCATATCGCCGCCCGTCACGACAGTACCGGTCGGCACCTTGGGGCGGTACTGCTCCCACGGGGGCATATCGCCGCCCGTCACGACAGTACCGGTCGGCACCTTGGGGCGGTACTGCTCCCACGGGGGCATGTCGCCGCCAGTGATGATAGTACCCGGCTGCATCTCAGGACCGGCCATTATGTGTTCTCCAGATCAAGCCACAGGCGGCCGGGGGTGAAGGCGGGGCGCGACGGTGCGGCGGCAGGTGCTGCCCCACCACCCATCCGTAGATAACGCGCGGCGCGCTTGTTCTGGTGCGACTCCAGCGGACGGAGGAACTTCCGCACGATGGCCGCGCCAGCCTCCCCCGCCGTGCGAGTGTTCAGGATCGCGTTCGCGGCAGACCGCTCCGGCCCGTCCAGTTCCAGCATGAGGAAGTCAAGCTGCGCGTCCGGGTCGGCGGCGTCCACACCTCGATCCGCCGCGAACGCCTCGTACTGCCTGCGGCGGTGGCCGGTCAACTGGTACAGACCGAACCCGCCGCGCGACCCTTTGACTATGGGGGCAGTCTCGTTGATGCCAGGGTTAAGGCCGCTCTCGTCCTTGAAGTTCCACGCGAACGCCTGAGCGACGTGTTCGGGCAGTCCGCGCCGCACCAGGCCATCGACCACCCACGCCTCGTCCACCTTGCCAGGAGCGCGCGACCCACCGCCCAAAGAGCGCCGTGGTGCAGCTACGGTCAGCAGGGCGTCCCAGCCACGCGGCGCGTTCTGCGCAGCAGGGCGGGACCGCGTGTTCGCAGCCCGCGACGCCTCAGACACGTTTATCAGGGTCTCCCAACCTTTTGCCACTTTACTGAACAACCTCATAGTTGTTTCGGTCGCCCGGATCACCGCCCTTGAAGCGGTAGCGCGTGCCGGGGGTGTAGTCGGTGGGCGCGGCGGCAGCCCCGCCACCGTACAGAGCGGTGATCCGGTTCAGCGCGGCGATATTGGCCTCGTAGGACAAGGTGGGGTCCGTAGCCGCGCGCAGCATGTTCTGGAGTTCAAAGTTTGAGTTCAGTTCCTGCGCCGACATGCCTGTGGCGTTCTTGATGCCCTGGATGACCAGTTGGCGCGCGCCCTCGGCCTGCTGGCGCAGGGACTCGTTCTCGGTGCCCATGATGGCGCCCGTCTGACGCCCGGCCCATGACGAACTCAACCAGCGACCCACGCTGTCGAACACGCTCTTGGGGTTGGCCGTGGTGATCCCGCTGCCCTCATTCAGCTTGTCGTAGATGCCGCGCAGTTCGCCGGTCAGCGCCTGGAGGTTCTGCTGACCCTCAGTGCGGTCACGTTCCTCCTTCTGCTGCGCCGGGGTCAGCCCGTTGTTGGTGCTGGCCCCTTGGTCGCCCAGGGTTTGACCGGTCAAGGTGGCGTAATAGTCGTCCAGGACCGCTGGGTTAGCGATCAGACTCTGACGCATTTCGGGAATGTCGGCGGGGTCTACGCCCAGTTTTGGCAAAGTTTGCGCCAAGCGATCAAAGGAGGCGCCAATATCCTCGCCCCGGTCCCGGGCCGACCGCAGCCCGTTCACGAGCCCGAGAACAGCGCGCTGGGAACGCTCCTGCCGTGCCCCCTGCATCTCGAAATCCTGTGCCCGCACTTGCCGGTCGAACTGCGACTGCTGGCGGTCCTCCTGCCGCCCCAGCCGCGCCTCCTGCTGCGACGCCAACCGGCCCTCTTCCAACTGGTTGAACAGCGCCGGGTCGTCTGCGGCAGCGCCGTACTCCAATCTGGCGGCGGCGCGCGCACGGGACTCGCGCGGGATGTCCTGCCCGATGTCGTAACCCATCTTGAACAGTTCGATTAACGTTGCCATGGTCAGTTCCCTGGGCCGCCGCTTGCGGCCTGCTGTGGATTGCGGCGGTCCCACCAATCCTTGAGTCCGCCCGCAGCGGAGCCGAGGCCGGAAATGAGGTTGTCGGTGCCCTGCTGGCGTAGCCTGTTGATTTGGGCGGCCCCTTGCATCCCGACTTGCGCCGCGTTCGCGCCACCGGTGCCGCCGCTGGAGGCAACGTTATAGGCTGCGTTCAGGCCGGTGTCTTGCGCGCCCATAAGGTTCGCCAAATAGCCTTGGTAGTTGGCCAGTTGCTGCTGGTAGTTGTTCATTTGCTGTTGGGACTGCTGATACTGCTGCTGGGATTGCTGTTGAAGCTGCCCGAGGTAGTTCCCAAATTCAGCGGAGGCCGCCCCCTGCCCGTAGTCGTTCAGACCCTTGAGCGTGGCTCCGCTGTTCAGCAGACCGCGCGAGGCGGCCCCGCCGGTGATTGCCTCCATGCCCTGCCCAAGGCGGAACTGATAGCCCGTGCTGTTCTGATACCGCTGGAACGCCGCCTGCGCCGCTTCCTCGTCGCCGCCTAGGCCGGTCAGCGCCTGCCCAATGCCCAGCAGTCGCTGGTACTCGCTCGAGCCTTGGCTGGCTATCTCCTGCCCAATGCCCAGCAGTCGCTGGTACTCGCCCGGGCCTTGACCGGTCAGCCCCAGAGCGTTGCCGACAGCACCTTGCGCTGTCAGACCCTGCGCCTGGGCGGCGTTGACGTTCTCGTTGCCTTTGAGGTAGTTGAAACCCATGAGTGAGGCTTCAATGGCCTTGTCGTTTGACTCTGCCTGTACTGTCGCCTGTTTTTTGGCCGACCTGGCCCCGATCAGAGCAGAACCGATACCGGCGATGGCGCTGATAATCCCCATGACCTTACTCCACTCGCAGGTTGGCGTAGTTATAAGCCGAAAACCGTTCCGCTGTCAAAACTAGAACGCCTTTGACCCTGACCGCGCCAAGAGCCCGGGCCAGTGTTGCGGCCGCACGCGCGAAGGGGTGGCCTGGTACAGTGGGGCCAAGGACGCAGGTGACGCCGCGCTCCTCGAACGCATAGCGCAGCATGGAGCGGACAGCCTTGATGTCAGCGCCGGGGTGGCAGAACCAGTGCAGTTCGCAGATCGGTGTGTCGTCCAGTCGGCGCAGCGCAACCCAGCAGTTGTTCTCCGCCATCACGAGCCACCCGGGCATGGAGAGCAGCAGGGCCAGCCGCTCCGCAGATTCCACGCCGAACGCGCGGTGCGCGCCGGGATGTTGCGCCACCAAGTCGTCAACGGCCTGGAACCCGACAATCACAACGACAGTACCCGTCGCGCCTCCGCGCGCTTTTCGCGCACGTCGTCGGGCATGGGTTTGACGCCTTCCGCCTCCCGTATCGCCATCCAGTCAGTTGACTGGAGGTAGTCGCGGGCTGCCGCCATCTCGGTCTCGCGCTGCGCGGCGGCGGCGGCGGCGGCTTTTTGCTCGGCAGTGACCGTCTGGCTGAAATCAATGGTCATTGGCGGCCTCCTGATCGTAGGGGGGCAGGACAACGGGGCCGTCGCCGGTCAGCGTCATGGGTGCGGGAAACCGGGTGGCGTCTGGCGCGTCGGCCCCGTGGGGCAGGATCAGTGGCACGCTCAGAATCCCGTCTGTCCGGGTCACGTCACCCGCGATCCAATCACTGTCGATGGCTTCGCGCGGCAGGGTGGCACCGTTGGGCAGAGGCGTGAAGTCGAACACCACGCCGTTGATTGTGAGGGTGTCCGCCGTTCGGCTCAGGGTCAGGCGCATGTCACGACGAGCAGGGGAAAAGTTGATGTGCATTGTGTTCCTCTTAGAACCAGCGACCGAAGGCAATGATTTGTGCAAACGCGGTGGTTTGCGCACCCGCAGCGTTGAAGGTGTAAACGTCGATGCTTGTCGTCGTAATGTTGGCGACCGTCACTGTCGCCGACACGACGCCAGCGGTGATGGTCGCGGCAGTGCGTGGGTTGGCCGCAAAACTTGCTGGCCATGTGCGGGTGAACGGGCCGGATGCAAGCCCCTGTATAGTTGTTCCACAAATCTGCGTGCCATCGGCGAAGCGCACATATTCACCGTTGGCATTGTTGCCCCGTTCGATCACCGCGCCGGTGGGGGTGCCGGCGGTTTGTGTCACGGGGCCAACAACA
>Ga0210011_1000502_pt1 | contig 42425 bp, 30 predicted proteins | sample CryGeymeta201502_FD_183972 | JGI IMG/M metagenome (GOLD analysis project Ga0210011, IMG submission 183972) | Groundwater microbial communities from Crystal Geyser aquifers in Utah, USA - Crystal Geyser metaG 2015-02 (SPAdes) (version 2) | ecosystem: Environmental > Aquatic > Deep subsurface >...
CGGGGCGGCCTCGCCGTGGGCGACGGCCTCCGCTGGGGTTTGGCCGGGGGGGGGTCTCCACGCGGCACAACGTCTCACCCTGAGACGGGGGCGGGGTGGGTGGGTCGTTTCGAGAGGGTTCTTCAGTGCGCCGGGGAGTTGCGGGTGACGCTGAGCCATCCCGCGCAGGGGCTGCGTGAGACCGCGCAGCCCCGGGCCCAACCGAGGCTTCCTCGCGCCTTACCCGGTTTTTCGAAAATGGAGAGAGGATGAGGATTTTCTAATAGTTACGGCGATCAGGGGGAAAAATAGGGGCGGCGGTGAGAGTTGGCACGCGGGTTGCTTTAGCCGGACCAACGAACGCGAATCGCAGATCCCAACTCCGGGAGATGCATCACAACCCACGGCCCTCGGGCCACACCTCATTAGGAGGAAGCAAAATGAAATCCCTTCTTTCCCTCACCGCCGGCCTGGCCTTGGCCACCATGCTCGCCCCCACCGCGGCCCTCGCAAACGGCGCCGGCAACGGCATCGTAGGGTCTCCCCACGACTTCGCCACCGACACGTGGAACCACCGCGGTGAGATCTGCCGCGTCTGCCATGTGCCCCATGATCACGGCAAGAACACCGGCGACATCGGCCTGTTGTGGAACCATCAGCTCTCCAGCGCCACCTACCTGATGTACGCCGAGGACACCCACATCAACTTCCTCGACTCGCCGCAGCAGGAGAATGAGCCGACCGGCATCTCCAAGCTCTGCCTCGGCTGCCACGACGGGACGGTCGCCATCGACGAGTTCGATAACAAGGTTGGCAAGACCGGCGCCGGCTACCAGACCCTCTACATCACCGACTCCACCATCGGCGGCGGTGGCTTCACCGTGCCGCGCATCGCCAACGTGGGAGCGGACAAGAACCTCTCCAACACCCACCCGATCTCCATCAAGTACGACAACGTTGCGGATCAGGGGCTGTGGAATCCAACCACCCGCGCCATGGGCCCGGTGTTCATCGTCGACGTCCTCGAGGACGGCTTGGTGCAGTGCTCCTCTTGCCACGACGTGCATGACCAGGAGGCGGTGGCAAATACCCACCTCCTGCGGGTCGGCACCACGGCGAGCACGGGCGGTGCCTCGCAGCTCTGCCTCACCTGCCACATCAAGTAGGGATGGTTCGTTCCCCTCCGGGGTGAACGGATGAAGGAGATCCCCGGCCGGGCAACCGGCCGGGGATTTTTTTCTGGGTTCGGTCCGCCACGCCGGCGGCGCGGCGCGCAGGGATGGGGTACAAGACCTTTGCCCCCGCCCCCTCCTTCGTGGTGAAATCTTGCGCCCTTGGCGCGCCTTTGAATGCGCGGGGGTTGGCCCCTGCAGCGCCGCGGTGGTTACGCGGACGCCAGTTCACCGGAGCTCCATCCATGCTGATTCCCCTCTCCCTTCGCCGCGCGCTGCTCCTCGGGGTGGTCGTCGCCACCGGCTGCACGAGCGCCAAGAAGCCCCTCCCCACCCTCTTCTTTCCCGAGCCCCCGACCCCGCCGCGCATCCAGTACCTCTACCGGTTCCAGGGGATGGAGGACATCAAACCGCCGTCCCAGTTTCAGGAGCTGGTGGTGGGAAAGGCGGATACCTTCCGCTTTGCCCATCCGTACGGGGCGGCGTACCACGACAACAAGATCTTCGTCACCGACGGCCAGTTCGGGATCGTGGTGGTGATTGATCTCAAAGAACGCAAGATGCACGCCCTCGCCACCGGCGAGCAGGGGGCGCTTATGCGCCCCACCGGCATCGCCGTCGATGGGGAGGGGACGGTCTACGTGGCCGACGCGAAGCGCGGCGAGGTCCTCCGCTACAGCGCGGAGGAGAAGTACCTTGGCGCCTGGACCACGGGGGAGGGATCCCGCCCGGTGGGGCTGTGTATCAAGGGGGATCGCCTCTACGTGGCAGACATCCGCGGCCACCAGGTGCACGTGTGGGACATCCACACCGGCAAGCTGCTGCAGGAGATCGGCCGTGCAGACCCCGGCGCGGGTGACGAGTTGGCCGGTGGCTATCTGGTGGCGCCGATCTCGGTGGCGGTGGACAGCCAGGGGAACATCTACGTCTGCGACTCGATGGAGGCGCACATCAGCAAGTTCGCCGCCGACGGCACCTTCCTGCAGACGATCGGCAACCCGGGCGACGCGATCGGCGCCTTCGCCCGGCCGCGCGGGATCGCCATCGATCCGGCGGACCGCCTCTATGTGGTGGATGCGGCGTTCGAGAACGTCCAGCTCTTCAGCCCGGCGGGCAAGGTTCTGATGTTCTTCGGCGGCGCCGGCAGCCGCCCCGGGCTGATGTGGCTGCCGACCGCGGTCGCCATCACCCCGGATCTTCCCGACTACTTCCACTCCCGCGTCGACAAGGAGTTCAAGGCAGAGTTCATGATCCTGGTGGTCAATCAGTACGGCCCCGGCAACGTCGCGGTCTACGCCTTTGGGGAGCACGAGAAGTATCCTCCCGTCTACACCAACCCGGCCGCCCTGGAGGAGGGCGGTGGCCAGGGGGGGATGCGGTGAGCAGGCAGCAACGGCGCGGGTTGAGCGGCGGTTGGGGTGCGCCGATTGGCAGGGAGGACGGTCCACCGGGTAGGCCCACAGGGGGGGGGGAGTTGTTTCCGTGGCTCGGATTTCATGCGCTCCATTGCGGCGATACCACGCCATTGGCGCGCTCCTTCTGATCGCCACCTGCCTGGCGGTTGGGGGGTGCGCGGCGGAGCAACGGTATCGCGTCCTCGCCTTTTTCTTTGACGGGGTACCGCGGCCCGGCGAGGTGCAGGCCCCAGCGGATGAGTCCGCCGCCGCGGGCGACAAGAAGCCAGCAGCGGAGGCGGCGGTTCTCCAGGTCTATAGCCATGGTCCGTACGCCTCGAAGAACTGCACCGCCTGTCACCTGGCGAGTCCGGGCGGGCCGTCGATGTACATCCCAGGGCAGAAGGCGGGGAGCCGGCAGGCCGCTTTCGGGACAAAGATCCGCCTGCCGGTCACCGAGCTCTGCCGCGACTGCCACGTCCCCTTTCGACTCGCGGAGCTGGGGCGGCGGTTTCCCTTCGTCCATGGCCCGGTGGCGGCGGGTGCGTGTGTCCGCTGCCACAGCCCGCACCAGACCCAAAGCCCGTTCATGGTCCTCGACCAGCCGGTGCGCAAGCTGTGCGTGCGCTGCCATCAGGCGGAGCAGATCTACGCCACCGCGTATCACGCCCAGGCGAAGGAGCAGCTGGACTGCACCGCCTGCCACGACCCGCACGGTGGCGATCGCCGCTACTTCCTGAAGCCGCCGCCCGCCGCCGGGTCGCCCGCCGCGACCCCGCCGCCGGTGGCCCTGCCGCCCACCGCAGACGACCCGGCGGCGAACGGCGCCGAGGGGGATGGCGAATGAGGGGGTGGTTCAGTTTGCTAATGGCCGTTCTCCTCGGCACCGCGGTGGCTGGCGAGGCGCGCCCGCGCCAGTTCGGCTGGATCGTCCTCCAGGGGGTCGGCGGTCGTCTCGATTTGGAGTACGAGCGCGAGCATGCCGTCCAGGAGTCGCCGGCGGGTGACCGGGAGGTCTCCTCCAGCACCGCGACCCAGAACGGTTGGCGGGAGCTGGTCGCCATGGAGGGGCGCGGCTTCGTCTACCACCCGCGCTTCCTGGTCTTCGATGTCGATGGGGAGGTCGAGCTCCAGCAGCTCGACGAGACGACCGAAAGCGGCGGATCGTCGGACTCCGTGGAGACCAACGCCCTGTTGCGTGGCTACGGGGTCAATCTGGGTCTCTTCCAGGAACACCCGTACGGTGTCGACCTCTTTGCCCGGCGGCGCACCGGCATCACCGACAGCGCCTTCACCCCCCAGCAAGAGGTGGTCTCGGAGCTGGAGGGGGCGCGGCTCAATCTGCGCAAGCGGCGCATCCCCTCCTTTTTCAGCCTGCAGCGCGCAACGACGCAACAAGGCGGGGCCTTTCCCCTGGACGAGGAGCGGACCGAGGCGCGCTACCAGGCCGACTACCGGGGGGAGAGCGGCGAGGGGCGCCTGGTCTATACCCTGAACGAGAACGACTCGAGCTTCGCCACCGAGCCCCTGCTGACCCATCGGATCGAGCTCTCCAGCGGCGGCCGGTTCGACCCGGACCATGGCGCTACTGCCAACCTGTCCGCCGGGGCGAGTCGCCAGACCGGCCTCTTCCTCTTCCAGGAGGAGCACGTCGCCGGTGGCTTCGGGTGGAAATTCACGCCGCGGCTCCATTCCCACTTGCAGACCGCGGCCCGCCGGCAGAGCTCGCCGGGGAGCCGGGTCACCGACGTCCAGAGCTCGCTATCGTTGGTGCACCAGCTCTACGAAAGCCTGGAGACGAGCTTCGACTTCGCCGCCGACCACCAGCACATCAACGAGGCGGGGCGCGACGACGAGGTCTCCGGCGACCTCGCCTGGGCCTACCGCAAGCGGGTTCCGGGAGGGTCGCTCTCCCTGAGCCTGGGGGGGAATCGGACCCTCAACCGCGAGGAAGGGCTCGGCGGCCGCGGCCTGGCGATCGACGAGCGCCACACCTTCCTGGTGGACGGGGTGGTCTTTCTCGACGAGTTGAGTGTCCTGGTGGAGACGGTGGTGGTCACCGATCCCACCGGGAACCTCCCCTACATCGACGGCCTGGATTACCGCATCGAGACCGTCGGCGACTGGACTCGCCTGGAGCTGGTGCCCGGCGGCCGGTTGCGGGTGGGGGACACGGTCCTCGTCGACTACGAAGTCCACGCCCAGCCGGACGTCACCTTCCTCACCGACGGCTGGAACGTGGGGGGCGCCTACGCCTTCAACTGGGGGCTGGCGGTCTACGCGAGTCGTTCGCACAGCTCCGTCCATCTGCAAAGTGGGGAGGCCAGCAGCCTGCGTTTCCAGTCGTCCACCGGCACCAACGTGGGGGCGCGCCTGAGCCGCGGCATCTCGACGAGCGAGGTGTCGTACGAGAAACAGGAGAACCCGAGCTCCCCCTACGACCGGGTGCAGGCGCGCCAGACGATCACCCTGCGGCCCTCGTCCACGGTGGCGGTCGCGATCGCCGGGGCGTGGACGCGGACCACCTACCCGGCTTTGGCGGAGAGCTTCGCGGGCAAGACTGCGATGGCCCGGGCCGACTGGTACCCGCGCCGCTTCGCCCGGTTCAGCTTTCAGACCACCTACGACGAGCGCGAGCAGATCGCGGATAAGCTCACCGGCCTGCGCTTTCAGCTTGAAGGCAATCTTCGTTACCGGCTGATCGAGATCAGCATGGTGGATACGCAGGACTACATTGACTCGGATATCAGTGGCCACGATGAAAACAACCGTCTCTTCCTTCGCCTGCGCAAACGGTTCTAGGCGCCCGCACGTGCCTCGCCGGTCAACCTGCATGGGGTGGGCCCCAGTCGCCGCCCTCCTCTTCTCTGTGGCCTGTGCCACCGTCCCGCCGCCCGCGCCGGAGACGGTCAACTGGCCGCCGTTGCCCCAACCGGCGCGGGTGCAGCGGGTCGGGGAGATTCGCCACGAGGTGGATCTCGGCATCCAGCGAGGCTGGTGGGGGAGGGTGGTCGACACGGTCCTTGGCCATCGCCAGGAGAGCCTCCTCACCCGGCCGATGGGCATCGAGTGTCTGGAAGATGGCCGCCTGCTGGTCACCGACCCGGGGGCGCGCCGCGTCCTGCTCCTCGATCCCCTCCACCATCGGATCCAGCGCATCCCCAGCGACGACCACCTCAGCCTGCCGTCGCCGATCGACGCGGCGCTCGACGGCCACGGCCACCTCCTGGTGAGCGACTCGGTCCTCGGCCAGGTTCTGCGCTTCGATCTCAAGGGTCGCTCCCTGGGGGAGCTGGGGAGTGGCGGCCTCCTCGATCGGCCGACGGGGATCGCGGTCGATACCGAGCGCGATCGCATCTACGTGGCGGACACCACCCGCCACCAGGTGGTGGTCTTTGGGCCGGATGGGCAGGTGGTGCGGGTGATCGGCGGCCGCGGCGCCAAGGCGGGGGAGTTCAACTTTCCCACCCACCTGGCGTTGGATCGCCACGGCAACCTCTATGTCACCGACGCGATGAACTTCCGGATCCAGATCCTCGATCCAGCGGGCCGTTCCCTGGCGGTGATTGGCCGGTTGGGGGACGGTCCGGGCACCTTCAGCAAGCCGAAGGGGGTGGCGGTGGACTCCCTGGACCACCTCTTGGTGGTCGACGCCCTGTTCGACAACGTCCAGGTCCTGGCGCGCACCGGCGCGCCGCTCCTCGCCTTCGCCCACTCGGGGAGCGACGCCGCCTCCTTGTGGCTGCCGTCCGGGATTGCCATCGACGCCCACGATCGCGTCTACGTCGCCGATACCTACAACCACCGCATCCAGATCTACCAGCTCCTTCCCGAGGCGCAGCCATGAAGCTCGCGGTCTTGTTGTCCGCCCTCCTCACCCTCCTCGCCCCGCCGGCGCGCTCCATGTCGGTGGTTGACTCGAAGCACAACCTGTCGGTCTCCGGCCCCGGCCCGTACAAATCGCTGGTGGAGGAGGAGGTGTGTGTCTTCTGCCACACCCCCCACGAGTCCAGCGGCGTTGGCGTCTTGTGGAACCGCAACGAGTCCGTTGCCAGCTACATCACCTACACCAGCTCAACCCTCCAGAACGCGCCCGGCCAGCCGACCGGCAGCTCGAAGCTCTGCCTGTCGTGCCACGACGGCACCATCGCCCTCGGCGAGGTCAGAAGCCGGCCGGCGCCGATCGCCTTTCCCACCGGTCTGGAGAACCTGAACGCCGGCCCCGCCTTCCTTGACACCGATCTCCAGGATGACCACCCGGTCTCCATGGCGTATCCGACCACCCTCCCCGGCTACGTCCAGGCCGCCCTCCTCGACCTCCCCCTCGACCCGGCGGGGCTGGTGCAGTGCACGAGCTGCCACGACCCCCACGACGACGCGGCCGGCCACTTCCTGCGCAAGCCGAACCTCGCCTCGGCCCTGTGCACCACCTGCCACGACCCGGTGGGGTGGCTTGCCGCCGCCCACGCCACCTCCCAGGAGGTGTGGGACTCCACCCCCCCGGACCCGTGGCCAAACTCCACCGAGACCACGGTCGCCGCCAACGCCTGCGAAAACTGCCACAGCCCGCACAACGCCGGCAGCTCCCGCCGCCTCCTGCGCTCCGACACCGAGGAGGACAACTGCCTCGTCTGTCACAACGGCCACGTCTCCTTCAAGAGCGTCGTGGCGGACCAGCAAAAGCCATATCACCACCCGGTAGAGACCACCTTCGGGGTCCACGACCCCACCGAGGATTCCGCCACCATGGCGCGCCACGTGGAGTGCGTCGACTGCCACAACCCCCACGCCGCCAACGCCACCACCGCGCAGGTGCCGGCCGCCAGCGGAGCGCTGGCCGGGGTTTCCGGGATCACCGATCTCGGCACCCCCGCCACCCCCGCCACGAACCAGTACGAGGTGTGTTTCAAGTGCCACGGCGACACGGCCAACGGCGCCGCCGCGATCTCCCGCCAGCTCCTGCAGACCAACACCCGCCTGGAGTTCGACCGCAACAACCCGTCGTTCCACCCGGTGGAGTGGCCGGGAACCAACCTCAACGTCCCGAGTCTGCTCTCCCCGTGGAACACCAGCAGCCTCGTCTACTGCACCGATTGCCACGCCAGCGACAGTGGCCCGGGCAATGGCGGCGCCGGGCCGGCCGGTCCGCACGGCTCGATCTACCCCTTTCTGTTGGAGCGCGAGTACGTCGTTGCCGACGGTACGGCGGAGTCCGCCACCGCCTACGCCCTCTGCTACAAGTGCCACGATCGGACCAGCATCCTCGCCAATCAGAGCTTCCCCACCCACGCCCTCCACCTCGGGGTGACGGTCAACGCGCCGTGTTCGGTCTGCCACGACGCCCACGGGATCAGCGCCACCCAAGGCGACGCCGCCCACAACAGCCACCTGATCAACTTCGACACCGCCATCGTCACCCCTTACCTCGGGACCCTGGCGTTCCAGGACAACGGCACCTTCGCCGGCCAGTGCACCCTGAGCTGCCACGGCAAGGACCACCTCCCGTCGGTCTACCCGTAGCCCTAGGGGCCGTGGGCGGGTCGCGTTTGCGCGGTATCGCGCAGCGGGGTGCGCGATACCGCGCAGGCGATGCGCACCTCCGGATGCGGGGGCGTGCTGAACTCTTTTCAGACCGACCCGTTGTCACTCCATTCCCGCTGGCATACAACCTGCACAGTCTTAGTCGCTGAGCCACGGATGGACTCAGCCCCAGGAGGAGGCAGAGGTGCGAGCGAGCGGAACCCGAGGGGGCCGTGGTATCGATGCCGACGGCGATTTCCCGGGCAGGCTTGAGGCGCCTTTTGCTCTCCATCTCCCCCCCCGTTTCGATTGGAGATCTGCCATGGCCCGCCCGCTGCTGTTGATCGCCACCCTCGCGCTGCTCGGTCTCGGCCCCGCCACCGCCTACGCCCAGACCTGTCCGGATGCGGACGGCGACGGCTACGCGGATTCCGCCTGTGGTGGCACCGACTGCAATGACGCCAAACCGTCCGTGCACCCCGGGGCGGCGGAGGTGTGTGACGGCTTCGACACCAACTGCGACGGCGTCCAGTGGGCGACCGACCACGACAACGACGGCGACGGATTTGCGGTTTGCGCCGGCGACTGCGACGACAGCAAGGCCGCCGTCCACCCCGGCGCCCCCGAGGTGTGCGACGGCCTGGACAACGACTGCAACGGCAACGTGCCGGCGAATGAGCGTGACGTCGACAAGGACGGCACGGGGGTCTGTGGCGGCGACTGCAACGACTTCGATGCGGCCATCTACCCCGGAAGCGTCGAGGTGTGCGGCGACCACAAGGACAACAACTGCGACGGCCTCACGGATGACGGGAGCTGCGTCTGTCCCGACCTCGACGGCGATACCTACCTGGACCACGGCTGCGGTGGCACCGACTGCGACGACCACGACTCCCTGGTCCACCCGGGCGCGGGCGAGGTGTGCACCGACGGGATCGACAACGACTGCGACGGCCTGATCGACCGTGCCGACCCCGACGCGACGGATTGCCCGGTCTGTACCGACGCGGATGGTGACGGCTACGCCACCGAGGGTGGTGGTTGCGGAGCGGTCGACTGCGCCGACAACAACCCGGCGGTCCACCCGGGGGCGGTCGAGGTGTGCGACGGCCTCGACACCAACTGTGACGGGGTGGTGGGGGCCACCGACCACGACGGTGACGGCGACGGTGTGGCCCTGTGCGCCGGCGACTGCAACGACGCCGACCCGGCGGTCCACCCCGGCGCCGCCGAGCTGTGTAACGGCGTCGACGACGACTGCAACGGCATCCTCCCCGCCAGCGAGCGGGACGGGGACGGGGATGGGGTGCGGGAATGCGACACCCCGCCGGATTGCAACGACACGAATGCCACCGTCTACCCGGGGAATGTTGAGGTGTGCGCCGACGGCCTCGACAACAACTGCGACGGGGGGGTGGACGAGGTGGGTTGCACCTGCCCGGACGGGGACGGCGACGGCCACCTCCTGGCGGCGTGCGGCGGCGACGACTGCAACGACGCCAATGCCACCGTCTACCCGGGGAGCCCCGAGGTGTGCGCCGACGGCCTCGACAACGACTGCAACGGCAGTAGCGACTGTGGCGACGCAGCCTGCGGGGCCACCGCTGCGTGCCAGGCGTGCGCGGCGGCCGACCTCGATCACGATGGCTACGCCACCAGCGGGGGGGTCTGCGGCCTAATCGACTGCGACGACGCCGATGCGGCGGTGCATCCCGGCGCCACCGAGGTGTGCGACGGCAAGGACACCAACTGTGACGGGGTGGTGGGGGCCACCGACCACGACGGTGACGGCGACGGTGTGGCCCTGTGCGCCGGCGACTGCAACGACGCCGATGCGGCCGTCCATCCCGGTGCCACCGAGCTGTGCAACGGCGTCGACGACGACTGCAACGGCATCCTCCCCGCCAGCGAGCGGGACCCCGACGGGGACGGGGTGCGGAGCTGCGACACCCCGCCGGACTGCAATGACCACGACAACACGGCCTACCCAGGGGCGCCCGAGCTCTGCCTCGATGGGGTCGACAACAACTGCGACGGGGTGTTGGACGAGACGAGCTGTATCTGCCCCGACGCCGATGCCGATGCCCACACCACCTGTGAAGGCGATTGTGACGACCACAACCCCACCACCTTCCCGGGGGCGCCGGAGATCTGTAACGACGGCCTCGACAACGACTGCGACGGCCTGATCGACCTGGCGGACGAGGCCGACTGCCTGAGCGGCTGCATCGACGGCGACCTCGACGGCTACAAGGACGCCACCTGTGGCGGGACCGACTGCAACGACGGCAACCCCCTCGTCAATCCGGGGATGACGGAGATCTGCGACGGTCTCGACAACAACTGCGACGGGGTGACCGCGCCGACCGACGTCGACGCGGACCATGACGGCGTGGCGATCTGCGCCGGCGACTGCGACGACACCAACCCCGCGGTCTACCCGGGCAACATCGAGGTGTGTACCGACGGGTTGGACAACGACTGCAACTCCATGATCGACGCCGCCGATGGCCGGTGTGCGCCGCCGACCTGCAGCACCAAGACTACCCCGCGGGACCCGCCCCACCTCGGCACCCTGCTCAGCCCGGATGACACGGTCCATCCCGACAACGCCGCCCTGCGCTGTGGCAAGTGCCACGGCTCGCTAAACGGCCCGCAGGACGGCGTGCCCGATGCGCGCTTCCTCTGCCAGCGCTGCCACGCCGACTCGACCAACCCCTCCGATCCGGAGAACGGGATTTTGAAGGTTCAGTACCCCTTGCCCTGGCCGTACGGTTTCGGCTCGGCGCCGAACGTGCAGACCCACGCCTCCACCGTCCTGGGGGAGAAGTACGGCACCTGGGGGATGCACTGCATCACCTGCCACAACCCGCACCAGCAGGAGCAGAACCGCGCCTTCGGCACCAGCTACGGCAAGCTGGTCAAGGAGTACATCTGCTTCGATAACGCGGCCACCGGAGAGCACCACGAGAGCTTCGTGGAGTTCACCAACGCCGCCGGTCCCGGCTCCTTCGCCGACGGCCCGCCGCACCTCGAGAACATCTGCGAGACGTGCCACACGCGGACCCACCACCACCGGCGCACGGGCGATGCCCCCTCCGATCTTGATGGGGCGGGCCGTTACGTCGGCCACCACGACAGCCAGTCGTGCATTACCTGTCACCACCACAGCGACGGCTTCAAGCCCACCGGCGGTGAGCCGCAGGCGCCGCACAACACGCCGTTCTTCCTCGACAACTGCCAGTTCTGCCACGCGCCGGACAGCAGCGGGAACGTGAACTTCGCCACCCCGATCCCGAACGCCGAGTGCAAGAAGTGTCACGGCCTGCGCGACGCCCACTCCTCGGATCCGGCGCAGAACCCGTTCGCCTCGGGCCACTACACCTACGACTTCAAGTGCATCGACTGTCACGACCCGATGTTCAAGGTGGGCAACAACCGCAAGCTCTTGCGTGAGTTCAACTCGGGGAGCGTTCTGCAAGGGACGAAGGTGGTGAACACCAGCCGCTCGGGCCCGGGCTCGCTCGCCGACGGCGCGCCGCACGAGGCGAACATCTGTGAGACGTGCCACAGCCTCACCAACCACCACCGCTACGACGGCATGGCGCCCGGCGACTTCGACGCCAGTGGGAGCTACGCCGGCCACCACGATGGCGCCTACTGCATGATCTGCCACGACCACAACCGCGGCTTCATGCGGCCGGGGCCGAGCGCGGAGCAGTAGGCCCGCATCAGCAGGTCGCGGGGAGACGCCCCCGGGTCACGCCGTGGCCCGGGGGCGTTGTCGTTGGCGGGGCGAAGAACGGATCGGCCTCCCTCCAACCGCCTGTTCCCGATCCCATCGACTTCCACTCTGCCAGACTGCGAGTCCGACCGCTTCTTAAGCTCCTGCGCGCGGGCGGGGCGCCTACCCTCACGGCGGGGCGCGCGGCGCGGGGTGGCGCGAGGCTGCGTGAAACGGCGCAGGGGGGTGGGCGAAATCACGCACCGGGCTGCTCGCCTTGCGGCGCGTTGGAGCCGCCGCCGCAATCGCCGGGTGGGCAAAGTCGTTGGGGCGACGGGCAATGGGTCGTCGTGCTGCGCGCGCCTCACGATCACCGAGCGGCCGGCCATCGATGGCCCCGCGATTGCGAACGGTGATCCGGCGTTGCCGAGGGTGAGAGTCTGGCCTCGCGCTGTTCGGGTCCAGTTCGCCACGTCTCGCGTGGCCCTTTGTTCGAGAGGGGAGCGCATGTTCACCATCACCAAGTTCATCCTCGGGTCGTTCGTGCTGGTCTGCGGAATCGTGGTTCCACCCGCGTCCTATGCGCAGACCTGTGTGGATGCGGACGGCGACGGCTTTGCCGATCTCGCCTGTGGCGGCACCGACTGCAACGACGCCAATGGGGCGGTCCATCCCGGGGTGGTGGAGGTGTGCGATGGCCTCGACACCAACTGTGACGGGGTCCAATCGTCGACCGACTGGGACCGCGATGGGGACGGCTTCGCGGCCTGTAACGGCGACTGCGACGACGGCGACCCGAATCGCTTTCCCGGCAACCCGGAGGTGTGCAACGGCGTCGATGACGACTGCAACGGGGTCATCCCGGTGGTCGAGCAGGATCTCGATCATGACGGCTACCTCTTTTGCGCCGTGCCCTCGGACTGCGTCGACACCGACCCGGCGGTCTACCCCGGAAGCGTCGAGGTGTGCGGCGACCGCAAGGACAACGACTGCAACGGTAGGGTGGATGAGGTGGGCTGCACCTGCCCCGACCGCGACGGCGACGGCTACCTGGATAGCGTGTGCGGCGGCGCGGACTGCGACGACTTCCACGCCGGTGTGAACCCCGTAGCGACCGAGCTGTGCACCGACGGGATCGACAACAACTGCAACGGCCTGATCGACCTCGCCGACCCGAGCGCGGTGGACTGCCCGGTGTGTACGGATGTCGATCATGACGGCTACGCCACCGAGGGTGGCCTGTGCGGCGCGGTGGACTGCGACGACACGCGGCCGTCCGTGCACCCGGGGGCGGTGGAGGTGTGCGACGGCCTCGACACCAACTGCGACGGCGTCCAGTGGACGACCGACCACGACGCCGACGGCGACGGCGTGCCGGTGTGCGGTGGCGACTGCGACGACCACGATCCCACCCGCCGGCCCGGTCTGCCGGAGGCGTGCAACGGCCTCGACGACGACTGCAACGGCGTGGTCCCACAGGCGGAGCGCGACCTCGACAACGACGGCTACTTCGCCTGCCAAGGCGACTGCATGGTGTACGACCCGGCGATCCGCCCGGGTGCGGCGGAGGTGTGCGGCGACACCATCGACCAGAACTGCGACGGCGTCGACGAGCCGTGTGCGCAGCCGGTGGATTTCCCAAGCCAGATCCAGCCGCTCTTCGACGCGAGCTGCATCTCCTGCCACTTTACCGGCGGCGAGGCGCCCGATCTCACCGCCGGCAACTCTTACGCGGCGCTGGTCGGCCAAGCGGCGGGGTGCGCCGGTCAGACCCTGGTGGTCGCCAGCAATGCGGCGGCCAGCTACCTGGTGGCCAAGGTCCAGCCCGACGGCGTGGCGCCGGCGTGCGGGGTGAAGATGCCGGAGGGCAGCGGTGGCCTTTCCACCGCGCAGGCGGACCTGATCGCGCGCTGGATCGACGAGGGCGCGCTGGCCACCACCGTCGATGGCGATGGCGACGGCTATACCGCCGACGTCGACTGCAACGACGCCAACCCGACCGTGAATCCGGGGATGGCGGAGATTGCCAACAATGGTCTCGACGACGACTGCAACCGGGCGACGCCCGACTCCCCGGGCGGCGACCCGTATGTCGCTTGGGTCACCGCGAGCGTCGACTTCGGGGTGGTCACCCTCGGGGCCACGGCGGCGGCGAGCGCGGTGGTGGAGTCCACTGGCTCGGCGGAGTTAGTGATCACCGCCCTGACCACCAGCGATCCGGCGTTCACGGTCGACACCGCGGCGCTGCCATTGCCGGCGGTGGTGGGGGTGGGCGCCACCCTCACCCTCCCGTTGCTGTACACCCCGAGCGTGGCGGGCAACACCACCGCCTCCCTCACCCTCACCTCCAACGCCTTCAATGGTGGCGCCACCGTCGCCCTTCTGGGGACCGGCTACGACGCCACTGCGCGGGTGCCGTATGCGGCGGTGCAGGCGATCTTCGATCGCTCCTGCATCACCTGCCACGACGCCAGCCAGGTACCGGATCTGCGCGCCGGCCAGTCGGGCAGCGCCCTGCTCTCTACCCTCCCCATCTGCCCTTCGACCTACTACGTGGTGCCGGGCACGGGCAATAGTGCGGCCAGCCTGTTGGTGCAGAAGGTCGACCCGGCGGTCTCGCCGACGTGCGGCGGATCGATGGCGAGCTACCTCGCCGCGCTGGATGTCGCCACCCTCACCGCCTGGGTGGCGCAGGGGGCGGACGCGGGCAACGGCCTCTCCGTGGATGCGGACGGTGACGGCTACTGGGCGGGGATCGACTGCAACGACGCCAACGGGGCGGTCCACCCTGGGGCGGTCGAGATCCTGTTCAACGGCGAGGATGACGACTGCGATCCGACCACCATCGACAACCCGGTGGTCGACAACGACAACGACGGCTGGAGCTCCAACTTCGACTGCAACGACAACGACCCGGCGGTGAACCCGGGGAGGGTCGAGGTGGTGGAGAACGGCATCGACGACGACTGCTCCCCGGCGACCCCGGACGTGGTGCGGCGCCTCGACTTCGTCGCCGACCTCCAGCCCATCTTCACCGCCAACTGCGTGGGCTGCCACGGCCCCGCCGCCCCGATCGCCAATCTCGATCTGGCCACCGGGGCGGGCTGCGCGAACCTAGTGAACGGTGGCTATGTGGTCGCCGGCGATCGCGCCGCTAGCCTCCTCGCCGCGAAGGTGGCGGTGGGCGGCACCATGTCCGACTACGTGACCTTGGTGGAGGCGGAGCGGATCGCCGCCTGGATCGACCAGGGCGCCACCTGCCCGCCGCCGGTGATTGACGCGGATGGGGACGGCTTTGAGGCCACCGTCGACTGCGACGACACCAACCCGAACGTGAACCCCGGGGCGGCGGAGCTGCCCGGCAACGGGATCGACGACGACTGCAACGCCTCGACCCCAGATCTCATCCCCGCGGTCGACTTCGCCGCCAGCGTGCAGCCGATCTTCACCGCCAACTGCGTGCGCTGCCACGGGGGCGACGCGGCCCTCAGCGGCCTCGACCTGAGCGCCGGGGTTGCCTGCGCCAACCTGTACACGGGCGGCTACGTGGTGGTGAACGATCGTGGGGCCAGCCTCCTCTACCAGAAGGTCGCGGCGGGCGGCTCCATGGCCACCTACCTCTCCCCGGCCGAGGCGGAGGTGGTGGGGCAGTGGATCAGCCAGGGGGCGGTCTGTCCGGCGGTGGCGGACGCGGATGGGGACGGCTTTGATGCCACCGTCGACTGCGACGACACCAACCCGAACGTGAACCCGGGAAGAGTGGAGCTTCCCGGCAACCATCTCGACGACGACTGCAACCCGGCCACCGTCGACACCGGCCTCGACGCCACCACCCTGCTGAGCGGCAAGTGCCGCACCTGCCACGCCGACTTCTCGGCGCGGGTGGCGTGCACCAACGAGGAGTGGCGCCACCATCGCGGCGGCCGGGTGCGGCCCGTGGAGTACCTCACCGTCTCCCTCTACCTCACCGGCGACTCGTGCACCCCGCGCCAGCAGGTGGACGCGGCCGAGGCGCTAACCACCACCTGCCTCCTGTGCCACGCCGACCTCTCGGCGCAGGTCGGCTGCACCAACGGCCGGTGGCGCGCCCACAACGGTGGCCGCGTCTCCTTTGCGATCTTCGACGCGGTGAACGAGCTGCTCACCGGCGCGGTGTGTGCCTCCCACGACGGCGAGATCGACCCGCGCGACGAGCTGGCGATCACCTGCGTGGCGTGCCACGAGGATCGCTCGGCGCACATCGACGACCAGCCCGCGGCGTACATGCGCCACGCCCCCGGCGAGGACGACCTCGTCTCCATGCCGATCCTCAAGGCGGTCGGCGAGGAGGTCGGTGGCCACGACCACTGGGAGGGCCACCGCCGCTGGTGGCGCCACCGTTGGGAGGAGAAAGAGCACCACCACGACCACGATCGGGATGACTGATCGGTGGTGCCACTCCCGGCCACCCACCGGGAGGAGGGCCCCCCTGTCGCCTGCAGACGACAGGGGGGTTCTCTGGGTGGGGAGTACGGAAGGTGGCCGCGGTCGGAGCCTGTCGAGCGACCTTCGAAGCGGCCCCACGCGGCCCGGATCGGGCGCCGTGGGGGGTTCCCTGACCGCACGTCGCCTGGCGCACCCTCCCGATCCGGAATCGAGTTTGCCTCTGCTCGCGACGGCCGCCAAAGTCTGACAGACTTCCCGCAACCGAGACCCCTGGCCGGTCTGCTGGGCCCCAAGGGTCGCCGGCTCCGCTCGCCGGGAGGGTCGAGAGGTCCACCCCACCCCACCCGCGGCGCGCGGCCCGTTGTTGCACCTGTCTGATGGCATCCCCTCACCCTCTGGAGTCTCCATGTCCGCCCTTGCCTCCCGCCTCCTCCTGTGCCTCGTTTGCTTGCTCCTCCTCCCGCCGGCGGTAGAGGCGGAGGAGAACCCCCTGGACGCGATCGTGGCCCGCGTCGACGGGGTGGAGATTTCGCGGCGCGACGTGGAGGGGGAGCTCAGCCGCCTTTTGCCGTGGTCGAGCTACCACGGCACGGTGGATGAGGCGAAGCGCCAGACCCTGCGCCGGCAGGCGATGCAGACGGTGATCGACCGGCAGCTCAAGCTCGCGGACGCGCAGCAACGAGGCGTGGGGGTGGACAAGGGGGAGCTGGCCGAGGCGCTGGCCAAGGTGATCGCCAAGTACCCGGACGAGGCCGCCTTCCGCGCGGAGCTGGCGAAGGGCGGCTTCACCGTCGACGCGGTGAAGACGGAGCTGCGCAACCGGAGGCTTCTCGAAATCGGCGAACGCCAGGTGGCCGACCCGGATCGTCCGGTGAGTCGCGCCGAGGCGCAGAAGTACTACCAGGACAACCTGGCGAAGTTTGTCGAGCCGAAGCGCGCGGTGGTCCGGGAAATCTTCATCCAGGTCCCGATCCTCAATCGCAACGATCAGATGTGGAACGGCTATCTGAACAAGGCGAAGGATGCGCTGGCGCGGATCGAGTCGGGGGAGCCGTTTGAGGAGGTAGTGCGGGCGGTCTCCGACGCCCCCGCGGAGGAGAAGGAGGCGGGCGGCCTCCTCGGCCCGCTCCACGCCGGGCGGCTGCCGCCGGCGATGGACAAGGTGGTGTGGGGCCTGCGCGAGGGGCAGGTCTCCAACCCGGTGGAGGATCTCAAGGGGATCTATCTCCTGAAGGTCGACCGCTTCCTCCCCGACCACCAGGTTTCCTTTGCGGAGGTGGAGACCAAGCTGCGCAAAGACCTTCAACGGAGCTGGAGCGAGGAGCGCGTCGCGACCTGGCTGAAGGGTCTGCGGGCGAAGGCGAAGATCGAGATCCTCGACCCGGCGCTGGCGGAGCCGGCGGGAGAGGCCCCGTGAGGCGCGCCCTTGGGTCCCCCCGGTCGCGCGCCACGAGCCATCCCGTTTCCCGCTCCGCCCCCTCACGCACCTACCCCCTGGCCCTCCTCGGTCTCCTCCTGACCCTGGTGGCAAGGGTGGCGGTGGGTACGCCGCTTACCGGCGAGGAGGCGCGCTTCAGCTATGCCGCCGGATACCAGCTCGGCGAGGCGCTGATTAGCGACGGCCTGGAGGTGGTGGATCCCGAGGAGGTCGGTAGCGGTCTGGCCGCCGTGGTGCGCGGCGCGCCGATCCGCCTCACCCCGGAGGCGCTGGGCGCAGCGATGCGCACCCGGGGCGAGGGAACGGCGGCGCAGCGGCTGGACTTCAGCTACGCCGTCGGCGTCCAGCGCGGCCAGCAGCTTGTGCAGCAGGAGGTCGGCTCGATCGACGCCGAGGCGATCGGGCGCGGCGTGGCGGATGCGCTGGGCCACCGGCCGGCGCAGATCGCCCCCGGCGAAATGATGGTGGTGGTCGCGGCCCGCAAGGAGCGGCTCGCCGCCGAGCGCGCGGCGGTGGCCCGGGCGAACGCCGAGGCGGGGGCGGCCTTCCTCGCCGCCAATCGCGACAAGGAGGGGGTCGAGCATCGGCGCAGCGGCCTGCAGTACGAGGTGATCGCGGAGGGCAAGGGCAACAAGCCGGACAAGGACGCGACCGTGGTGGTGCGCTACCGCGGGAGCCACCTGGATGGGACGGAGTTCGACAGCTCCGAGCGCCACGGCGGCCCCGCGACCCTCGCCCTCTCCCAGGTGATCGCGGGCTGGCAGGAGGCCCTGGTCCGCATGCGCCCCGGCGATCGCTGGCGCCTCTTCATCCCGCCGGAGCTCGCCTACGGCAGCGCTGGCCAGCCGCCGGTGATCGGTCCCAACGAGACCCTGATCTTCGAGATCGAGCTGATTTCGGTGCGCTGAACCCGGCGCGCGAGGGGGGGTGGCCGCCTTCCGCGCCCCCTCCCCCCCGCCCAACCCAGACGCAAGCCGGATGCGCTGGAATAGAAATCCTTGGCGTCTTCGCCCCTGGTGGCTTGGCGTTACCTGCCCATCCCCCGAGCGTGTGCGATCCCTGCGGGCCAACGCGTTCCCGAGGGTCGGTGGGGCGACCGTGCTGCGCGCAGGGGAGAGGCCGTTTGTGTTCCGCAGGGGGGGGCGCGCCGGGGTGAAGGAGGGGATCCATCGGCTAGTCCACGGGCGATGAACACCGCTGAACGCCAAGGCGCAAAGCCGCCAGGAGGCCAAGGGAAAGGCTCGCCTCGGTGACTTCTGTGTGCACCGTCGCCGCTGCGCTGCACCCCGCGGTGCAGGCGGAACCGATGGCCAACGGTGGAGCGTTGGCCGTGCCCTCCCCGTCCACGATTCGCGCCCCTTGGCGTTCCTTCGCGGCGCGTTGGTTTCCGCCCCCGCAACCTCCGCCAGCCGCACGTGCCCGCGGAGTGGGCGCGCGATCGCGAAAGGCCGGCAGCCCCCTAGCGCGCCGCCGCCGCTTCGATCGTCGCGACCATCCGCCGTGCCTCCGCGTCGTTGGGGTTGATGGCCAGCGCCTTGCGGTAGCTTTGCCACGCCTCGCGCAGGCTGCCGCGGTAGAGATACCCCTGGCCGAGGAGGAGCCACGGTTCGGGGGTATTCGGGTGGAGGTCGATGGCCAGGCGCGCCTGGATGATCACCTGGTCGTAGGCGAGCGCTCCAGCAAGCTCGCTTTTTGCCACCAGCTCGGGATAGGTCGCCCGGCGGACGAAGATCAGCGCATCCATGGCGCGGTAGACGAGGGCCCAGTCGGGGTCGTCGATCAGGGCGGGGAGGAGCGGGTGCATGGCGCGGTCGAAGAGGTCGGCGCCGTTCATCACGATCAGGTCCACCCCCCAGCGGTCGAGGTGCGCCCGCCACTCGGGCGGGTGGCCCGCCTCGCTCCCCGCCGCCTCCCACACCCGCGCCGCGTTGTCGAAGACCTCGCGAATGAGGCTGCGGCCGTCGTAGAGGATCCGAATCTCCGGGTAGAGCTCCCAGGTGAGGTAGCCGCCCCAGTCATAGGTGTTGAAGCAGTTGCCCGCGACGCGGTGGGAGCGGAGGAAGCTCACCGCGCCGCTTGGATACTGGAAGAGGACGGCGCGGTTGAACTTGAGGAGCTGGTGGCCCTGGAGCGCCCCGCGCACCGCGTAGGCGGTGAGGGGTAGGGCGAGGAGGGGGACGGCGATCGCCGCCCGGGCGAGGCGCGGGAGGAGCTCGCGCACCGCCGCCCCCAGCCCGCGCAGACCGCTGCCGAGGAACAGCGGCTCGACCAGCACCACGAAGACCGTGTAGCGGTACGACTTGAGGGCGATGAGGCCAAGGAAGAGGAAGAGGAGGTGGCGGCGCAGGGGGATGTGGCGGTAGCGCAGCAGGTGGACCGCGCCGCCGAGGGCGAGGCAGCCCCACAGGGGGACGAGGGGCTGGTGGTAGCGGGTGGTGAGGACCCAAGGCGGCAGGTACTCGGTGATGATCGCCCCGTAGTTGCTGGTCTCCAGGGCGAAGAGGAAGAGCGCGCTGTGGTACGTCTCCGGGTTGGCGAGGCTGGCGGCCACGCTGGCGAGGCCGAGGAGGAGGAAGCGGCGCACCGGCTGCGGGGTGCGCCCCTGCCGTACGGCGAAGCGGTGGGAGGCGATCTCGGCCGCGGCGTAGAGGATGACGATCACGTTGCCGAGGACCACCCCACCGTGGAGGTTCGACCAGAGCGCCATGAGCAAGACGATGGCGACCTCGCCGGCCTGTACGCCGCGGCCGGCCGGGGGGGCATCGCGCCGGCGCAACACCCCTTCTAGCAGGACGACCAGCAGGGGAATGGCGACGAAGGTGAACATCTGCGGCCGGATGTCCTTGAACGGCGTCAGGCCGAGGTAGGGTCCGCAGAGGGCGATGAGGGGCAGCGCCAGCAGGGGCGGGACGCGGCGCCGGAACATCCACCCCGCCACCACCGCCATGGCCACCGTCAGGACCGTCGCCCGCAACCCCACCAGGCCGCCGAAGCCGTACCGCTCGTAGCACAGGTAAAACCCCGCCTGGGCGAGCCAGTAAGAGCGGAGCATGAAGCGGACCCACGCCGCATCTCCGGGCGGCGGGTTCTGGGCGAGGGCCGGAAAGCTGAAGGGGTCGGTCGCGGGCAGGGCGCGGTTCTCGACGATCCACTTGCCGGTGGCGAGGTGCCAGTAGGCGTCGGGGTCCTTCACCGGCCCGGTGAGGTGGAGCCAAAGGGAGCCGAGGAGGGCGGCGAGGGCGAGGAGGTAGACGAGGCGGTCGAGGCGCGGGCCCGCCACCCCCTCCATGGCCGCGGCCGGGAAACCGCCGGCGCGGCCGGCGGCCGGCCCGGCCGGTGTTGCGGGCGTGGTACCCATCAGCCTCGCCGGCAGACCACGGTCTGCAGGTAGGTGCGGCCGGTGAGGTGGCCGAGGGCGAACATCGCCACCACCGGGATCAGGAGGAGGCGGTGGACGAGCGGCGAGCGCGCCGGCGTGTCGACCGCGCGCAGGGGGCAGTTGTGCAGGTGGTGCTCCACCACGGTCAGCCCCTCGCTGGTCAGCAGCCGCACCAACGAGCGGCGGTTGAAGTGGTGGAGGTGGTAGGTGGCGTGGAGCCGCTCATAGGGCAGGCGCAGGCCGAGGCGAAAGAGCAGGCGGGCGGTGGCAAACAGGATGGAGCGGTCGTTTACCGCCATCACCACCAGGTAGCCGCCGGGCCTGCACCAGTCGCGCAGGCGGCGGACGAAGCGGTGGACGTCTACCGGGTCTTCGATGGTGGCGAAGGTGGTGACCAGATCGAAGGTGCGATCGAGCGCCACGCTGGCGGCGTCGCCCTGGAGGTAGTCGATTCCCCCCTCCGCCGCCGGCGGCGAGAAGTCGATGCCGGTGAGGGTGGCGTTGGGGTGGGTGGCGTGGAGGTAGCGCAAGAAATCGCCCTTACCGCAACCGACGTCGAGGACCGACGGCTGTTCGCCAAGGGCTTCGAGGTAGCGCGCCACGTGCTGAAAGAGCGGGATGTTGGGGTTGGCGAACCAGTGTTTGTGGACCTTGGCGTAGTACGCGGGGTCGTAGCTTTCGGGGGCGCGGATCGACGCCGGGTCGCTGAAGGCGTGGTCGCAGGCGGGGCAGCGGTAGATCGCCGCCGGCGCGGCGCGGTGCTCGAGCGGGCTGGCGGTGGCGCACACCGGGCAGGGCAGGGTCATGGCACCGCTCCTCTCGAATCGACGCGGGCGAAGACCGCACGTGGTCGCGGGCAGGGTACGGGTGGTCGCGGGTCGGGCATGGCCAGGAGGGCTCAGGTGGTGCGGGCGAGGATCCCCACCCCGGCGGCGATGAGGAGCAGGGCGAAGAGCTGGAGGACGCCGAACGGCTCGTCCCAGACGAGGTGGGAAGCGACGGCGACGAGGGCGAAGTTCACCGCGAAAAAGATCGGGAAGGCGACGGAGATTGGGATCGTCTTCAAGGCGTAGATATAGAAGATCGACGCCACCACGTACGCGCCCAGGCCACCGGCGGTGTAGGGGTGAAAGAGCGCGATCGCCCCCGTCCCGGCGCGCACCGCACCGGCCTTGAGGCCAAGCTGGCCGCCGGCTCCCAGGAAAATGGAGAGGGCGAGGGCGAGGTAGCCGGAGTGCATGACGAGCTTGCGAGGAGGTCGCGGTGGCGGCGCAATCGAGCGCGCCTCGTTTGCCGGTCGGCGCAGGGCGAGGCTAGACTGAACCGTTCGTTTTGTCGATTTACCGCGGGTTTGCGCCACCGTTTTGGGGGCTGTACGAAGCTCCCTTTCTGCTCTCCAACAGCCACCCTCATACGTGCGCAGAAAGGTGGGGTCGGACCCTTGCGCGACAACTTCCTCGTCTTCGGCTCACCGCAGGTGGGTGCGGAAGAGATCCAAGAGGTGGAGGCGGTGCTGCGCTCGCGCTGGCTCGGGACCGGGCCGCGGGTCGCCCGCTTCGAGGCGGACTTCGCCGCCTTCAAGGGGGTGAAGGCGAGCCAGGTGGCGGCGGTGAACTCGTGCACCGCGGCGCTCCACATCTCGATGATCGCCGCCGGCCTTGGGCCGGGAGACGAGGTGATCACCACCGCCCTCACCTTCTGCGCGACGGTCAACGCGATCATCCATGCTGGGGCGACGCCGGTCCTCGCCGACATCGACCCGCTGACCATGAACATCGACCCGCTCGCGGTGGAGCAGCGGATCAGCCCGCGCACCCGCGCCATCGTCCCGGTCCACTTCGCCGGCCGGCCGTGCGCCATGGAGGGTCTGACCGCGCTCGCCGAGCGCCACCACCTGAAGATCATCGAGGACTGTGCCCACGCAGTGGAGGCGACCTATCGCGGCGCGCCCGTGGGCACCCTCGGCAACTTCGGCTGCTTCAGCTTCTACGTCACCAAGAACGTGGTCACTGGCGAGGGGGGGATGATCGTTGCCCGCGCCCCGGAGGAGATCGAGCGGGCGCGCGTCCTGGCCCTGCACGGCATGTCCAAGGACGCCTGGCACCGCTTCGGCGATGCCGGCTTCAAGCACTACCAGGTGGTCGAGTGCGGTTTCAAATACAACATGATGGATCTGCAAGCGGCGATCGGGATCCACCAGCTCGCGCGGGTGGAGGCGAACTGGCAACGGCGGCGGGAGATTTGGGAGGGGTACGAAGCGGCCTTCGCCCCCCTGGGGGTGACGACTCCCCCCCCTTTGCCGGAGGACGCCCGCCACGGCCTCCACCTCTACACCCTGCTGATCGACGAGCGGCGCGCCGGGATCACCCGCGACGCCTTCCTCGACGCCATGACCGCCCGCAAGATCGGCGTTGGCGTCCACTACCTCGCGATCCCCGAACACCCGTACTACCAGGGCCGCTTTGGCTGGCGGCCGGAGGAGTACCCGAACGCCACGCGCGTCGGCCGCCAGACCGTGAGCCTGCCGCTGTCGCCGGCGCTCACCAGCCAGGATGTCAACGACGTGATCGCGGCGGTCACCGAGATCGTTGGCGGAAGACGGTGGGTATGAAGCTCTCCGTCGTCATCCCGGTCTACAACGGCGCCGCCACCGTCCCCACCTTGGTGGCCGGGCTGATCGACGAGCTGGCGACGCTCTACACCCTGGAGATCGTATTGGTGAACGACGCCAGCCCGGCGGACGACAGCGCGCAGGTATGCGAGCGGTTGGCGCGCCACGATCCGCGCATCCACTTCCTCGACTTAGCGCGCAACTTTGGGCAGGAGAACGCCACCATGGCCGGTTTCAACGCCTGCACCGGCGACGTGGTGGTGACCCTCGACGACGATTTGCAGAACCCGCCGTCGGAGGTGGTGAAGCTGGTGGACAAGCTGCTGGAGGGGTACGACGTGGTCTACTCGTGCTTCGCTCGCAAGCACCATCCCCCCCTGCGCAACCTCGGCAGCCGCTTCAACGGTTACGTGGCGAGCCTGGTGTGGGGCAAGCCGCGCGGCCTCTACCTCTCCTCGTTCCGGGCGGTGACCCGCTTCGTGGTCGACGAGCTGGTGAAGTACACCGGCCCCTACCCGTACGTGGACGGCCTGATCCTCCGCTTCACCCGCAACTACGCCGCGGTGGTGGTGGAACACCGGCCGCGGCCGGTGGGCCATTCGGGCTACAACCTGCGCAAGCTGCTCGCCGTGTGGCTCAACATGTTCACTAACTTCTCCGTCCTGCCCCTGCGGATCGCCTCGGTCCTCGGCATGGTTTTCGCCGTTCTCGGTCTGGGGGGGGCGTGCTTCTTCGTGGTCGATCGCCTGCGCCACCCGGAGGCGCCGCTCGGCTGGGCGTCGCTCATCGTCTCCCTCTTCATCCTCTCCGGGGTCCAGCTCTTCGCGATCGGGATGGTGGGCGAGTACCTCGGCCGCCTCTTCTTGAAGGACAACGGCAACCCGCAGTTCGTCGTCCGCCGGTCGATCCGCGCCGCGCCGCCGGCGGCGGAGACGCGGTCTACGAGGTGAGGCCGACCGCCTGGAGAAAGGCGGGGTCCACCGCGTAGCCGAGGGCGACCGCCCGCTGGCAGGCGGCGCGCGCCTCCGCGACCTTGCCGAGCTGGTAGTAGAGGCGGGCCGCCTGATACGGGATCGACCCCTTGTCCGGGGCGACCCGGGCCGCCTCCTGGTACGCCCGGATCGCATCCTCTATGCGCCCGACCCGGCCGTAGGCGAGGCCGAGGTTGACGTAGGCGGTGTCGCTCTCCCGGTCGTACTTCAGCGACGCCTCCAAGGAGCGGATCGCCTCCTCGGTGCGGAACTGCATGAGGTACGCCTCGCCGAGGAACCGGTGGCCGAGGGCGTACTCGGGCCACAGCTCGATCGCCTTTTTTGCCTCCGCCTCTGCCGCCGCCACGTCCCGCGTGACCAAATAGACTCGGGCGATGTTGCCGTGCAGGGAGGCGGACTTGGGGTCGGCCTTGAGGCCGCGTTGGAACTCGCGGATCGCCAGGTCGGGGCGGCCGGCATCGGCGAAGACGATCCCCATCTGGTTCATCCCCTCCGCGAAGTCTGGGGCGAGGGCGAGGAGCTCCTCGTACATCGCCACCGCCTTCGGTAGATCGCCACGCTTGCCGTACTGGCCAAAGAGGTGGCAGCGGGCGAGGAAGGCGCGGTTCGGCTGGCGGGAGACGGCGAACCGCCAGAGGGTCTCGTCATCGCGCCACGCCGCCACCTGGCGCACGGTCTGGATGGCGAGGACGAGGCAGACCCCCACGACCGCCGCCGCCACCACCGTGCGAGCGCGGGCTCCGATGGGCTCGCCGCGCCACCGCGCCCACAGCCAGCCAACGCCGAGGCCGCCGAGGAGGCAGGAGGAGAGGCCGGGCAGGTACAGGTAGCGATCGGCGGCCATCTGCCTGCCCACCTGGACGATGCCAATCACCGGCAAGAGGGTGATCACGAAGTAGAGCCAGCAGGTGAGCAGCAGGGGCCGCCCCCTGCGCCACAACCCAACGGTGACCGCGGTGATCGTGGCCACCACCACGAAGGCGAGGATGTGGCCCGCGAGGTCGAAGTCCTGGGGGTATTCGTACAGCGGCGAGAAGGCGCGCGGCACCACCAGCTTGCCCTGGTAAAAGGCGAGGCCGTAGACGGCATTGAGCAGGCGGGTCGCGATCGGCAGCTTGTCGATGGGCATCACCGCGCCGCCGTGCGACTGGGCGAGGAAGGTGACGACGCTAGAGGCGCCGCTGATCAGAAACAGTGGGATCTTCTCCATCCCCACCCGCAGGCGCCCGCCCCGGCGCAGGCGGCCAAGGGGGTAGCCGTCAAGCAGCAGCAGGACCACCGGCAGGGTGACCGCCATCGGCTTCGCCAGGAGGGCGAGGACGAAGCAGACCACGGTCAACACGTACCAGCGCGCGCGCCGCTCGCTCGCGGTCGCGTAGCGCAGGTAGGCAAGCAGCGCGAGGAGGAAGAAGAGGGCGCACAGGACGTCCTTGCGCTCCGCCGCCCACGCCACCGACTCCACGTGGACCGGGTGGAGGCCAAAGAGGAGGGCGGCCACCGCCGCCACCCCTAGGGGCGGCCCGGTCGCGCTCGCCTCCTCTTCGCGATCGGCGCGCCGCACCGCCAGCAGCCTGCGGGCGAGCAGGAAGACGAGCACCGTGTTGAGGGCGTGGAGCAGGGCGCTGGTGAGGTGGTGCAGGTGGGGGTTCAGCCCCCAGAGCTGGACGTCGAGGGCGTGGCTGAGCCAGGTCAGGGGGTGGTAGTTGCTGGCGTGGAAGGTGGTGAACATCCAGCGCAAAGACTGCTTGTCGAGGTGCTGGATGTGGGCGTTTTGGTAGAGGTACTGGTTGTCGTCCCAGTCGACGAAGTCGTTGCGCACCACCCCGGCGTAGACCGCCGCGGTCACCGCGAAGAGGGCGAGGGCGGTCAGGAGGGTGGCGCGGCGCGTGACCACGGTGGGCTGGGGGGTGGCTTGGCTCATGGGGTCGCTAAGGGCTGGAGGCGGCGGAGGGCCGCCTGGGTGGCGGGGTCGGTGGGGTCCAGCAAGGCGGCGCGGCGGTAGGCGGCGGTTGCCTCGGCAAGCAGGCCGAGCTTCTCGTAGGAGGCGGCAAGGTGGGCGACGGCAGGTGGGTAGTCGTTGCGCAGGCGAAGGAACCGCTCGTAGAGGCGCGCGGCGCGCTCGTCCTCCCCCGCCGCGCGGTAGACCTCGGCGAGGTTGTAGAGGCCGGCAGGGTAGCCCGGTTGCACCCGCACCACCCATTCGAGCTGCTGCCGCGCCTGCTCGACTTTTCCCTGCCGGAGGTAGACGAGGCCGAGGTTGCTCTGCGCGTCGAGGTTGGCGGGGTTGAGGGCGATCGCCTGCTGGTAGTGGGCGATTGCCTGGCCCAGGTCACCCTGCTCTTGGTAGGCGAGGGCGAGGTTGTAGTGGGCCTCCTCGCGGTGCTCCCCCATCAGGGTGAGGAAGTGGCCGGCGTGGTCGAGGATGGTCGAAAACTCGCGGATCGCGCCGTCGTAGTTGCCGGCGCGGGAGTAGGCGTTGCCGAGGTTGTTGTGCAAGGCCCAGCTCTCCGGCGTGGCCGCCAGGGAGCGCTCGTAGAGGGTGGTGCTGTCGCGCCACGCCCCGACCTGGCGGGCGGTGAGGAGGGTGAGCAATCCGAGTACCGCCACGGTCGCCGCACCCCCAAGCCAGCGGCCGCGGCCGAGGCGTGCGCACAGCGCCCGCCCCTCCCAGACGATCGCGAGAAAGAGGCCGATGAAGGGCAGATAGGTGTAGCGGTCCGCCATCGCCTGTACCCCCACCTGCACCACCCCGATCACCGGCACCATCGACACCAGGTACCAGCCCCAGCCGACCAGCAGGTGGCGGCGGCGACGCAGGGCGATGGCGAGGGCGGTGAGCGCCAGGAGGAGCAGGGCGCACCCGACCACCGTGGCGCGCGACCACGGCGTGCCGGTGATGTACGGGTGGGGGTAGAGGACCGACAGCTTCACCGGCCAGAGGAGCTCGCCGAGGTAGCGGACGTAGGCGACCACCGCGTTGGCGAGGCGCGGGGCCAAGGGGATGCGCAGGTCCTGCACCGCGCCGCCGCTTTGCTGCGCCAGGAAGGTGACCACGCACGACGCCGCGGCCAGGGCGAAGAGGGGCAGCTTCTCCCCCACCCGCCGCCACCCGAGGGGGCGGCGCAGGGGCCAGTAGTCGAGCAGCCACAAAAGCAGCGGCAGGGAGACCACCATCGGCTTGGCGAGCAGGCCGCCGGTGAACCAGAGGCCGACTCCGGCCGCGCGGCGGGCGGAGGGGTGGAGGCAGTAGCCGCGATACGCCCAGATCGTGGCCATGGCGAACAGGGTGCTGAGGCAGTCCTTGCGCTCCGCGATCCACGCCACCGACTCCACGTGGGTCGGGTGGAGGGCGAACAAGGCGGCGACCACGCCGCTCGCCCAGGGCGCCTGGGTGGTGCGGGCGAGGAAGGCGAAGAGCAGGAGGGTGGAGGCGAGGTGGAGGAGGAGGTTGGTGAGGTGGTGGCCCGCCGGCCGCAGGCCGTAGAGCTCCACGTCCACCATGTGCGACAGCCAGGTGAGGGGGTGGTAGTTGGCCGCGTGGCCGGTGGTGAAGGCTCCGGCGACGCCTTGCCAGGTGAGCCCCTGGGCGACCAGCGGGTTGTCGGTCACATAGGTGGGGTCGTCGAGGGAGACGAAGTCGCACCGCCAGACGGAGGCGTAGGCCGCCACCGTCGCCACCACCAACAAAGCGGCGATTGGCCAGGTGGGGCGGGGGGCGAGGGGGCTCGGGTCGGCCATGGCGACGGCGCGGCGGCGGGGTGCGCGTGGCCACCCCGGCCACCCTGCAAGGCGGCGGTCTCTACCGCCCGTCGAGGGGGATGAAGAGGGGCGAGCGGAGCCACCCCCAGCGGTGCAGGCAACAGGTGGCGGCGGTGGCGAGGACCCCAAGGCCGTAGGTGACCGAGCGCTGGAAGTTGATCGACGACGCCTCCTCGAAGTAGCGCGTCGGGCAGGAGACCTCGCCGATCCGGAAGCGGGCGTAGATCGCCTGCGCGAGCATCTGGTTGTCGAACACGAAGTCGTCCGAGTCCACGGCTAGCGGCAGGGTCTCCAAGACCGCGCGCGAGAAGGCGCGGTAGCCGGTGTGGTACTCGGAGAGCTTGTGGCCCACCAGCAGGTTCTCCGCGGCGGTGAGGAAGCGGTTGGCGATGTACTTGTACAGCGGCATCCCCCCCTTCAACGCCCCGATGCCGAGGATGCGCGAGGCGAGGACCACGTCGAACTCTCCCTCCGCGATCATCGACGCCATCGCGGTGATCAGCCGCGGCGTGTACTGGTAGTCAGGGTGGAGCATCACCACGATCTCCGCGTCGCGCGCCAGGGCCGCGCGGTAGCAGGTCTTCTGGTTGGCGCCGTAGCCGCGGTTTTGGTCGTGGACGATCACGTGCATGCCGAGCTCGCGCGCCACCTCGGCGGTGCGGTCGGAGGAGTGGTCGTCCACCAAGATGAGGTCGTCGACGATCAGGTGCGGGATGTCGGCGTAGGTGGCGCGCAGGGTCTGCTCGGCGTTGTAGGCAGGCAGGATCACCGTGACGCGTTTTCCGTTGATCATGGTCTCAGGGCTCGGTAGAAGTCGGAATGAAGATGACGGAGCGGTAGAGGAGGAAGCTGAGCGCGGCGAGGGCGCCGGAGACGATCACCTGCGCTGCCATGTGCCACACGTGGAGCCGGTCCACGAGGAGGTACATGGCGCCCGCGTTGACGCCCAAGTTGATTACGCCGGCGCCAGCGTACAGGGCCAGCTCGCGCCCCACGAGGGCGGTGTGGGTGATGTTGAAGGTCCAGTACTTCTGCAGGACGAAGCCCACGAAGAAGCCGAGAACAAAGGCGAGGGTGGTGGCGGCCAGGTACCACACCCCGAGGAGGTCGGTGAACAGATAGAAGAGGGCGAGCTGGACCGCGGCGGCGCTGGTCCCGGAGAGGAAGAAACGCACGATCCGCGCGAGCGACGCCCGGCCGCGCCGCTCACCACGGCGTCCACCCGGCTCACCGTCCATCGCCACGCAGATAGCGGGTGACCCGAAAGAGGGTCGGCAGGCCGAGGCCGGGGAGGCAGCGGAGCTCGCGCGGGGCGAAGCCGGCGGCGACGATCTGCCTCTCGATGTCGAAGATGGTGCGCATGTGGTACTCGCCGGTGAAGCCGGCGATCTTGCGCGCCAGGCGGTAGATCAAGGTCTCCGTGGGGCCGGAGACGATGAGCGCGCCGCGCGGCTCCAGCTTGCCAGCGAGAAGGCGAACCACTCCCGCTAGGTCGTCCACGTGCTCCAAGACGTCGGCGGCGATGATGAAGGCGAGGGAGCCATCGTCGATCACCTCCGCCCAGCGATCCGCGGCGAGGAGGCGCACATTGGGGATGGCGAAGTGGTCGGCGGTGCGGGAAGCGGCGCGCAGGTCGAGGTCGGTGAGGTAGAAGGTCGCCAGGTGGGGGGCGAGGGTGGGGAGGAGGATGCCGACGCCACAGCCGAAGTCGAGGCCCGCAGGCGGTGCGGCCGCGGTGCGGGCGGCGAGGGTATCGGCGACCATCCGGGTCACCATCTGCAGGCGGCGGGTGATGATCCAGCGGACAAAGGGGTTCCAGTGGAGGTAGGAGGGGATCGCCGACTCGTCGCGCTGCTCGCCGGAAACGGTGGCGGCGAGCCGGCGGATGAGGCGGCGTGGGACGGGGACAAAGGTGGGGGTGGTCATGGCGTCGGCGAGGGCGGGCGACGGCGGAAGCGGCTGGCGAGGAGCACGAGGGTGGCGACGAGGGCGGCGGCGGAGATCCGCCAGCCGCGCTCGAAGGGAGCGGAGTGGAAGGTGAGGGAGATGGTGTGACGGCCGGGGGTGAGGTGGACGGCGCGGAAGAGGTAGTCGGCGGCGTAGACCGGCGCGGCCTGGCCGTCCACCGTCGCCTGCCAGCCGGGATAGTACGCCTCGGAGAGGAAGAGGTAGGAGGGCGTGGTGGCGGTCGCCTCCACCTCCAGGTCGTTGATCCCCAGGTGGGTGATCGCGACCCGCTCGCCCGCCGCCGCTTCGCCTCCGTCCACTGGCGGCGCGCTGGGGTCCTCCAGATAGACCGTGCGGCGCGGCTCGAAGGTGGGAGAGAAGAGGGCAGCGAGTACCGCGTCGGGGTGGTCGAAGTGCCGGCTTTGGTGGACGAGGAAGCAGCGTGGCAGGGCCGTTTGGTTCTGGTAGACGCGCACCTCGTGGTCGTAGACCAGGCGGTAGTTGGGATCGCTGCGGAAGGGGTCGCGCAGCCAGTCGCGCGGGCTCGCCCACGGCTGGCTGACCACGTACTTCACGTTCATCAGGTCGATCAACCTTTGGACCCGCTTCGGCTCGGTGAAGATGAAGTTGCGAAAGGCGTCCGAGGTGGGCGGGTTGAAGACGCGCTGAAAGCGGACGTAGCGGTCGATGGCCAGGACGCAAAAGAGGTCGATGTCGTAGAGGCCGTAGAGGAGCTTGGTGTTCGGCGGCAGGATCGTTGCCGCGGAGGTGGAGGAGACGCGAAACGGCTCCGTGTCCTGCTTCAGGAAGGTGACCGCGGGCGGCGTCGGGTAGACGTAGGGAGACGGCAGGGTGGGGTTGAAGTCATGGAGGGCGAGGTAGAGGTCCGTGAAGACGATCGCCACCGCCAGGAGCCGGAAGGTGTTCGGGGTGAGCCGGCCGCGCCACCAGCCGGCCACCCCGGCCATGGCGATCGCCAACAAGGCGAGGTTGCGCAGCTCCTCTTCCTTGAGGAGGGCGGCGATCGCCGGCCGGGCGGTGCGGGTCAGGGCCACTTGCCCCATGGCGAGGTGGGGCAGCAGCGCGACGAGCAGGGGCGGGAGGGCGAGGGCGACGATCGCGAACCCGGCGAAGGCGGCCGCGCGCCGGCCACGGCCTTCGTCCGGCCGGTCGGCGAGATACCGCTCCAAGCCGAAGACCGCGCAGACGATGGCGCCGAACTCGTACACGAAACGGAGGCGGGCGTTGTTGATCTGGTTGAAGGCGGGGAGGTAGTTGACCAGGTTGAAGAGGGGCAGGGCGTAGGCGACCCCGAAGGCGGCGATCGCCAAGAGCGCCCAGGGTTGGACCGCCCGTAACCGGCGCAGGTGGGCGATCGCGTAGAGGGCGAAGAAGAGCGGCAGGAGGCCGATGTAGAGGTTGTTCTCGGCGAAGTTGGCGGCCGGCCACCAGGCGGTGGCGTGGCGCGGCGAGCCGAACAGGTTGGGAGCTATCGCGGTGACCGCGGTGGGGAGGATCGACGCCATCGTCTGCAAGTCGCCACGCACCCCGTGGTGGAGGGCGACGCCGGGGGTGGCGGCCGGTTCGACGTTCGCCCGGCTCACCTGTGGCAGGTCGGGCTGGTGGAGGAGGTCGAGGGCGGGAAGGAGCTGCACCGCCCCGATCGCCAGCCCCAGCCCGATCGCCACGGTTGCACCGGCCGCGACCCATCGCCCGCGGCCGCCCGGTGTTGCCCGTTGGAGGAGGCGGACGGCGACGTAGAGGGTGAGGGCGGCGAGGGAGTGGAAGGTGGTCTGCAGGTGGGCGGGCAAGGTGATCAAAGCGACGGTGAGGGCGAGACCGCCGGCGCGCGCCGCGCTTGGCCGGCGACCCAGGGCCTCGGCGGCGGCGAAGAGCCAGGGCAGCCATACCATGGCGAGAAAGTTCATCCGCCCGAGCCAGACCACCAGGCAGCCACAGAAGGTGAAGGTGATCGCCCCGAACAGGCGGGTGGGGAGGGGCAGGGCGAACAGCGACAGGAGGAGAACCATCCCGCTGGCCGCCACCGGCATGGCGATGAAGACCACCCAGTTGGTGAGCCGTTGCGGCGGCGCGACCCCCGCCGCCGCCCCGACGATCGGATCGAAGGCGCCCGACATCAGGCCGACGAACGGCACCCCCATGGCGACGTACGGGTTCCATACCGGCGCCGTTCCTTGGTGCAGGCACTCCTGGACGAAGCGCCGGAACGGGTAGTTGTGGAGGTTGTTGTCCACGTCCATCAAGAAGTTGCTCGGCTGGCTGGTGAACACCCCCTTGCCGACCTCCCGCAAGGCGGGGTCGTAGTAGTAGGGCGAGTCGCCGACCAGGATCGTCCGCTCGCTGAGCGGGGTGATCCCGAGGAAGAGGAAGGTGGCGGCAAAAAAGCCCAGCACCACCGCCGCCAGGGTGAGGGCGTGGCGCACGGTGAATCGGCGGGCAGGCGCAACCATGGGTGGGTCTTGTCGCATCGTCGTCACGCCCGCCGCGGCCGCGCTTCAATCCCACCCGCGCCTGCGCGCGGCGCCGTGACCCTGGCGGTTTGGCTCCCGTGCGACGACCGGAGGTGCGGACGCCAACCCACGCGCAAATCTCGATCCATCGCGCCTGCCCTCACTTGGGGGTCTCGTGGATCTCCAGGACGATCGCCTGGAGGAGTAGCTCGAAGCCCACGATGAACGGCAGGACGCTGAGCATCACCGTGCCGGTGGAGGCGAAGGTGTGGTGGGCGACCGAGCGGTACCAGGTGAACAGGCCGAAGAGGGTCCCCCACAGCAAGAGCGGCAGGCCGGTGACGATGAACAGGGCGATCGGCGAGAAGTTGCGCAGGACGTGCTTTTGGTAAAAGCGGTACCAGTAGCGGCGGAAGAGGTAGCGCGGGAAGGTGAGGAAGATGCGCGAGATGCGCATGGCGGAGATCTCGTCGCCGTAGCGCGCCGGGATGTCGACGTCGTGCGCCCTGACCCCGAGGATGTTCAGGTGGATGAGCATGTCGTTCTCGAAGAAGTAGCGCCGCGCCAGGTGGTCGAGATCGATCTTTTTGAGGAGGACGGTGGGGATGGCGAGGTAGCCGTTTTGCGGATCGAAGATGTTCCAGTAGCCCGAGGCGAGCTTGGTGAGGAAGGTGAGGGCGAAGTTGCCGATCAGGCGGTGGGTGGGCATCTGCTCCAGCGCGTGGCTGGAGAGGAAGCGGTTGCCCTTGGTGTAGTCGCAGGTGGACGCCACCAGGGGGTCGAGGAGGGCGGGGAGGTAGGCGGGATCCATCTGGCCGTCGCCGTCCATCTTCACCACGATCCCCTCGTGCGCCTCCAGCACCGCCCGAAAGCCGGTGACCATCGCCCCGCCCACCCCCTGGTTCTCGGCGTGGGAGAGGCGGTGGAGGCGGGGGTCGGCGATCTCGCGCAACCGCTCGGCGGTGGCGTCGGTGCTCGCGTCGTCCACCACCCAGACCGTGTCCACCCAAGAAGGAAGGGTGGTCACCACCGCGGTGATGTGGGGGGCGACGTTGTACGCCGGGATCACGACGTGGACGGCGACCTCGTGGTACATCGGTAACTCCAGAAGGGGCGCGGTGACGCGGGGCAAAGAAGCGGCGGTCGGATCGCGAAGCCTACGCCGCGCATCGCACTCCCCTCCACTCACTCCTCACTCCTCATCCCGCACTCCTGCCCGCTCCCTCCTCTCCCGGGCAGCTCCCCCCCTTGGTAGAGTCCGCCGCCCGTCGCGCCCCCCTCGGGGGCGGTGGGCGCGACGGGCGGTTGGGGGTCTTGCTTGTGGGCGGGGAGGCGGGCTGGCGGTGAATCGAACCTACCTGCACAGACACGCGAGCGCCCTGGCGGCGGTGGTCGGGGTGGTCCTCCTTGCCTACGCCGCCTCGCTCACCAACGGCTTCGTCTGGGACGACGCGCCGATCATTGTCGACAACGAGGCGGCCCACCATCTCACCAGCCTGGCGGAGCTGTTCACCGCCGAGGATGTCGCCTTCACCGACGAGGACAACCCGTACTTCCGTCCCGTGCCGCGTGTGCTCTTCGTCCTCGAGTACGCCCTCTACGGCGACCACCCCTTGGGCTACCACCTCGACAGCGTGGTTTGCCACGCGACCGCCGCCCTCCTCCTCTACGCCCTGCTGATCGCCCTCTTCGCCTCGCGCCGCCTCGCCCTGGGCGCAACCCTGCTCTTTGCCCTCCACCCGGTGAACGTCGAGGCGGTGGCCTTCATTTCCACCCGCAACACGATCCTCGCCGCCCTCTTCCTCCTCGCCGCTCTCCTCGGCCACCAGCGCTGGCTGGCCACCGGTCGCGTGCGCCTGCTGGTGGGTGTCGCCCTCCTCGCCTTTGTTGCCTTCGCCTCCAAGGAGACCGCCCTCACCCTGCCACTATTGCTGCCCGTCGCCGCCGCCTACGGACCGGACGCAGGGGCGCCGCGGTGGCGGCGGGTCGCCGCCGGCGAGGCGGCGGTGGCGGTGGCGGTCGTGCTGTATCTGGGGTTGCGGGCGAACGCCCTCGCCGGGGGTCACCTCGACCTTGCCCTCGCCACCCTCCCCGAGCGCCTGCGGGCGGACCTCTACATCGTTCCGCGCTACGTGGAAAACCTCCTGTTGCCGGTGCGCCTGAGTGGTCTCTACGGGGTCCCCCACCCGCCCTTCGGGGTGGTTGGGCTCGGGGTCGCGGTGTGGGCGGTCCTCGTGGCCTCCGCCACCCTCCTCGTGCGTCTCGGCGGCGCGGCCGCCTTCGGGCTCTTCTGGTTCGCCCTCAACCTCCTGCCGGTGGCCAACCTCGTCCCGATCCCGAGCGCGCCGCTGGCGGATCGCTACCTGTATCTGCCGGGGATCGGGGTACTGGTGGTGGCCGCAGACCTCTTCTGGCGCGCCACCGCGCGCTGCGCCACCGCTGCCGGGCGGCGCGGCGTGGGGGCGGCGGGCGCCGTCCTCCTCCTCCTCCTCGGGGTGGCGACCGTGGCCCGGACCCGGGTCTGGCGCGACGACCTTGCCCTCTTCACCTCCATGGCCCAGGCGGGAGAGCGGCCGGGTTACGCCTACTTCAACCTCGGCCTCGCCTATCGCGCCCGCGGCGATCTGGCGGCAGCGCGGACGGCGTGGGAGCGGGCGGTAGCGGCGGAGCCGAACCACCCCCTCGCCCTCACTCAGCTCGGCAACGTGGCGCAGGTCGATGGCGACTGGGGGGCGGCGATCGCCTACTACCGCCGTGCCCTGGCGGTGGCGCCGGACCTGCCCGAGGCGCTGTTCAACGGCGGCCTCGCCCTGGAGCACCAGGGGGAGGTGGCGGCGGCGCGGGAACTCTTCGCCCGCTTCGTGGCGGTGGCGCCGGCCCGCTACGGGGAGGCGCGTGAGGCGGCGCGGGCGCGCCTCGGTGGCACGGCCGGTCTCCCGCCCAAGGAGCGGCCATGAGTCGTCTGTTCCGCGCCCCGCGCCGCGGGCTGCGCCTTGGCCTGGTCTTGGTGGTGGTCCTGCTCGCCGCCCTGGGGGCGCGCCAGGTGGCGTCGATCCTCCTTACCCCCGGGGCGCGCGGCCTCGGCGGAGCGGCGGCGGTGGTCGCCCTCTTCGTCCTCTCCTGTCTCACTACCTTGCCCCCCGCCTCCCTGGTGGCGATGGCCGCCGGCGCGATCTTCGGCCTGGCCCTCGGCTGGGGGGTCGCCTCGGTGGGGCTCTTGCTCGGCGCGATCGCCCCCTTCCTCCTCGCCCGCTATGGGCTGCGCGGCTGGGTGCGGCAATGGCTGCACCGCTGGCCGCGCGCCAGCCAGGTCGATGGCGCGGTTGGCCGCGGCGGCTGGCGGGCGGTGGCGCTGTTGCGCCTGTCGCCGGTGATGCCCTTCGGCCCGATGAGCTACGCCCTTGGCCTCACCGCCATCCCCCTCGGGCCGTATCTGCTGGGGAGCTGCGCTGCCCTGCCGTCCCTGGCGGTCTATGTCTCCCTCGGGGTCGCCGCCGGCGACCTGGCGGCGGTGGCGCGCGGCGAGCGCCCGCCGGCGCCGGTGCAGGTGGTCTTGCTGGCAGTGGGGGTGGTCGCGTTGGTGGCGACTGCCCTCTACCTCCGCCGCCTGCTCCGCCAGCCGGCGGGCGAGGCGCCAACGGTCAGGGACGACCACCCTTGAGGCGCCTGTCGGGCGAACGGCGGTGGGGATTCGGGCCAGACGGTTGGGTTGGGCGCGATCCCGGTGGGGTGAGGCATGGGAAAAATGTCTTGGATGGAGCCGCAAGTGAACGCCTACGTTGGGGTCAGGCTTTCATTATTTCATTCTCATCGCGGCAACGTTCACCCCCTACGGTAAACAATGAAAGAAACGAAGCCTGACCCCAATCTGACCCCAATCCACCAAGCCAATCCCTGACCCGATTCTGCGGAGGCGCAGGGGAGGGGGGTGGCGCCGGCGGTGAAGCCACCGGAGATCAGCGGTGGGGGGGGAAGGCGCTCGCGCGCTCACGCGGCGGCTCCGCCCCGAGGCGGTGAAGCGCACCCCTTTCTACTTTCTACTTCCTCCTGCGTGGAGTCGTGATCCGACCCCGCGGCCAGCGACCGCGCGGCTCGAGCTCAGGGTGCGCGATGCGGTGTGAGGCGGGCGCGTAGGGCGGGGAGGGCGGGGTTGTCCGGGGCGAGGCGGGCGACCGCGTCGATCTCGTGCGCCGCCCCACCGAGATCCCCGGCGGCGAGGTAGAGGAGGGCGAAGTTGGTGTGCAGCTCGCCGTTGTCCGGGTCGAGACGGACCGCCCGCTCCATCGCCGCGAGGGCCGCGGGGAGGTCGCCGCGCTGCATGTGGAGGTACGCCTCCTCCGCGGCGAGGGGGGGGCTCGCCACCCCGGCTTGGGTGGCGCGGTCGATCACCGCGAGGGCCTCGGGAAGCGCCCCGCGCGCCACCAGGCGGCCGGCGAGCAGCTCGGCGGTCTGGCGCTCCGCCGGGACCACCGCGAGGATCCGCCGCGCCACCTCCATCGCCGCGGTTTCCTCGCCGAGGTTGAGCATGAGGTTCATCCACGCCTGCGGTTCCTGGCGGGCGACCCGCTCGGGGGTCACCGCCACGGTCGCGGCGGCGGCGCCAAGGTCGACCGGGTGGTCCGCGATCAGGGCCCGATTCGCTGCCACCCGCTCGGCGAATAGGGCGGCGCGTGGGCCAGCGAAGACCAGCGCCCAGGCGGGATCGTGGTAGAGGTAGCGCAACAGCGGCAGGTTGAAGGCGCGCCGGTGGTCGACCGCGTAGAGGTGGATGGCGTAGGGCGCCAACAGGGCGAGGTAGCGCGGCGGATCGCCGAGGGCTTGGTAGAGCGCCCACAGGTGGTCTTGGTCGACGATCTCCCAGCGGCCGTCGAAGAGCGGCCGGTAGCGGTCCGGAAGGGAGTAGGCGTAGTAGCCGCCGAAGGGGTCGAAGTGGCCGAGGGCGATGGGCACGTCGCCCGGGTCCGGCTCGCCGGGTGGCGGCGCCAGGGCGCGCAGGAAGGCCACCTCCGCCTCCGGGTAGACCTCGTGCAGGACGCCGGTGCCGAACCGCTTGAGCATGCCGAGGTCGCGGTAGTGGCGGTTGGTCACTAGACGGACGGTCTGGACGCTCAGGGCAACAACCACGAGGAGGGCGACGGTGGCTAGGGCTCGTGGCGCCAGGCGCCAGGGAAGCTCGCTGGCCATCGCGATCACCAAGGGGGTGGCGGCGGCGGCGAACAGGGCGGTGTTCCGGTTACCGGTGAGGGATAGGAGAAAGAAGGTGGCGAGGATGGCGATCCGCGCCCAAGAGGGGCGGTGACGGGTGGCCACGAGGCCGCCGGCTGCGGCGGCGACGAGGAGACAGTAGGCGGCGAAGCCGAGGGTGCGGACGTTGTCGGCGGCGAAGGTGGAGGTGAGCTCGCCGAGGCTGCGCATCAGCGGATGGGCCTGGTCGCCGACCTCGGTGGCGAGGAGGAGGGAGTAGCCAAGGAGCGCCCCGCCGTGGGGGTTCAGGGGGTAGACCGCGACGCACAGGGCGGTGGTGGCCCAAAGCGGCAAGATCGCCGGCGCCGCCTCCCCGGGGGCGCGGCCGCGGCGGATCACCGCCTCCGCTAGGTAGGCCGCGGCGATGAAATAGCCGAGGACGTAGAGGGCGTGGCAGTTCTGCCACACCACCATCACCAGCGGGGCGGCGAAGAGCCAGGGAGAGGCGGTGCGCCGGTACCGCTCGAAAAGGCAGATGAGCGCGGTGACCCCGAGGTAGGTGATCGCCTCCGGCCGTGGCAGGAAGCGGCGCGACAACGCGGCGATCCCGACCACCACCAGCAGGGTGACAAGCAGGCGCGCCCCCGTCCCCCGCGCGACCTGGGTCCGGTGGTGCAGCCAGAGCACCACCACCGCGCCATAAATCACCGCCTGCAGGAGCGGGATGGCGCCCACCCCCGCGACCCGCGCGACGCCGTAGGCGGCGATCTGAAAGAGCCAGTGGGAGTCGAGGTAGGGACGTCCGGCGCCCAGGAGGGTGAGGGAATCGACCGTGGGGACGTGGCCGGTGGCGAGGATCTTTCGGCCGAGGGCGAGGTGGAACCAGAGGTCGTACGAATCCACCTGGACGAGGACCGCGGCGAAAAAAAAGAGGGCGCACGCGACGACGAGCACAGCCTCGATCGCGGTCAGCGTGGAGAATGGGAAAGCGCGCGAATGGGTCACACGTACGCCATCACAAATGGTTCGGTTTCGTCATATGTAAAACGCCATCTTATTGAACCGCCTTCGGCAACGAAGAAGTGCCCGTCTTCAACCGATCTTTTTGGGATGGGACGGGCACAATGGCAATCCAGATTCCCTTTTACATTTTCCTGGCCGCGGCGATCGGCAGGAGTTTCCTCGTCGTACTCCTCAGCATGGGGGTGAGCGACGCGCTCGGGGGCGACACCGCCCGTGCGGCCGAGGGCGGGGACGAGTCGGTGTGCGGCGGCTGCCACCCGGAGAATACCCGCCTCTCCCACCCGCTCGGAATGGTGCCGTCCATGGCGATCCCGGCCGACCTCCCGGTCGACGCCTACGGCCGGGTCACCTGCACCACCTGCCACCTGCACCACGACCAGATCGTCGCCACCGGCAGCGGCCTCGGCTCCCTACGCCGTCCCTCCATCGCCGCCCTGTGCCGGAGTTGCCACCGCAACGAGGCGGTGTTGAACCATCGCGGCACCCTTCCCTTCGCCCACGCCGCCGGTCGCGACACCGACGCGCTCGACCCGCGCGGCATCGATCGCCGCTCCCTCGCCTGCCTCGGCTGCCACGATGGCCTGCACCCGGAGATTGGTAGCGCGCGGTCGGGCCGAGTCCGGGCCGCCGGCCTCTCCATGAACACGAGCCACCCGATCGGTGTCGAGCTGGCCGAGCGCGGCCGGCCGGGAGGCAGGGGCGCATGGCGCCAGCCGGTGGACGAGAGGATCCACCTGTTTGATCACCGCGTCGGCTGTCCCTCATGCCACGACCCCTTCTCCCCCGCCCCGGAGAAGCTGGTGATGGACAACCACGGCTCCCGCCTCTGCTTCGGCTGCCACGTGATCTAACTGCCTGCCGGACTTGGTCCCGATCGACTACCGCGAGCGGCTCGCGGCCCGGATCGCCCCGTTCTTCGTGTCCTCGGCCCTCGTAGCGCTACAAACAACTCCCCCTCTGGACGCAAGTTCGCCGCTTCTCGGCCGACGATCGTCAAAGTCCGACAGACTCCTCGTGGACGGCGCGGGCCGTGGCCAAGTTGGCAAGTTTGCGTGTTTGCAGGACTGACCCCAGATGCAAGGGGAGCGGCGGCAAGCCGTTGGCGGACGTTGGGGCGCCGCGCAAGCGGCTGACTCCTGCCTCCCAGTCGCCGGCGGTTACGGCAGCAGGCGCTGGCCGTGGCCGAGGGGCAGGCTGGCGCGCAGGCGGGCGATGAGGTGGGCGCGGGCCGCGGCCCAAGCGGCGACGAGCGCGTCGCCGAAGGCGAGGCGAGTGGCGATGGCGGCGGCGAGGGCGCAGCCGGTGCCGTGGGCGGCGATCGGCAGGCGCGGGGTGGGGAGACGGTGGACGGTGGCGCCGTCGAACAGGAGGTCCACCACCTCGCCGCCCGGGCGGTGGCCGCCGGTGATGAGCACCGCGGTGGCGCCGGCCGCGGCCAGGTCGCGGGCGAGGGGCTCGGCGGCGCGATCGTCGCCCGCTGGCCTCCCCGTCAGCAGCAGCGCCTCGGGCAGGTTGGGGGTGACGACGGTGGCGCGCGGCAACAGCTCGGCGATGAGGGCGGCGGTGGCGTCTGCATCGAGGAGCGGCCCGCCGGCGGTGGCGGCGAGGACCGGGTCGAGGACGAAGGGGAGGCGGGGGTGGCGGTCGAGGAAGCGGGCGACCGCCTCGACATTCGCCCGGGAACCGAGCATCCCCGCCTTGACGGTGGCGATCCGCAGATCCCCGGCGAGCGCGGTGAGCTGGGCGGTGAGGAGCTCGGCGGCCACGTCCTGGCGGGTCGAGAGGCCGCAGGTGTCTTGCACGGTCACCGAGGTGAGCGCACACACCCCATAGGCGCCGAGCTGGCCGATGGTCCGCAGATCGCCCTGCACTCCGGCCCCGGCGGTGGGGTCGGAGCCGCCGATCGCGAGGACGATGGGGGGACGAGAGACCATGGCAACGAACCGGCAAAAGCCAGCGCGGTCACTTTCCACCACCCCCCGCCACCGATCCACCTGCAGGCGGCAGGAGCGCGGCGCGCGGGTCTAAGGATGGGGCGGCGGCTGGGTACCCTGGGCTGCGGGTGGTAGTGAGTGGCCGTGGCCACCGGTCACCGCCCCCACGACGGTGGCGGCAACTCTGCTCACCGCGCCGGCGGAAACCACGCGGCGAACCCTTCCGCGCCGCCGGGCGCGTAGAGGGCGCGGATCGCGGCGACCCCGAAGCAGCCGGTGGCGGCGACCTCGGCGAGGTGGGCGGGGTTGATGCCGCCGAGGGCGAAGAGGGGCAACCGGGTGGCCGCCACCGCCGCGGCGAGGGCGGCGGGCCCGGGGGGGTCGCCGAACCGTTCCTTCGACGGGGTGGGGTAGAGGGGGCCGAAGGTCGCGTAATCCGCCCCCTCGGCCGCCGCCGCAACCACCTCGGCCAGGGTGTGGCAGGAGCGGCCGATCAGACGCCCCGGGCCGAGCAGGCGACGGACCACCGCCACCGGTAGCCCTGCGGCCGGCAGGTGGACGCCGTCACCGTTGGCGAGCAGGCAGAGATCTGCCCGACCGTTGAGGAGCAGCAGCGCCCCGGCGGCCTGGGTCAGGGCGCGCAGGCGGCGGGCGAGGGCGAGGAGCGGCCGGTCGGCGAGCTGCTTCTCGCGCACCTGAACGATCCCCACCCCCTGGGCGACGGCCCGTTCGATGGGCGTCAGCTCCCCATCCCCACCGGCGGCGTCGCCAGCGGTGATCAGCATCACGCGGGGGAGGGGGAGGGCCATGGGCGTGGGGGTGGCAGCGGGGCGAGGGGCGGGGCGGAGCTGCGTTATCATCGCCCGATGGTCGGGGAGATCGAAGCCGTGGTGGTGGCCCTCAATCGGGCGCACGTCCGGTACCTGGTGGTCGGCGGGGTGGCGGTGGTTCTCCATGGCTACTTGCGCACCACCGGCGATCTCGACCTCGTCCTCCAGCTCGAACCGGGAAACCTCCAGCGGGCGATGGCGGCCTTGAAGCAACTCGCCTACCGGCCGCACGCGCCGGTGGAGGTCGAGGCGTTTGCGGACCCGGTGCAGCGGGAGTCATGGCTCCGCGACAAGGGGCTGACCGTCTTTTCCCTGTGGAGCCCGACCCACCCGGTTCTGGAGGTCGATCTCTTGGTCCGCGAGCCCTTTGATTTCGATCTGGTCTACCGGCGGGCGGTGCGCGTGGATCTGGAGACGACGACGGCGACGGTGATCTCCGTTGAGGACCTGAAGACGATGAAGGGGCGGGTGGGGCGGCCACGCGATCTGGAGGATGTGGCGGCCCTCGAGGCGTTGGCGCGGGGCACGGGGGAGGGGGGTGCGGAGGACGACGATGGCTGACCCAGAGCCGACTGGCGGGGAGGGGGGGTTTGACCGCGGCTGGGCGGGCCACGCGCGCCGCCAGGCGTGCTGCGGCCTGGCG
>Ga0210011_1000525_pt1 | contig 41286 bp, 37 predicted proteins | sample CryGeymeta201502_FD_183972 | JGI IMG/M metagenome (GOLD analysis project Ga0210011, IMG submission 183972) | Groundwater microbial communities from Crystal Geyser aquifers in Utah, USA - Crystal Geyser metaG 2015-02 (SPAdes) (version 2) | ecosystem: Environmental > Aquatic > Deep subsurface >...
ACACGGGTGGTATCGGTCCACATCGTTGGTCTCCAGAAGTTTGTTGCAAAACCCACTGAATCAACGAATCGGATAGCCGTCAAGCTAACCTGCTGATATCACCCAACTTAGTTTCGGGTCAGACACTAAAGCATTGTAACGTGGAGCGCCTTTCGGGTTGCTCGTTTGCGCGTTGCACGGGCGGGAAATCGCAATGTCTGGGAGGTAATATGGAAGTAGGTCGGCAACGAAAACCGGAAAGAGTTATCGGCCCTTTCGGTGAGGCGATCAGCCTCAATGACTTGCCGAAAAACAATATGACCAGATGGGTGATCAGGCGCAAAGCCGAAGTCGTCGCCGCGGTAAACGGTGGTTTGCTGAGCCTTGAGGAAGCCTGCGACCGCTATGATCTCTCGCTCGAAGAATTTCTCTCCTGGCAGGAATCCATTGACAGGTCAGGGCTGCCCGGGTTGCGGGTCAGCTATCTTTCCAAATATCGTACAGAAGATCGAGCCAAGCAGGAAAAGCTCGATCGGGCAGGGTCGCAACCACCTCAAGATCCGGTTTCGGATCTTCATTAACCGAAAGCCCTAGTCATGAGAAATAAACGGGTCCTCGTCATTGACGAAGAGAGCGCGTTTACCCGCTTTTTGCAGGACGACCTCGAGCAGCGTGAAATATCTGTAGCCTGTGTTTACTCCCCGGGAGATGAAAATGGAGCCACTGCCTTCGCTCCGAATGTCATCGTCGCCGACAAGAAAATGCTCTCCAAAAGCAACGCCAGACTGTTGCACAGGCTCGATAGCACCGAGCGCAAATTGCCCCTCGTTCTGATGACCGGAACAGACACCAAGTTGCGTCACGGCAGCGCCGCATCGGTGCGCGCGGCAAACTCGAAAATTGTCGCCACGATCCCGAAGCCGTTCGAACCCAATATGCTGGCTGAGCTCATCGATCAATATGCCGAAGACAGCCAAAAGATTAACCTCGATTCGGACTATATTACCGCTCTGATTGCCAGCAACAGATTGCTCGACAATCTCGTCGTGGAATTTCAGTCCAAGCACGCTCTGGCCGATGGGAGTGTCGTCGGATATGAAGCCTTGTCGCGGCTGAAAACCAGACGCGCAATCAGCCCGGCGACGATTTTTTCGGCGGCTACGGAAATGTCGCTCGAAATAGAGGCGACCATGAACGTGATCGATCAGACCATGAAACTGGCCGGGTCTCTGCGCAAGTCTCGCAAAAGCGTCCCGGTATCCTTTAACTGCAGCGCGGTCTTGCTGACGCAAGGCAATTTTGTCGATCAGTTGTTCGCGAGATTGCAACAGTCCCGCAATTTGCGCGGGTCGGTGATCATGGAGATTACCGAGGAGAACCGGGTGGCCAACATCAAGGTCGTTGCCGAAATCTGCAAGATGCTGGGGCGCCATGGCCTCAAGGTATCGATTGACGATTACGGCACCGGGCATAGCAACCTCGACCGGATTGCGGAAATTCCGTTTGCCGAGTTGAAATTGGACAAGGAAATTTTCTGGGCTTTTTGCAACGATCGGGTGCCGATAACGGTGTTGGGTTCGATCATTGATTTTTGCCATACACGGGGCGCAAAGACGGTGGTCGAAGGAATTGAAACGCCCTTCCACCTTAAAAAAGCACGGCTGCTTGGCGCCGATCAAGGTCAGGGATACTACTGGGGCCGCGCCGTGCCGCCGCAATATCTGGTGAAAGACTGGCGCGGTTTCTGATCGCACGGTTGGGCGCGCTCCGAGCCCGCCAAGAGACGATTCCGGTGCGGTCTTACAATGGCGCTGCGCGGAATGGATGCCGGACGCACTGGCGCCGGTTGTGCAGATGCGACCGACATATGCGGACGGCGCCGCTGCCCGTGGCCGGGTCGCATTTCCGAAACTTAACGGATTCGCATATCGGACGAATTTGCCCTATGCTGCATGCCACTGGAGAGGCTTGAGGGAAATACAATGAAACAGCTGAGCGCACTGGATGCGATGTTCGCCTATACGGAAACACCGAACACGCCGATGCATATCGGGCAATTGCTGATTTATGACCCCTCGACCGCGCCGGGCGGCATGGTCGGTTTCAAGGATATTTTGCGCTATATCGAAGGCCGTCTCGACGGCGCGCGCATCTTCCGCCAGAAACTGGTTCGGGTGCCGCTCGATCTCGATCATCCCTATTGGGTCGATGACGCGAATTTCGATCTCGAGTTTCACGTCCGCCATATCGCCCTGCCGAAGCCGGGCGACTGGCGGCAATTGTGCATCCAGGCGGCGCGTATCTATGCCCGCCCGATGGACATGAACAAGCCGCTGTGGGAATATACGGTGATCGAGGGGCTCGACAATGTCGAAGGCGTGCCGAAAGGCAGCTTTGCGATGCTGCACAAGATGCACCATGCGGCGATCGACGGCCAGTCCGGTCTGCAGATGACGCTGGCGCTGCACGATCTCGATGCGGAGATGAAACCGCGCGCCTTTGACATGCAGTTCGAACCGGAGAAGGATCCCAATCCGTTTGCGTTGCTCGCCAAGGCCCAGTTCAACAATATCGCCAATCCGGTGCGGGGGTTGCAGAATTTGCAAAAGCTGCTGCCGATGCCCAAGCGGCTATTCGACGTACAGCGGGAATTTCGTCAGCGCGACGATGCGAAGGGCAGCATTCCCAAGACCCGATTCAACAAGAAGCTGAGCCCGCACCGCGTTTTTGACGGACGCGAATTTGCCCTGTCCGACATCAAGAAAATCCGCGAAGCGTTCCCGGGAGCGACAGTGAACGACGTGATGATCGCGGTGGTCAGCGGATCAATGCGTGGCTATCTGAAAGCCAAGAATGACCTTCCGGAAAAGACGCTGAAAATCGGCGCGCCGGTGTCGGTCCGGTCCGATGATGACAAAGATTCTGCCGGCAATCAGGTGACGATGATGCAGGTTGGCGTCGGCACGCATCTCGCCGATGCGGGCGAACGGCTGAAATTCATCATGGCCGAAACGAAAAGATCCAAGGCGATGACCCAGGCGATGGGTGCCAAGACGCTGATGGAATTGTCGGGCGCTATGCCGGCTGGCCTAACCGCGGCAGGCACCAAGATGATGGTCCGCGCCGGGCTGGTCGAACGGCTCAATCCGGCGGTGAATACGGTCGTCACCAATGTCCCGGGACCGATGGTCCCGATGTATTTTGCTGGCGCGAAGCTGGTCAAGTCGTTCGGCATGGGGATTCTGGCCGAGGGGCAGGGGCTGTTCCACGTGGTGACCAGCTATAACGGCAATGTCATCCTGACCTTTCTGGCGGATCGCAATATCATGCCGGATCCTGAATTTTACGCGACCTGCATTTCGCGGAGCTTTGCCGACTTGATGGGGGCAGCAAGCAAGGAAAAGCAGGCTGCGGCAAAACAGGCCAAGACGAACAAGGCAAAACAACCGAAAAAGCCGAAAAAACGGGTTTCTGCCTCTGCCGCTACGGCAGGCAGGGCGCGGGTGAAAACGAGTGCAAAATAGCGGCCTTGCCGCTTGACTCGTCGCGCCTGATTGCGCATCGGTTTCGTTAATCATTCAATTAAAGAGGGACTCACCATGAGCACAGTAGAATTTAACGACCGCGTTGCCATTGTCACCGGCGCTGGCGCTGGCCTGGGCCGGGAACATGCCAAGGAGCTGGCCCGCCGCGGCGTGAAGGTTGTCGTCAACGATTTTGGCGGCGCGCGCGATGGCACCGGTGGTTCCGCTACCGTGGCCGAACAGGTGGTTGCTGAAATCGAAGCCGAAGGCGGCGAAGCCATGGCCGCGGGTTGCAGCGTTACCGATATGCCAGCCGTTGAGAAGATGGTCGCCGATGCAATCGCCAAATGGGGCCATGTCGACATTCTCGTCAACAACGCCGGCGTGCTGCGCGACAAGAGTTTCCACAAGATGACCATGGAAGATTTCCAGTTTGTCATGGATGTCCATCTGACCGGCAGCGCCAATTGCACCAAGGCGGTCTGGGACCATATGCGCGAGCGCCAATATGGCCGGATCGTGATGACCACCTCGTCCACCGGCCTCTACGGCAATTTTGGCCAGGTCAATTATGGCGCGGCGAAAATGGCGGTCGTCGGCATGATGAACAGCCTGCACCAGGAAGGCGCGGGCAAGGGCATCCACACTAACTGCATCTCGCCCGTGGCCGCGACCCGGATGACCGAAGACATCATGCCGGAAGAAGCGCTGAAAGCCCTGGTCCCGGAAGCGGTGACCCCGGCCGTGGTCTATCTGTGCAGCGATGGCGCGCCGTCGAAGACGATCCTGACGGCAGGAGCCGGCGGCTATGCAGCGGCAAAAATCTTTGAAACAGAAGGCATCTGGTTGCCGGAAGACAAGCGCAGCGCCGAATCGATCGCCGAAAATATCGACCAGATTCTCGACGAAACCGGCATGCAGCAATATGCCAATGGCGGCGGCCAGGGCGGCAAATTCTTCCGCCGGATGCAGGAAGTCATGAAGGGCTGAGCGAGAGCGGGACAAGGGTGTCCGTTAGTGGTGAGCTTGTCGAACCACGCCTCTCGACGAGAAGCGCCCTTCGACAGGCTCAGGGCTAACGGTATACCGAAATTGAGGAGACAATATATGCCAGTAATCAAACCAAGCGAACTCGAATCCTGGAAGGGCAAGGAAGTCGGAGTGTCCGACTGGGTCGAAGTGGGTCAGGACCGGATCAACAAATTCGCCGACTGCACCGAGGACCATCAGTTCATCCATATCGACGAAGAAAAAGCCAAGGCCACACCATTCGGCGGCACGATCGCCCATGGCCTGCTGACGCTCTCGCTGCTGCCCAAGCTTTCCTATGGCACGACCTTGGGTCTCGAAGGCACGGTGATGGGGATCAACTATGGCTTCGACAAAGTCCGCTTCCTCAATCCGGTCCGCGCCGGTTCCAAGGTCCGCGGTCGCCATACATTGGTCGACGCGGTCGAAAAACAGCCGGGCCGCTGGCTGCTGACGTACAATGTCGTGGTTGAGATTGAAGGCATCGAGACACCGGCATTGATTGCGACCTCACTGGTCATGATCGTGGTTGGCTGAGCCGATTAGCAGATATTCCGAATGCAGGGCCCCGGATCATTTCCGGGGCCCTTTTTCGTGACCAACCCGATTAAAGGTTTGGCATCTTCCCAAAACCATGGTTATTGTATGTAGAACATACTGAATAAGCCCATTTGCCATTCCATTGAAGACAGGAACAATCATGTCCAGCCCCGCTCCCAACACACAAGATACGGCCAAGGAAATCAAACGCATATTCGCTCTGCAGAGCGCGCATCAGTGGGATGTCAAGGCGAGCACGGCGGAGCAGCGCAAGGCGAAGCTGCAAAAGTTGAAAGCGGCAGTCGAGGCGCATGCCGACGATATTGTTGCGGCGGTGCTGGAGGATACGCGCAAGCCCGAGCAGGAAATCCGGGTGACCGAAGTGCTGAACGTGACCGGCAATATCCAGCGCAACATTGACAATCTGGATCAATGGATGACGCCCACCGATGTCGTGCCTTCGACCAACCCCGATGACAAAGCGAAGATCATCTATGAGGCGCGCGGCGTGTGCCTGATTCTCGGGCCCTGGAATTTCCCGCTCGGCCTGACCTTTGGCCCGCTTGCGGCGGCGATTGCTGCGGGCAATTGTTGCATGGTCAAGTTGACCGACCTGTGCCCGGCGACGGGGGCGATCGCTGGCCGCATCATCCGGGAAGTCTTCGACGAAAAGGAAGTCGCCCTGTTCGAAGGGGATGTCAGCGTTGCAACAGCACTGCTCGAACTGCCGTTCAGCCATATTTTCTTCACCGGCAGCACCCGTGTCGGCAAGCTGGTGATGGCGGCTGCGGCCAAGCATCTCTCGTCGGTCACGCTGGAGCTGGGCGGCAAGTCGCCGGTCATTATCGACGAGGGCGCGGATATCGGCAAGATCGGCGCGGCCCTCGCCGGCGCCAAGCAGTTCAATGGCGGCCAGGCCTGCATTTGCCCGGATTATGTCTTCGTGAAGGAGGAGCAGAAGGACGAGCTGGTCGAAGCCTTCCGATCCAGTGTCGAAGAGAATCTGTACAGCGGCGATGGCACGATCAACAAGCAGGCGATCGCGCAGATCGTGAATGAAGGCAATTTCAATCGCGTGAAGGGTCTGTTCGACGATGCGGTGGGCAAGGGCGCGACCGTCGCAGTCGGCGGAACCTTCGACGAGTCGGACCTGACCGTCCACCCGACCATGCTGACCGACGTCACCCCGCAGATGACGATATTGCAGGAAGAGATTTTCGCGCCGCTGCTGCCGGTGATGACCTATGACACGCTCGATCAGGCCATCGACTATATCGAGGCGCGCGACAAGCCGCTGGCCATGTATATGTTCAGCGACAATGAGGCGAATGTCGACAGGGTTCTGAACAGGACCTCATCCGGCGGCATGACCGTCAACGGCGTGTTCTCGCACTATCTGGAAAATAACCTGCCCTTTGGCGGCGTCAACCAGAGCGGCACGGGCAGCTATCACGGCTATTTCGGTTTCAAGGCCTTTTCCCACGAACGGGCGGTCTATCTGCATCAGGGATAGGCGCGGCTCGGCGACAATCGGCGGACGCCTATCAATAGCTGACCGCAACAGCAGAATCTGACTTTCGCTCCCCTGATATGACAGTGGTCTTTCGCTCCTGGATTTGCGACCTCCTGTGGCAGATGACCGTTTTCATGGACCCGAGCGAGGGAGACACTGCGTTATGCGAACCGTACAAGCTTTTGCTGCACCAAAGGCCGGAGCCGCCTTGGAACCTTTTGAATATGAGCTGGGGCCGCTGGCCTCCAATGATATCGACATAAAGGTCGAGCATTGCGGTCTTTGTCATACCGATCTCAGTCTGCGCGACAATGTCTGGGGTGCGACCCAGTTTCCCTTTGTCGGCGGGCATGAAGCGACGGGTAGGGTGATTGATGTCGGACCGGAAGTCACGCACGTCAAGATTGGTGATCGGGTTGGGCTGGGCGGCCATTCGCATTATTGCATGACCTGCCGACAGTGTCTCGATGGCGACCATAATCTTTGCGAGTCCGTGCAGTCCACGGTTTCCCCGGGTCGTCATGGTGCCTTCGCCGATATCGTGCGCGCCACCGGCGTCAGCGTTATCAAGCTGCCGGACGATCTCGATGCGGCAGACGCCGGACCCTTGTTTTGTGCCGGCATCACGGTGTTCAACCCGTTCGTGAAATTCGACATCAAGCCAACCGACCGGATCGCGGTGCTCGGCATCGGCGGGCTGGGTCATCTGGCGCTGCAATTCGGCAAGGCCTGGGGCTGTCATGTCACCGCCCTGACCTCGAGCAGTTCGAAAAATGAGGAAGCCATGGCGCTGGGCGCGCATGCGGTGATCCATTCGCGTGACCCCGAGGCATTGGCGGCGGCAGCGGGAAGTTTTGACGTGATATTGAGCACGGTCGATGTCGCGCTGGACTGGAATCTGATCATATCGATGCTGAAACGCAAAGGTCGATTGCATTTTCTGGGGGTTCAGGCGGTGCCGGCTGAGCTGCAGCTGATGCCGCTGATGTTTTCGCAATTGTCGTTATCCTCGTCGCTGGTCGGCAGCCCGCATACCGTCGCCGATATGCTCGAATTTTGCGCCCGCCATGACATCAAGGTGGTCACCGAACATTTTCCGTTCGACAAGATCAACGAAGCACTGGCGCATCTGGAAAGCGGCGATGCACGCTATCGCATCGTGCTGGATAACTGAGGCCGGTTGCCGGTCTGCGGCGTTAGGGTTTCCCTGCCAGCCTGATGCACTGTCCGGTCATCCAGGCCGAAGCCGGGGCGCAGAGATAGAGCGTTAGTGCGCCGATATCCGTGGGTGTGCCCAGCCGTCCGGCGGGCAGGCCGAGCGTGTCTTCAAAGCCGATAAAATCCTCGTCGGTCATGTTCAGCGCCTGCTTGACCGTATCGGTCGGCACGAAGCCCGGCAGGATCGCGTTGACCCGGGTCTTCGGCCCCAGTTCGTGGGCAAGCGTTTTGGTCAACATCAGCACACCGGCCTTGGCGGCGCTGTAATGGCCGCTGCCGGGAAAGGGTTCCTCTGCCGCCAGCGAGCTGGTGTTGACGATCCGGCTGCCCTCGCCGAAATGCTTGCAGGCGGCGCGGACGCCGTGGAAGACCGAGGTCAGGTTGGTCGCCAGCGTCTTGTCCCACTCAGCCTGATCCAGTTCGGTCAGCGGCGCCGAGACCAGCGAGCCGCCGGCATTATTGACCCAGATGTCGAGCCTGCCGAATTCGTCCACCGCGCGCTGGGCCAGCGCATCCATATCTTCGGCGCTGGTCACGTCGGCGGTTTGGGCGATGGCCCGGCCGCTGCTGTTGCTGGCGTTGATTGCGTCGGCGACGCGGCTGATCTGGGCGATGCTGCGCGAGGCGCAGACGACATTGCAGCCGGCATCGGCCAGCACCTTGGCCATGCCCTCGCCGATCCCCCGGCCGGCGCCGGTGATGACGGCGACATCGCCGGTGAGATCGAACAGGGGATTGGTCATGGTGGGTCTCCTATATTCAGCCTCTCCCATTGGGAGAGGCAAGTGAAACTTGCCAGCTTGTCTGGCTAGTGAAACTCGGTGAGGGGTTTTCACCTTGGACGGGATAACCCCTCACCGACTACGACTAAGCTTTTCGGCTAAGTCTTCGTTGCCTCTCCCAATAGGAGAGGGTAAAATTTACTCTGCCGCTTCCAGCACAGCCACCTGCTTCGCCCTCACTCGGATCGGGATCGCGCTCATCAAGGGAATGCCGGTGCGCTTGTCAAAGTCGCGGTCGTTGTATGACAGCCGTCCGGTATTGCCGCCTTCGCCCAGCGGGTCTTCCTTTTCATCCGGATTGGTGCCCCAGCTGTGCGGCGTCGACACGCAGCCGGCGCGCACGGTCTTGTCCGCCTTCGCGACGCAGCTGATGAAGGCGCGCGCCGATTCCAGCTCGACCGGCTGATCCTCGGACAGGCCGAGCGCTTCCATATCGGAAGGGTTCATATAAGCGGGGTGATGCGGGACGCGTTTGCGCTGGACCGGGTCTTCGTGCCAGTTGCTGTTGTGGATCGCGGTCATCCGTCGTCCGATCATCCGGAAGGGAAATTCGCCATCTTCCACCGGTTCTCCCAGCTTGGCCGCATATGCTTCCAACTCTTCCATCATTGCGCCGTTACCGACCGATAATTTGCCTTCCCAGCCAGCGGGTTTGGGCTGAACCAGAAGCGCCTGTGCGTCGACGATCGTGCCCTTTTGCACTTCTTCATCCTCGTAGAGTTTCGCGATGTCCGCCGGGCAGCCATTGAGCGAGGCTTTCCACGCACTGATCGGATCGGGACTTTCGCCGGGTGGAAAAGATGTGGCTTTTTCCTCGCGCTCGTCGGGATGGGCGAGCAGCGCCCAGGACTTGACCCTGAGCGGCTTGTCCATTTCGGAGGCGAGGGCATGGATGAACTGATATTCCTCGCACAGGTCGGAGCCATCGGGGACATTCATGATCGGCAGGCTGGCCTGCGCATAATTATTCTCGAAGCCCCAGCCGGCGCCAAAGCCGCCATAGACTTCCGGTGCGGCGGTGTTGCCGTGCACTTCATAATGCAGCTTGGGCGCGATCACATAGTCGGCGAGCTCGGCGGTTTTCGACATGCGCGGATCGATGCAGACGAGCAGGTCGAGCGCCTTCATTGCCTCGAAGGTTTTCAGCTGATCGGGCCAGGCGAGCATCGGGTTGCCGCCGAGGCAGATCAGCGCCTTCACCTGCTTGTCGCCGGGGGTCAAGATCTCGTCGGGCAGCGCCGATGTCGGCATGCCGGAAATGCTCTGCTCGAGATCGCGGCTGTGCAGCTTGCGGCCAAAGCCCCAGGCCGGAATCGGGCCGGGCGTTGCGGCAATCGGCGGGGCAGGCTTGGTGAACACGCCCGTGCGCCGGTTCAGGTCACCCTCGCGCAGCCAGTGTCCCATGATCGAGGTCAGTGCGAGATTGAGATATTCGGTGATATTGCCGCCACCCGACATATTGGTGCCGGTGCCGCCGCTGATGCTGGCCTTTTTCCAGCTGCCATACATGCGCGCGGCGCGGACTATATCTTCAGCCGCTACGCCAGCACGGTCGGCGGCTGGTCCTGCGTCGAAAGGCTGCACGGCTTTCTTTAATGCTTCGAAGCCGTCGACATCGCCGGCGACGAATTCCTTGTCGTACAGCTCTTCGTTGATCACCACCTTGGCAATCGCGCCGAGCAGCATCGGGTCCTGGCCGGGGCGGCACTGGAGATGGATATCAGCCTGCTTTGCGCTGTCGGTCACGCGCGGATCGATCACGATCAGCTGCATCCCGCGCTTCTTCGCATCATGCAGTTTTTTCGCTGGGTTCATGCCGAGACCGCCGTTCATCGATACCACCGGGTTGGTGCCGATCAGCATCAGCCCGTCCCAGTCGCCAACGCGCGGCGCTCCGGCGAGCCACGGGCCGATCAGCGCGCGGGCAATGCCCTTGCCCGGCTGGTCGATGGTGACGCTGTCATAGACCGAGGTCGAGCCGATTGCGTCCATCAGCGCCAGCATGAAAGCATGAGCGTTGACATTGTTGTAGCCGAAGGTGCCGACATAGGAGGCGACCGCGTCGGGGCCATGTTCGCCGATGATCCGCTCGAGCCGTGCAGCAATGTCCCGCGCCGCATCGCGCCAGTGGACTGCCTGCTTTGCGCCCTGCTTCATGCCGGTATAGCTGGTCAGCAGCCTTGTGTCGAAACTGTGGTAATTGGCCAGCTGCCGTCCCTTGATGCAGCTATAGCCCTCGAACTCGGGATTATCCTTGTCGCCATGGGTCTTGACCGGGACGCCGTTCTCGAAATCGACGATCAGGCCGCAATGGGCGTGGCAGGCCCGGCACATGACATGTTTCTGCCCGCTAAAATTTTCACTGACCATATTTCTCTCCACAGGCTAAAATTAGGAGGGTCCGGCCATTGCTTTTTGCAATTTAATCGTTCAATTAACCCACCAGTGATTCAAGCAATATCGCAGGCAATGGGGCGGTGCCACTGGCCCTATTGATAAGAAATTGGGAGCAAGATCTATGGCCGACAAACCGAGTAGCGCAGAACTCAAGGATTATGCCGAACAGGCGGACGCCTGGTTCAAGGAAAATACCGTCCGCGACCCCGGCTTCATGCTGCCGCTGACTTTCATGGAAGTCTCGACCGATCAGCAGTATGATTTCCTCCGTGACTGGCAGCGCAAGGTCTATGAAGCGGGCTATCTTGGTGCGAGCTGGCCGAAGGAATATGGCGGCGGCGGGCTGCACAGCGACTATCAGCGCGCCGCGACGCGCGCGATGAAGAAATATGACGCGCCGATCATGATAAATGCAATCGGCAATGGCTGGGCCGGCCCGCTGATTCTCGATCTCGGCACCGAGGAGCAGAAGCAGAAATATATCAAGCCGATGCTCAGCGCCGAGGATATCTGGTGCCAGGGCTTTTCCGAACCGGAGAACGGATCGGATCTCGGCAATGCGCAGCTCAAGGCGGTCAAGGACGGCGACGAATATGTCCTCAACGGTTCGAAAATCTGGACCTCGCTCGGCGACCGCGCCAAATATATGATCCTGCTGGCGCGCACCGATTTTGACGCGCCGAACAAATATGCCGGGCTCAGCTTCTTCCTCAACCCGATGGATATTGACGGGATCACCACCAGTCGGATCAAGAAGCTGACCGGCGAATATGGTTTCGTCCAGACCTTCTTCACCGATGCCCGCATTTCTGCTGATTGCCTGTTTGGCGGCGAGGGCAATGGCTGGTCGATGGCGATGAAGACGCTGGAATATGAGCGCGGTGCCAAGGTCAAGCCGGTCGGCGGCTATTTCGTCAAGGAGCTGGACGTGATGGAAATTGTCGAGCTGGCGAAAAACTCGGTCCGCAACGGCAAGCCGCTGCTCGACGATCCGGTGATGCGCGACAAGATGACCCAATATATGATCGACATCCAGGCGCTCAATCTCAACAATACCCGCCGGCGGATGCCGCAATTGATGCAGGACCGGCCGATGGGACTGCCGCTGATGAACAAGCTGGCGCGCACCGAATTGATCCGCGAGCTGACCGAATTCTCGCTCGCTTTTCAGGGCACCAAGGCCGGCTATTATGTCGGCGACGAGAACGCGGTCGATGACGGCTATTGGCATCGCAGCTATTTGAACAGTTTTTCGGCGACCATCGGTGGCGGCACGTCCGAGATCCAGCGCAATATTGTTGCGGAGCATGCACTCGGGCTACCGAAAACAAGATAGGAATTGGCGCAGCCGTTAGTGGTGAGCTTGTCGAACCACGGCCCTCGACCGAGAGGCGCCCTTCGACAGGCTCAGGGCTAACGGCTTGGACCAGCAATTTGGAAGTTGAGGGAATATATGGATAATCTGGGTACAATCGGGACGACCGAAGAGCAGATCGAGCTGATGGACGTGGCGACCAATTTCTGTCGCGACAAAAGTCCGATCGACAAGGTGCGCAAGCTGATCGACGACGAGCTGGGCTATGACCCGGGTATCTGGAAAGAGATCGGCGAACTCGGCTGGCTGGCGATCGCGATTCCCGAGGCGCATGACGGAGTCGGCCTGTCGATGGCCGAGGTCGTACCGATTGCCGAGCAGATGGGCCGCAATCTGATGAGCACGCCATTTGGCTCGACCACGCTTGCGGCGCAGGCCTTGCTGGCCGGCGGCAGCGAAGCCCAACAGGCCGAATGGCTGCCGAAAATTGCGGCGGGCGCGGTCGCCACCATGGCCCTGCGCGAAGCCAATGGTGACTGGGATCTGGCCAATATCGATTGCAGCGCGACCGAAAGCGGCGGCACGGTGACCCTGTCCGGCAAGAAGCAGCTGGTGCTCTGGGCGGACAGCGCCGAGCTGATCATCGCCTCGGTGAAGATGGACGGAGCGGTCCGCTTTGCCCTGATCGAACGCTCGCAGCTTGGTGACGGGGCGTTGCGCCGCGAAACGGTGATCGACGAAACCGCGCGCAGCTACGAAGTGACTCTGGACGGTGTGACCGTGCCCGCCGATGCCCTGTTCGATGCATCGCGGACCCGCGAGACGCTGGAGAAGATCGAGCTGGCTGCGGGCCTGATCCACGCCGCGGAAATGACCGGCGGCGCGCAGGCGGTGATCGACTATACGCTGGAATATCTCAAGACCCGCAAGCAGTTCGGCAAGATCATCGGCAGCTATCAGGCGCTGAAACATCCGACGGTCAATAATTATGTCGAATATGAAAAGGCCCGGACGCATCTCTACAGCGCCGCGCACAGCTGGGGCGAACAGGGCCGTGGCGAGGTGGCGGTTCGCATGGCAGCTGCCCAGTCCCATTCCAGCTATGCGACGGCTGCCGACCGCGCGATCCAGTTCCACGGCGGCTTCGGCTTCACCCATGATTGTGATGCGCAACTGCACCGGCGGAAAGCGATTTTGGCAGGGGCGCTAATCGGGGACGCGGCCTATCAGCGGTCGAAACTGGCAAGCTTGCTGTTTGATTGAAAAAGAAGGAAGCAGAGTTATCACGCGAAGCCGCGAAGCCACGAAGAATGCTATCTTAGCGCCTTCGCGTCTTCGCGCGAGAAATTTGAGATTTGATTGTATGTAAAAATCACCGTTAGCACTGAGCTTATCGAAGTGCGCCTATGCACTTGAAACGTCCTTCGACAAGCTCAGGACTAACGGTTTGAGGAATGATAGGAGAAAGAACATGTCTGAAGTACTTACCGAAATTCGCGACGGGTTCATCATCGTCACGATCAACCGGCCGGAAGCCAAGAATGCGATGACCAAGGCGGCAGCCGAAGGAATCCGTGCGGCGATGGAGCAGCTGGACAGTGACAACAGCCTCAATGCCGGGATCATCACCGGCGCTGGCGGGACCTTCTGTTCCGGCATGGACCTCAAGGGCTTTCTGCGCGGCGAGACACCTTCGGTCAAGGGCTATGGCTTTGGCGGGATCACCGAACAGGGTCCGGAGAAGCCGCTGATCGCTGCCGTGGAAGGCTATGCGCTGGCGGGCGGCCTGGAACTGGCGCTGGCCTGCGACCTGTGCGTTGCCAATGTGAATGCCAAATTCGGCATTCCGGAAGTCAAGCGCAGCCTTGTGGCTGGTGCAGGCGGCGTGATCAAGTTGCAGCAGCTGATCGGCAAGCGCATCGCCATGGAGTGGGCGCTGACCGGGGATTTCTTCACCGCCCAGCGCGCCTATGAGGTCGGTTTCGTCAATCGCCTGACCGAAGGCGCTGCGCTCGACGCAGCCATCGAACTGGCGACGACCATTGCTGCCAATGGTCCGCTGGCGCTGAAAGCCACCAAGAAGATCATCAATGACAGCTACGACTGGAACAGCGAGGAAGCCTGGAAGAAGCAGGGAGAAATCATGGCGCCAGTGTTCTCGTCGCAAGATGCGCAGGAAGGCTCGATCGCCTTTGCCGAGAAGCGCAAGCCGAACTGGCAGGGAAAATAGTCACTTCCCATGGATGAAAAGATGAAAACGGCCAGCCCGGATATTGTCGATATCTGGGCTGGCGATCAGGATTTGCCGGCATGGTTTGCCGAGGCAATGGCGGTGCCGCGCGAAGAGGCCTTTGTCGAAGTGGACGGACATCAGGTCCATTATTTCCGCTGGGGCACGCGCGGCAAGCCGCCGCTGCTGATGACCCACGGCTTTCTGGCGCACGCGCGCTGCTTCGCCTTTATCGCTCCCTTTCTGGCCGCGCACCATGACGTGATCGCCTATGATCTGGCCGGCATGGGTGACAGTGAAATTCCCGCCGGTTGCGATAGCGACGAGCGGGCCAGAGACATGGTCGCCCTGGCCGATGCCCTGGAGCTTTTTTCCGGTCCGGTACAACCGAAGATCATCGCCCACAGCTTTGGTTCCGGGATTGCCCTGACGGCGATGGAATTGGCGGGAGAGCGGTTTGGCGGCCTGATCATCTGCGACCTGATGGTGATGCGGCCGGAAAAGATGGCGGCACATTTTGAATCGGGCGGCGGGCCGCCCGGCTCGGGCCGGTCCGACCGGCCGAACAAGGTCTATCCCGATTATGAATCGGCACGCGCGCGCTTTGTCCTGTCACCGCCGCAGCCGGTGCAGCAGCCGTTTCTGCTGGAATATATGGCCTATCATTCGCTGCGCCGGGTCAACGATGATGGGCAGCAGGGCTGGTCGTGGAAATTTGATCCGATGGTGTTTCATCGCAATGAAAATGATCTGGCGAAATGGGCGCAAACACCGCATCGGATCGTTGGTCTGCCCCACCGGCTGGCGATCGTCTATGGCGAGAAGAGCAAGTTGTTCGATGATGACAGCGCCGATTTTCTTCGCGAGATCGGTGGCGGCCATATCCCGATGATCGCGATCCCCGAAGCCGAACATCATCTGATGCTCGACCAGCCGCTGGCGCTGGTGACCGCGCTGCGGTCGGTGCTGGCCCTTTGGCGGGATTGAGCGGGATTGCGACCCGCTAGCTGATCGCCAGATGAACCGGATCCGGTTTCTGCGACAAACCAATACAATAAAGCTCGAATCTGACAAAGGCCTGCGACAGCTTCCCGCTATTTCTGTTTGTGACGCCGCAGTTGGCGCCAAATAGAAAAGGAACGGATCATGAAGAAATTTCTGATGGCTTTGGCAGTCACGACAATGGCGGTGTCTCCGATGGTAACCGCGCAGGCGCAGGCGGTCCAGCACCGGACGGTCGAAAAGAAAGTGAAGAACACGAACGGCAAGCGCGTGGTCACAAGGACCGTGACGCAGAGGAATGGCCAGCGCGTGGTTACGAAAACCACGATAAAGAAAAACGATCAACGCAATCGCTATAATAGCCAGCGGGATCGCCACAATGTCCAGCGGGATCGTTATAATGGCCAGCGCTATACCAATGTCTCGCAGAGGCATTGGGCCAAGGGCCAGCGGTTTGACCGGCGCCATGCGACCAATTACCGGGTGATCGACAATCCGCGGGCCTACCGCCTGTCGAACGCCCCGCGCGGCCACCAATGGGTCCGGTCCGGCAATGATGCGGTGCTGATCGCGGTTGCCAGCGGTATCATCGGTGCGGTTATCGGCAACGCTATCGCACGGTGAGGTCGACTGATCCAAAAATTAACAAGAGCCCCCGGAAGTGATTTCGGGGGCTTTGTCTTAAGTTCAGGCGGCCATGAATCCCGTAAGCCGCTGGTTGATGATCTGGTCCGCTTCCGCCATGATCCGGTCGATCAGTTCCTGACAGGTCGGGATATCGTTGATCAGGCCGGCGACCATGCCGCAGCTCCAGGCCCCCGCATCCATGTCGCCTTCCAGCATGATTCGGGGATAGACGCCCGCGACCTGTTCGATGACGTCGGAAAATTGCAGGTCGGCGCCCTTTTCCTTTTCGATCTCGAGCAGCCGTTCGACCGCCGGGTTGGTCAGCACCCGCTCGGTGTTGCGCAGCGGCCGCATCACGAGGCGGGTGTCCAGTTCGCTGGCGGCGACGATCGCGTCCTTCACATTCTGGTGCACCGGCGCTTCCTGGGTGGCGATGAAGCGGGTGCCCATGTTCATGCCCTCGGCGCCCATCGCCAGCGAGGCCACCAGGCTGCGGCCATCGGCCTGACCGCCGGAGGAGACGAACGGAATGTCCAGCTCGTCGGCGGCGCGGAGCAGCAGGATCATGTTCGGGATATCGTCCTCGCCGGGATGGCCGCCGCATTCGAAGCCGTCGACCGAGACCGCGTCGCAGCCGATGCTCTGCGCCTTCAGCGCGTGGCGGACGGCGGTGCATTTGTGGATCACCTTGATGCCGGCATCGTGCAGCGCGGGGAGCACCTGGACCGGGTTGTTGCCGGCGGTTTCGACGACCTTGACGCCGCCCTCGATGATCGCCTTGACCATGCCCTCATAGTCGGGCGAGTTGACCACCGGCAGGAAGGTCAGGTTCACGCCGAACGGCTTGTCGGTCATGTCCCGGCACTTGGCGATTTCGTCGGCCAGCGCCGCGGCCGAAGGCTGGGTCAGGGCGGTGATGATGCCGAGGCCACCGGCATTGGAAACGGCAGCGGCCAGTTCGGCAAAGCCGACATAATGCATGCCGCCCTGGATGATCGGATGCTGGATGCCGAAGAGCTCGGTGATGCGTGTTTTCATGGGATATGCTCCTGTCATTGGAAGGATTGGAAGCATGTCTGCTCCATCCGGGAATCATTTAATCGCGCGATTAACTAGCAACCCAATGGCCGGTTGTCACGCCTTTCCAGATTTGGTCCGGTGACGTTAGAGCAAGCTCTGCACCGAGCATCTTTGACCAGTGATGTTCGTTGCCGAGCGCGTCGCGCCACGCCCAGAGTCGGCGGGTATGGTGGTGCAGATCATATTCCTGGGTATAGCCCATCGCGCCGTGGACCTGATGGAACGGTACGGTCACCGCCTCGACGCTGTGGCCGATCTGGACTTTGGCAATCACCGCCTCGTGCCACGCCTGTTCCGGATCGTCGCTGTGGCGGATAATGGCGCTGGCTGCCTGGGTTGCGGCCATGGTTGCAGCAGCGCATTCGGAGGCCGCGACGGCGAGCTGGTGCTGGATCGCCTGAAATTTCGACAGCGGCCGCCCGAATTGTTCGCGCTGCGAGACATAGTCGATCGATAGATTCAACGCTGTCTCCATCGCCGCTGCCATTTGTACCGCGCGCACTGTCAGGATCATCGCTTCCACCGCTCGCCGGGACAGATCTGTCTTCGCTGACTGCTCCGCCAAATGGCCGGAAAAGATGAACTGGGTCATGCCGTCGGGCGACAGCGCTGCTTCCGGCGAGCGGACGGCGAGACGATTGTCGAACAGGGCGATCTCGTGATGGGTCTCGTCAAACAGCACGATCTTGTCGGCGTGCATGCCAAAGGGAATGTCGGCGCTCGGTGTCCGGCCGCTGAGCGCGAAGCTGGCGCTGCCATCTGCGGGCGCCAGGCCGGCCCGGTCGAGCATCCAGTTGGCGACCAGGGTTTCGGCAAAGGGCACCGGAGAGGCCGCCTGGGCGGAGGCCCAGATGGCGCCGAAGACTTCGTCATGATCGGCGCCGAAGCCGCCATTGTCCTCGCTGACCCAGGCGAGCGGCAGGCCGTTTTCAACCAGTGCGTTCCAGAGAGCCTGCGGATATTCGCCCGCCTCGGCCTGGTGCGGCACTTCCCGGCTGCACATGTCGGTGTAGATTTTCGTGGCCGTTTCGGCGACCATGCCTTCAGTGTTGATCATGTGACGATCTCCGCCTGTGCTCCGCACTTGATGCGGAGCTGTGAATTACGAAGAGGGCTCTTGCCTCCCGGGCTCCGCATCAGGTGCGGAGCACATTGCATGTTCATCATCAGCGTAATCCCAGTTGGCGGGCGATAATGCCGCGCATCACTTCGGTCGTGCCGCCTCGCAGCGTGTTCGGCGGGGAGCGCAGAACGCCGATATTCATGATTCGCCGCATGTCGGGGCTCCACTGGTCGGCCGGCAGGTCGTTGAGCATTGCGCGCACCTGAAGGGTCAGGTCATTCTCGAGCCGGTTGCCGATATCCTTGACCAGGGCCGCTTCGGTTTCGGGGGACACGCCCTGATCGAGCAGATTGGCGATCGCCCAGGACATGCCGCGCAGCGTGCGCAGACTGGCGATCAGCTTGCCGAGGCGCGCCTGCGAATCCGGGCCCATTTTTTCGCGCAGCAGCCCCAGCGCGGTTTCCAGCGTGATATAGCTGGACAGGAAGCGCTCCGGTCCGGAGCGTTCCATCGCCAGTTCGCCGGTGACCTGCGCCCAGCCGCCGCCTTCTGCGCCGAGCAGACAGTCGTCCGGGACGATCACGTCCTCGAAATAGACCTCGTTGAAATGGGCATCGCCGGACAGGTCGACGATCGGCTTGATGGTGACGCCGGGCAGGCTGAGGTCGATCAGCAGCTGTGACAGGCCGACATGGCGGTTGCGGCCATCGGCCGGCGAGGTGCGGAGCAGGGCGACCATATAATGCGAAATATGGGCACCGGAGGACCAGATTTTCTGGCCGTTGATCTTCCAGCCGTCGCTCACCTTCTCGGCCCTGGTTTTGACATTGGCGAGATCGGAACCGGCGCCCGGTTCGCTCAGGCCAATGGCGAAATAGCATTCCCCGGCAGCGATCCGCGGCAGGATATCAAGCTTCTGCTCCTCGGTGCCATGGGCAAGCAGCATCGGTGCGTGCTGGCGATCGGCGATCCAGTGGGCGCCGACAGGAGCGCCCGCGCGCAGGGTTTCCTCGGTCACGATATAGCGTTCGAGCGCTGACTTGTCATGGCCGCCATATTGGCTCGGCCAGGTCAGTCCGATCCAGCCGCGCTTGCCCATTTTTTTGGAAAATTCGGGATCGGCAGAGGCCATCCAGCATTCCGGCTCGGGTTTGAAATTGCCCGCATCCCGTTCTTCCGAGAGGAAGGCTTGCAATTCGCCGCGCAACTCTTCGAGCGCCGGATCAGGCTGGATGACGGGAAAGTTAAATCGCTGCATGCGCTTTGCCTCTCAAGGTGTAACAATATCAAATTGTGGATTTACCTCATCCAGCGCGCCAAACATAGCTGCCATCAAGGACGCATTGCCGCTCAGAACCATTTCCTTGTTCTGGATCAACGCCGTCGGGTTGACTTCGCGCATCAGCAATTTTGTGAACATGGCCCGACTGATCGTGATCTGCGTATCTGACCCGTCGGCGGTGATTGCATAGTCCTCCTTGCGCGGGAACATCACGCTCTTGCCGAGATCGACGCTGACCGCTTCCTGCCGGTCCGGGAACCAGAAGCGGATGATGCCGCCGTCGCCCTGCATCTTGGCCGGATTGAAGCGGGTCGCCATGGCGTCAAACAGGTCGACCGCCGGGATGCCATTGAGGACCTTGGCATTGGCGGTGCTGATCGAATTTTTGACGTTGTTACCGTCGCGCAGCTCCTTGGCACCCACCAGATAGATATTCCGCCAGGTTCCGGCTTCGGACTGAAAACCAAGCTGTTCGTAGGTGGAGGCCAGCCACTTCTTGGCCGCGTCATCCGCTGGAGCGGCGAATACCAGATGGTTGAAGACGGTTGCGGCCCAGCGGTAATCGCCTTCGTTGAAAGCCTTCTCGCCAACCGCCAGCGCCTTCTCTGCCCCGCCCATCGCTTCGACATATTTCTTTGAGGCTTCGACCGGCGGCAGTTCGTGATAATGGGCCGGGACCGCATCCCACCAGCCGAAATAGCGCTGATAGACCGCCTTGCTGTTATGGTTGAGCGTGCCGTAATAGTCGCGCACGCCAAAGTCGGTCTTGGCGAAATCCGGCTCGCCGATATTCTCGGCAATCTCGTCCATGGTCGCGCCCTGATTGGCCTGGCGCATCGTCTGGTCATGGACATAGCGATAGATGCCGCGCTGGTTTTTCAGCGCCGACTGCACATTGTCGCTACCCCATGTCGGCCAGTGATGCGAGGCCAGCATGACGTCCGACTTGTCGCCATATTTAGCGAGCATCGCATCGATGACCTTGCTCCATTTCAGCGTGTCGCGAACCAGCGCGCCGCGCGGGGTCAGGACATTGTGAAAGGTGCGGGTGGCGACTTCGGCGGTGTGCAGCGCGTTATACTGCGGCATATAGAAAACCAGCTCGGCCGGCGCTTCGGTTTCGCCGGCATCCATGAAGTCGAAGCTGATGCCATCGACCGTCAGCGTCTCACCATCCTTGCTGATCGATCTTGTCGGCGGCATCAGCGAGATATCTCCGCTCGACAATTTCTGCCCCAGCCCCCCGCCGACATGGCCGGTTTTGCCAACCGGTAGGGCGGTGCCGAATTGATATTGCACGCGCCGGTTCATCGCGGTTCCGGCAATCACGCTTTCGCCGACGGACTCGGCTAAAAAGCCGTGCGGCGCGATGACCTGTATCTTGCCCGACGAGATATCCTCGGGCGAAGCGACACCGGCGACGCCGCCGAAATGGTCACCATGGCTGTGGGTGAAAATCACCGCGACCACCGGCCGGTCGCCGAGCGTCTGGTTGGCCAGCGCCAGCCCGGCCCTGGCCGGGGCTGGCGTGGTCAACGGATCGATGATGATCCAGCCGGTCTTGCCGGCGATCAGCGTCATCTGCGCCAGATCATAGCCGCGAATCTGGTAGATGCCGGGAACGACCTCGAACAGGCCGTGGATGCTGTTGAGCTTTGCCTGCCGCCAGAGCGACGGGTTCACCGTGTTCGGTGCCGCGCCGGTGATAAAGTCGAATTGATGCGAATCCCAGGCGACCGAGCCATCCTCGTTGAGAATTTTGTCGCCCTCGATTTTGGCGAGAAAACCGCGATTGGCATTTTCGAAATCGGTCTGGTCGGCGATCGGCAGTTCTGCCGCGACTTCGGCATTGGCGGCTTTTGTTGCTTCGGTGGCAACGCCTTCGGGAGGGGCCGCCCATATAGGAGCGGCCGATATCAGAGCTGCGATCAAAATTGCGGACTTTTTCATTCTATCCCTCCTATTGTTCCCCTGCGCAGGCAGGGGGCCATCTCCCGACATTTCCTCGACGCACCATCGGGAGATGGACTCCCGCCTTCGCGGGAGAACGCTTACGCCCCCTTGAACACCGGCTTACGCTTTTCCAATATTGCATCAATTGCCTCGCGGTGATCGTCAAGCTGCTGCAGCACGCCCTGGAACAAAGCCGCCTGATCGAGATTTTCCTTCAGCGTCACGCTCTGCGCAGTGCGCACCAGTTCCTTGGTCTTGCGGATCGCCAGCGGCGGCAGCGCAACGACCATTTCGGCCAGCTCGTAGGCGCGCTCGAGCAATCTGTCATTGGCGACCACTTCCGACACCAGACCATAGTTCAGCGCTTTCTGCGCATCGATAAATTCGCCGGTGAACAGCATCTGATTGGCCCGGGCCTGACCAATGATCCGCGGCAACAGCCAGGCACCGCCGTCGCCGGGGATGATGCCGACGCGCAGGAAACTTTCGGCGAAGATCGCGTCCTCGCCGGCGATGCGGATATCGCACATCGTGGTGAGATCATTGCCCGCGCCGATCGCATGGCCGTTGACCGCGGCAATTACCGGCACCGAGATTTGTGAGAAGGCCAGCGGAATCCGCTGGATGCCGGTCTTGTACCAATTCTCGATTTCGAGCGGCGTCATCTTCTGCTCGGCGGTCATCGCCTTGATCTCGTGGAGATTGCCGCCGGATGAAAAGCTCTTGCCATTGGCAGCCAGAACAACGCAGCTGACACCGGCATCGGCGTCGGCCTTGTTGATCGCGTTGACCAACGCCTCGCACAAATCTTTCGACAGCGCATTGCGCGTCTCCGGCTTGTTCAGCGTGATTGTCACGATGCGGTCATTTTTTTCGTAGAGAACTACGTCAGCCATATAAATTGGTCCTTGCCCTGCGTTTCTTTTCTTATCCGCCCGTCATTGCAGGGCATAAAGGATTCTGCAAGACTCGCTCCGCCCAACTCGCTAAATGAACGGTCATGATCAGACAGAAAACCCCAGCAAAGAGTCAGGTTAGTGCAGGTTTCACTCTGGTGGAATTGATGGTCGTGCTGCTGATCATCGGGCTGATGGCATCGGTTGTGGTCTTTTCCTTTCCCAGCGGCAACAGCAAGCTGGAAGAAGATGCCCAGCGATTCGCCGCCCGCACGGCGGCGCTGCGCGACAATGCGATTCTGCAATCAAGGCCGATGGCGGTTCAGGTGACGCCCTCCGGCTACAGCTTTCTGGAACGGCGCAAGGGCAGCTGGTCGGTGCTCGAGGACAAACCGTTCGTGTCGACCGACTGGTCGAGCGGCGTAACCGCGAAAACCGGCGAGAAGCCGATGATGATCAGTTTCGAAAGCACCGGTCTGCCCAGCGACCAGGCCGAGCTGGTGCTGCAGAGCGACGCGCAAAGCCGCCGCGTGCTGATTGCACCGATGGGCGATGTGAAGCTGGCTGGCACCGCGCCATGATGAGGCTGGGCAAATATACCGCCCCCAAAGCCGGAGAGCGCGGTTTTACCTTGATCGAGATGCTGGTCGCGCTGTCGGTGTTCAGCCTCGCTGCGCTGTCGCTGATCCGGCTACAGGCTTTTACCACGCATAATGCCGCCGAACTGGAAATGCGCGTGGTCGCGCAATCGGTGGTCCGCAACCGGGCGGTTGAAATCCTCACCGACCCGCGGCCGCCGGCGCTTGGCGAGCAGAGCGGATCGGTCGAAAATGGCGGCTGGCAATGGCAATGGGCGCAGGAGGCGAAGCTGACGGAGGATCAGCGCTTCATCCAGGTCGATATCAGCGCCCGCGAAAAAGGCAGCGGGGCACCCGCTTCGCTGACGATATTGCGCCCGTCGGAACTGCTGCTGGATGAGCCGCCGGTAGAGCTGCCCGCAAACTAGAAGAATTGCCCGACAAAATTGGTCGCATTATGCGCGATGATTGGCAACAATATGCTGCCGGTTCGCAGCCGGATCCACATCAGAGCTGATCCCAAAATGGCGGTATAGATCGTGGCGATCCAGATGGTCTGGACTTCGCCATCGCTGACCATGATGCTGTGGCCAAGCGCAAAGAATATCGTGACCAGGATCGCCGCCCAGCCAACCGGCGCGCCCCACAGAGTCCATGTCTTGCCGGTGACCGCCATCGACAGGCCGAGCAGCAACAGGCCGCGGAACATCAGTTCTTCATCGATGCCGGGGATGGTTGCCTGATAGAGCAGCGTTTCCGTGTCGAGCGTCGCCCCGTCATTGGCGAGCATTTGCAGGCCGATGATGAAAGCAATCATCAAGGCGATTGCGATCAGGGCGGGGCCGACCGACCCTTCGCGCTGCTTGAAGGTTATACCGGCATCGGCAAAGCAGAGATTTTTGGAGGATTTGACTGTGGCGATGACCATCACGGCCGATGTCGCTATGGCCAGCAATTTTCCCGACCAATTATATTGCGTTTCGCCAAATGCCGCGTCGAACCCGGGAATGTGAAAGCCGGAAAATACCGCGGCGACATAAATGGTATAGAAAGCGATTGAGGCGATCAACCAAGGGGCGGCGATTTCGATTTTCCCGAGCATCGCGAGAAAGCCGATGATGATCAGCACCGGCGCCCACCAGATCGCCAACATGAAGATGATATCCAGCATAAAATCCCCCCACAGATCTTTGTGACTCAGTGTATTAATACACTATTGCAGAAAGGTAAAGCGACTTATCGCTGACGCGGCAGATGTTTCTAACAGTTTGTGCCAGCGGATTCGATTCATCGCTGCCGGGCGCTGTGCGAGCGACTGGGCCAATTTCCGTCTCCTGCCGCCGGAAAAATCTCATGTTTCACCTTTGTTTCGACCGGAACACCGGTTAGAAGCGCAGGGAAATTGGCTAACGGACAGAAAAATGAGCAAACTCGAAGATGCATTAGAAGATTTTGATATGGACGACCTCCCCGAAGGGGATGAGTCCATGCTGGAGTGGTGGGATTTTGATGATCCGGCCGAGATGGTGGATGCTGTCGCTGGCGATATCCAGTTCATTATCGAAAGCGCGCTCGATGCGCGCGGCGATGCGTTGCTCGCCCTGCCAGCCAGCGATGATGCGATGCCGGTGCTCGAGGCGCTCGCCGAAAAGCAGATCAAGTGGAAATATGTCACGATCATCCCGACCCATGACCTGCTGGTGCCGCTCGACGATCCGCGCAGCCAGGTGAAGAAGCTGGCTGGTCTGTTTCTGACCCGTGGTGCTCGGGTGCTACCATTGGCGCCGGAGCATGAGGATTATCATATGGCGGGTGCCGCTGCCGATGCGCGGTTGCGCGACACGAAATGGCCACCGGATCTGGTTTTGCTGGGCATGGGCTCCGACGGCAGCACCGCGGGGATCATGGAAAGCGCCGACATGGAAGAGGCGCTCGATGGACCGCCAGAGAAAATTGCTGTGGGCCTGCTCCCCGAAGATGGCGACACGCCGCTGGTCACGATCACCAAGGCGGCGATCTGCGAAGCGCGCACCGTGGTGGTTCTGCTCAAGGGCGCTGCCAGCCAGGCGATGCTCGAATCGGAAATCGAACAGGGTGCGACCAGCATGGCCCCGATTGGCCGGATATTTGCCGATCTGGCCGTGCCGGTGGATATCTATGTGGAGAATTAGGGGGTTATTGCAAAACTCTATCGCTGGTCGATGTGACTATCGATTGATTTAACTGTGCGATTAAACCATGGTGCCGAGAACGCGAATCGCCGCAGCAGGCGATCGATCACTTGGAGAACGCCAGACTATGCATCCTTCCGTCCACGCACAGGAAAATCCCGACAAGCCAGCCGTAATCATGGCGAGCTCCGGCGAAGTCATCACATATGCTGAGCTGGACAGACTGTCTAACAAGGTCGCCCAGCTGTATCGCAGCCGCGGTCTCAAGATCGGTGATACCGTTGCCATCTGCATGGAGAATCACCGGCAATTTTTTCCGGTCACCTGGGGATCGCAGCGATCCGGCCTGTTTCAGGTCGCGATCTCGAGCCGCCTGACCGCCGATGAAGTCAGCTATATCCTGAAGGATTCGGGAGCTAAGCTGCTGATCAGTTCGCAGAAAATGCTGCCGGTCGTCGATCAGCTGCGGACCTTGAACCCCGATGTCGAGCAGCTGATCTTTGGCGCGGACGACGAACGCGCTATCGAGGCGGTACTCGAATCGATGCCGGATACGCCGATTGCCGACGAGCGTGCTGGTATTGACATGCTCTATTCGTCGGGCACCACTGGCCAGCCCAAAGGCGTCAAGCTGCCCCTTCCGCTGGATGAAAATATCGCCGGGCCCAATGGCATTGCAACGCTGGCAGAGGCGATTTTCGGTTTCCACAAGGATTGCGTCTATCTTTCGCCGGCGCCGCTCTATCATGCCGCGCCGCTGCGCTGGAACATCGCCGTGCAGGCGCTCGGCGGCACCAGCATCATCATGGAGAAGTTCGACCCCGAACACGCGTTGCAGCTGGTCGAGAAATATAAATGCGATGTTGGCCAATGGGTCCCAACCCATTTTGTCCGGATGCTGAAACTGCCGGAAGAGGTCCGCACAAAATATGACGTGTCTTCGATCAAGAGCGCGGTCCACGCCGCCGCGCCCGTGCCGGTTCCGATCAAGGAAAAGATGATTGAATGGTGGGGGCCGGTGCTCAACGAATATTATGCCGGCACCGAGGGCAATGGCTTTGTCTTCTGCAACAGCGAAGGCTGGTTGGCGCACAAGGGCACGGTCGGACAGCCGATCAATTGCGTGGTCCATATCTGCGATGAAAATGGCGAGGAAGTACCCGTTGGCGAGGAAGGCCAGATCTATTTCGAGAGCGGCTCCAAGTTCGAATATCATAATGATCCGGAGAAGACGAAGGCGGCAACCCATGAAAAGGGCTGGACCTCGCTCGGCGATGTCGGAAAGCTCGACGAGGACGGCTTTCTCTATCTCACCGACCGCAAGAGTTTCATGATCATTTCCGGCGGGGTGAATATCTATCCGCAGGAAATCGAGAATTTGCTGGTCACCCATCCCAAGGTTGCCGACGCCGCCGTTATTGGCGCGCCGGACGAGGATATGGGCGAGAAGGTTGTCGCGGTCGTGCAGCCAATGGATATGGCCGAAGCCGGCGAAGAACTTGCTCAGGAGTTGGAAGCCTATCTTCGCCAGTCGCTCTCCGGGATCAAGGTGCCGCGCCGGATAGACTTTCGTACAGAGTTGCCCCGCCACGCCACCGGCAAGCTCTACAAGCGGCTGCTGCGCGACGAATATTGGAACAAGCAGGAAAGCGGGGCCGTCTGATGGCAACACAAGCAGAACCCATTTTAACCGGCGCCGATGCGCAGGCGATTATCGATCCGGCCAATTATGTCGATTGGGATTCCCTGCTCGACCGCTTCGACAGGCTGCGCAGCGAGACGCCGGTTGTGAAGGTGGTCAACGACGACATCCACGATCCCTTCTGGCTGGTCACCAGCTATGATGACGTGATGCGGATCAGTAAGGACAACAAGCTGTTCCTGAACAGTCCGCGCAGCGTCACCTTCAGCGACAAGAACAGCGGCGCTTTCGTCAAATCGATCACCGGCGGCGATCCCAATCTGGTCCGGTCGCTGGTCGCTCTCGATGCCCCGACCCACCCGCAATATCGCCGGCTGACGCAAGACTGGTTCATGCCGAAGAATATCCGCCAGATGGAAGACGAGATCAGCGCGCTGGCCAAGACAACCGTCGACCGGCTGGTCGATGCTGGCGGCGAAGCCGATTTCGTGCCGCTGGTGTCGGCACCCTATCCGCTACATGTGGTGATGCAGATATTGGGTGTGCCGGAAGCGGACGAGCAGCGGATGCTGTTTCTTACCCAGCAGATGTTCGGCGGTCAGGATGAAGATCTCAACAAGTCCGGCTTGGCCAATATGACGCCGGAGCAGATCATGCAGCTGGTGGTCGGCGCGGTTGCCGACTTCGAAGCTTATTTCGCCAAGCTGACCGAGGAAAAACGCGCTAACCCGACCGACGACGTGGCGAGCGTGATTGCTAATGCGAAGGTCGATGGCGCGCATCTCAGCGACCGCGATATGGCGGGCTATTATATCATCCTGGCGGCGGCCGGGCATGACACGACCTCGGCCTCGACCGCCGGCGCGATGATGGCGCTGGCCCGCGACCCCGAGCAGTTTGCCCGGCTCAAGGCCGATCGCGACCTGCTGCCCGGCATTGTCGAGGAAGCGATTCGCTGGACGACGCCGGTGCAGCATTTCATGCGCACGGCGGCCGAGGATACCGAGCTCGGCGGGCAGAGGATCGCCAAGGACGACTGGCTGATGATCAGCTATATCGCCGCCAATCACGATCCGGATGTCTTCCCGAATCCGCGAAAATTTGACGCGAGCCGCTCACCAAATCGTCATATCGCTTTCGGTGCTGGTGCGCATCAATGTCTGGGTCTGCATATGGCGCGGATGGAAATGAAAATATTGTTCAACGAACTGCTCGACCGGATCGAAACACTAGAGTTGGCTGGCGAACCGGTCCGCGCCAAGTCGACCTTTGTTGGCGGGCTGAAAACCCTGCCGATCCGCTATCGTCTATCAAAATGAATGGCGCGGAGAGCCTTGAAATTCACTATACACGACTCAAATAGAATCGAACGGCAGACACCATAGGAGAGCATCATGGTTACCCAATATAAGAATTTGATCAACGGCGAGATGGTCAGCACTTCGCAAATGCTGGATGTCGTCAATCCGGCCAATGAAGAAGTGATCGGTCAGGTGCCCGCTTGTGGTGAAGCCGAACTGGATCAGGCTGTTGCTGCCGCGCGCGCTGCCTTCAAGACTTGGTCAAAAAAGCCGATCGATGAACGCCGCAAGGTGGTCCAGGCTATCGCCGGCGTGATCAACGAGAACAATGACGAACTGTTCCGCCTGCTGACCGCCGAACAGGGCAAGCCGCACGCCCAGGCGCAGGGCGAGATCGCCGGCGCTGCCTATATGGCGGGATCCCAGGCGACGCTGGAACTGGAAGACGAGATCAACGAGGATACCGCCGAGCGGCTGAGCCGCACCCGCCGCGTACCGGTTGGCGTTGTCGGCGGCATCGTGCCATGGAATTTCCCGGTGATGATGGCGGTGCAGAAAATTGCCCCCGCTCTCTTGTCTGGTTGCACGATCGTGCTCAAGCCATCACCGTTCACACCGCTGACCACCTTGCGTCTGGCGGAACTGATCAAGGATGTCGCCCCTCCGGGCGTGGTCAATATCATTACGGGTGAAGACAGCCTCGGACCTTTGATCACCGCGCACCCGGACATCGACAAGATCACCTTCACCGGCTCCACCGCGACCGGCAAGAAGATCATGGAGGGCGCCTCCAAGGACCTCAAGCGGATCACGCTCGAACTGGGCGGCAATGACGCCTCGATCGTCCTGCCCGATGCCAATGTCGAGAAGGTCGCCGAGCAATTGTTCTGGTCGAGCTTCACCAACGCCGGCCAGATTTGCGTCGCCGCCAAGCGCATCTATATCCACGAGGATATTTATGACGAGCTCAGCGCCGCGATCGCCGCTTATGCGAAGAATGTGAAGGTCGGCGATGGCGCGCAGCAGGGCACGGCGGTCGGTCCGATCCAGAACAAGAAGCAATATGAGCGGGTGCTGGAGCTGATCAAGGATGCCAGGGACAATGGCTATAAATTCCTGGTCGGCGGCGATGCGCAGGATGAGAGCATCCCGGGCTATTATGTGCCGATCACGATCCTCGACAATCCGCCGGAAGATGCGCGGATCGTCGCCGAGGAGCAATTCGGTCCGGTCATGCCGCTGATGAAATTCAGCACCACCGACGAAGCGATCAGCCGCGCCAACGCCAGCGAATATGGTCTCGCCGGTGCGGTATGGACCGCCGATGCCGACGAAGGCGTCCGGGTAGCCGAGCAGCTCGAAACCGGCACCGTCTGGGTCAACGAGTTCCTCCACCTGTCGCCCTTCGCACCCTTTGGCGGACACAAGCAGTCCGGCTTTGGCGCCGAATATGGCAAGGAAGGCCTGCTCGAATTCACCTATCCCCAGGTGATCACGGTCAAGAAAGACAATGTGCCTGCCTGATACCGGCATGCCATGACGTGGAAAGGGCCGGTTATCACTATTGTGATGGCCGGCTTTTTCGTTTGACGCTAGCGCCGGGGGAGTTTAACCGGTCAGTTAAATTTCCGACTCTCAACCAATCAAAGGAATAAGACTATGGCAGACGCCTATATTGTTGATGCAGTTCGTACCGCTGGTGGCCGTCGCGGCGGTCGTCTGGCTGGTGTGCATCCGGTGGATCTTGGTGCCGCAACGCTGAACGCGATTGCCGATCGCAATGATTTTGACACCAGCGCGATCGAAGACGTGATCACCGGCTGTGTCATGCAGGGCGGCGAGCAAAGCGGCGATGTCGGCCGTAATGCGGTTCTGGCGTCCAAGCTGCCTGACAGCATTCCTTCGGTTTCAATCGACCGTCAGTGCGGTTCCTCGCAGCAGGCCATCCAGTTCGCGGCGCAGGGTGTGATGTCCGGTACCCAGGATATGGTGCTGGCGCACGGCATCGAGAGCATGACCCGCGTGCCGATGGGCTCGACCTTCAAATTGTTCAAGGATGCCGGCCTCGGCACCAACATGTCGGAAGGCCTGAAAAAAGCCTATCCCGGCATCCAGTTCAGCCAGTTCATGGGTGCCGAAATGATGGTCAAGAAGCACGGCTTCACCCGTCAGGATCTGGACGAATTTGCGCTGGAAAGCCATCACAAGGCGATCAAGGCGGTCGAATCCGGCGCTTTTGACAAGGAAATTGTCGCGATCGAAATCGAAACCGCTGAAGGCAAGGAACAGCATAAAGTGGATGAAGGCATTCGGTTTGACGCGACGATGGAAAGCATCGGCGCGGTCAAATTGCTGCAGGAAGGCGGCGCCATTACCGCTGCCAACGCCAGCCAGATTTGCGACGGCTCCAGTGCGGTTCTGGTTTGTTCGGAACAGGCACTGAAGGATCACGGATTGACCCCGCGCGCGCGCATCGTCAACATGACCGTGACCGCCGGTGATCCGGTAATCATGCTGGAAGAACCCCTTTTCGCCACCGACCGTGCGTTGCAGCGCGCCGGCATGAAGATCGGCGATATCGATCTCTATGAAGTGAATGAGGCTTTTGCTCCTGTGCCGCTGGCATGGCTGAAGCATGTTGGCGCCGATCGCGACAAGATCAACGTCAACGGCGGCGCGATTGCCCTGGGTCACCCGCTTGGCGCGTCGGGCTGTAAATTGATGGCAACCCTGCTCAACGCCATGGAAGCACGCGGCTCGAAATATGGCCTGCAGACGATGTGCGAAGGCGGTGGTCAGGCCAATGTCACGATTATCGAGCGTTTGGGCTAGACTGTCCTAGCGAAATATCCGTTAGTCCTGAGCTTGTCGAAGGACGGCTCTCGTCGACAGGCGTGGTTCGACAGGCTCACCACTAACGGCAGAAAAAGAAAGAAAAGAATATGGAACTCAGCAACAATATTTCGGCCGTGATTACCGGCGGTGCCTCTGGTCTCGGCGCGGCAACCGCACGCCGGCTGGCCGCCAAGGGCGTGAAGGTCGCATTGTTCGACCTCAACGAGGAAAAAGGCGAAGCGCTGGCCAGCGAACTGGGCGGCGTTTTCTGCAAGGTCAACGTCACCGAAGACGACAGCGTCGATGCTGGTTTTGAAAAGGCCCGTGCCGCCAATGGTCAGGAACGCATTCTGGTCAACTGCGCCGGGATCGGCAACGCGATCAAGACTGTCAGCCGCTCCAAGGAAGATGGCTCGATCAAGCATTTTCCGATGGATGCCTTCAACTTCATCATTCAGGTCAATCTCGTCGGCACGTTCCGCTGCATCGCCAAGTCGGCGGCAGGCATGCTCACGCTCGATCCGCTGGAGGACGGTGATCGTGGCGCGATGGTCAATACTGCATCGGTGGCGGCTGAAGACGGCCAGATCGGTCAGGCGGCCTATTCCGCTTCCAAGGGCGGCGTTGTTGGTATGACCTTGCCAATCGCGCGCGATCTGTCCCGCGAAGGCATCCGCGTTAACACCATCCTGCCCGGCATCTTTGATACGCCGCTGCTCGCTGGTGCGCCGCAGAATGTCCGCGATGCGCTCGGTGCCATGGTTCCGCATCCGCCGCGGCTGGGTCAGCCGGACGAATATGCTGCGCTCGCCATGTGCATGATCGAGACGCAATATTTCAACGGCGAAGATGTCCGGCTCGATGGCGGCATCCGGATGGCACCGCGCTAAAAACTACCCTCTCCCATATGGAGAGGCAACAAGACTTCCCCGGATGCAATCCGGGGTTAGTCGCAGTCGGTGAGGGGTTTTGATCTTTCGTAGTTCACTACCCCTCACCGAGTTCCACTAGCCAGCAAGCTGGCAAGTTTCACTTGCCTCTCCCTTTGGGAGAGGATGGCAAAAAGGAACTCCCCGTGAATTACACCCAGATCCTCTATGACGTCGCCGACCAGATCGCGACGATCACGATAAACCGGCCGGAAAAGATGAACGCCTTTACCGGGACGATGATCAAGGAAATGACCGACGCATTTGACCGCATTGATGCGGATGATGATGTGCGGGCGGTTATAGTGACCGGTGCCGGCGAGCGGGCCTTTTGCGCCGGTGCCGATCTGACTCCGGAAGATGGCAAAAAGCCGTTCGCCAGCGAAGAGCCGGTGGAGGATTATTCCGATCCCCGGGTCCGCGATGGCGGCGGTCTGTTGATCCTGCGTATCTATCAATGTCTGAAGCCGGTTATCGGTGCGATCAACGGCGTTGCAGTGGGTGTCGGCGCGACGATGCTGCTGCCGATGGATATGCGACTGGCCAGCGAGACGGCGCGCTTCGGTTTTGTCTTCGCCCGGCGCGGCATTGCCCCCGACGGCGCGGCGAGCTGGTTTCTGCCCAATCTGGTTGGCCGGGCGCAGGCGCTGGAATGGTGTCTGACCGGCCGGGTGTTTGACGCTGAGGAAGCCTTGAAAGGCGGCTTGGTCCGCTCACTGCACAAGCCGGAAGACCTGCTGCCCGCTGCCTACGCGCTAGCGCGTGAGATTGTCGATAATACCGCACCGGTATCGATCGCCGTCACGCGGCAAATGTTGTGGCAATTGCCCGCCGCCGCTCACCCGATGGAAGCGCACAAGGTTGACAGCCGGATCATCTATAATCGCGCCAAATCCGCCGATGCAAAAGAGGGTATTGCGAGCTTTCTCGAGAAGCGCAGCCCAAACTATCCGGACAAAGTGTCCAGCGACTTGCCAGACAGCTTCCCATGGTGGAAAGAACCTGTTTATAAGTGACAAAATTGTGACGTGGTGCACGTGGGGGATGACAAATGGGCGTCGACAAATTGGTAGCCAAAGAAAATGAAGCGCGCGCGCGCGACAAGCTGATCGAAACCGCCAGCCAGATCATGCGCGAAGGCGACACGATCGACATTTCCTTCAGCGAATTGTCGGTCCTGTCCGGTCTCAACAGCGCGCTGGTCAAATATTATTTCGGCAACAAGGACGGCCTGCTCGAGGCGATTCTCGAACGTGACATGGACAATATTCTGGTTCAGGTCGGTCTGCTGATCCAGAAGGACTGGCCGCCGGAAGACAAGCTGCGCCACCATATCGGCGCGGTGATCGATACCTATTATGAATTTCCCTATCTCAACCGGCTGACGATGCGCCTGATTCGCGAGCTGCCGCCAGAGGGTGCGCGCAAGATAGCGGACAAATATCTGAAACCGCTGTCCGAGGCGTACAAGATATTTGTCGGTGCAGGCATCAAGTCGGGCGTGTTCCGCGAAGTCGATCCCGATCTTTTCTACTCCGCCGTCACCGGCGCGGCTGACCGCTTCTTTACCGGCAAGCTGGTCTGGAAATATTGCTATGGCCGCGAGGATTTTGACGAACGCATGCGCGATGCCTATCGCGAGCAGACGGTCGATCTGATCATGGCCGGTATTTTGAAATAAGAATCGCTACTCCGCCGCTTCGCCTTCCGGTTCCAGCTTGTCCTGCGTGCGCAGTTCGAAGTCGCTGGCGTCGTGCCGTTCGCGCAGCTGGCCTTCGGGGTCGCCCCAGGCGCGGTTGACCATTTTGCCGCGTTGCACCGCCGGGCGTTCGCCGATCATATCGGTCCAGCGGTTCATATGCTTGTAGGACGCGGTGTCGAGAAATTCGGCGGCTTCATAGATGACATTCTTGACCAGTGCGCCGTACCAGGGCCAGATCGCGATATCCGCGATGCTATATTCGTCGCCCGCCATATATTCATTGTCGGCGAGATGGCGGTCGAGCACGTCGAGCTGGCGCTTCACCTCCATGGCAAAGCGGTCGATGCAATATTCGATCTTGACCGGCGCATAGGCATAGAAATGGCCGAAACCGCCGCCGAGATAGGGGGCGCTGCCCATCTGCCAGAACAGCCAGTTCAGCGCCTCGGTGCGCTTGTTGTGGTCGCCGGGCAGGAATTCGCCGAATTTTTCGGCGAGATAGAGCAGGATCGAGCCGGATTCGAACAATCGGGTCGGCTGGTCGGTGCTGTGGTCCATCAATGCCGGTATCTTGCTGTTCGGGTTGATATCGACAAAGCCGCTGCCAAACTGGTCGCCTTCGCTGATATTGATATAATAAGCATCATATTCCGCGCCCTTGTGGCCGAGCGCCAGCAGCTCCTCGAGCATCACCGTGACCTTCACGCCATTGGGCGTGGCCATCGAATAGAGCTGCAGCGGATGCTTGCCGATCGGCAGTTCCACCTCTTTCGTCGGCCCGGCGATCGGGCGGTTGATATTGGCAAAGCGGCCGCCATTTTCCTTGTCCCATTTCCAGACTTTCGGGGGCGTGTAATCGGGCAGATTGTCGGTCATGGGAAGGTTCCTTTGTTGCTCTGGGCGACTGGTAGCATTTGCAACCGCAGCGATCACGCAAGTTTTTCTGCATCCGCGCAAAGCGGATTTATGAGCATGGCCTAATTTCTGGGCGGGATGCTGTGGACCATGGTCAGGAAATTCAACGTCGTTCCGGCGCGCCGATGTTCGGACAAGGCCTGATAATCCGGGTCGTTATACCAGGCGGTTGCCGCTTCCTGACTGGGGAATTTGAGCAAGACCACCCGGCCTTCCGGCGGCGTCGCGCCTTCAAAGGTGACGCTGCTATCGTCAAAGGTGATGAACTCCCCGCCATGCTTTTTCAAGATCGGGAAAAATCCCTTTTCATATTCGCGATATTTCGCCGCGTCCTGCACGGTGAAATTGGCGACGACATGGACGGGAAGGTCGGTCATCCTATTGCCCCTAGTTCATTTCCGCGAAGGTCTTGTCCTTGTCGACGCGGACATCCTGCGGCAGACCCAGAACCCGTTCGGCGATGATATTTTTCAGGATTTCATCGGTGCCGCCCGCGATGCGCAGTCCCGGCGCCCACATGAAGCTTTCCTGGAAAATCGCATCCGACGGCGCTTCGTCCTTGTCGACGATGATACCGAAATGATCCTGCATCTCGATCGCGCTGTTGCAGATGTCCTGCAGATGATTGGCGTTGATGATCTTGCCGATCGCATTTTCCGGGCCCGGCGTTTCGCCGCGCGACAGGGCGGTCTGGGTGCGGAATTTGGTCAGCTTGTAGCCTTGCGCCGCGACATACCAGTCGGCCAGCTTGTCGCGGAACGCCTGGTTGGACAGGGTGCCGGCCGAGCGGGCATAATCCATGATTTCCTTCCAGTCGGGTCCCGGCGAACCGCCAACCGCCAACCGCTCGTTCATCAAGGTGACCAGCGCCACTTTCCAGCCCATGCCGGGTTCGCCGAGCCGGTCGGCGTCGGGGATCCGAACATCGGTGAAATAGACTTCGTTAAACTCGCTGCCGCCCGACGCCTGATGGATCGGCCGTACATCGACGCCCGGCTGCTTCATGTCGACGATGAACATGGTCAGGCCCTTGTGCTTGGGCACATTGGGATCGGTGCGGACCAGCAATATGCCATAGTCGGAATAATGCGCACCAGAAGTCCACACTTTCTGACCATTTATGACCCATTCGTCACCATCCTTGACCGCTTTTGTCTTGAGACCGGCAACATCTGACCCGGCGGCCGGTTCGGAGAACAGCTGGCACCAGACATCTTCGCCCATCAGCGCCTTGCGAACATATTTTTTCTTATGCTCATCCGAGCCAAAGGCAATCACGGTCGGGACGCACATGCCGAGGCCGATGGCAAAAGGACCAGTGGGCGCATCAAATTTGGCTTCTTCCTGACCCCAGATCACCTGCTGCATCACGGTGCCGCCGCGGCCACCCATTTCCTTGGGCCAGGTGATTTGCGCAAAGCCGCCCTCGGCCTTGATCTTCTGCCACGCCTTGGCGCGGGCGAGAAAATCTTCGCGGCGACCGGAGCGCAAGGCGCCGGGTGTCTTGGGCTTCAGATGCTGCGACAGGAAAGCCTGCGCCTCGGCGCGAAATTCTGCTTCTTCGGGTGTATCGTTGAAATCCATAGTCTATTCCTTCACTTTTTTGACTCAGGCCCGACCGACCGTTCGTGCTGAGCTTGTCGAAGTACGAGTGCGCGCATCAAGCTGTCGTTGACCTTCGGTCGCCTTCGGCTCGACAGACTCAGGACGAACGGCACTCTTTGGTCCATATTCAGTCATTTTTCGCTTCGAGCGCGCTGACCAGCTTCTCTTTCCAGACCGCCGGGCTGCCGGCCTGGACGGCAAGCAATTTGGCGCGGCGGTAGAAGAGATGGCAGTCCACCTCCCAGGTGAAACCCATGCCGCCGTGGGTCTGGATATTTTCCTTCGAAGCATACCAGAAGGCTTCCGATGCCGCGACCCGCGCCGCTGCCGCTGCTTCCGGCAGTTCGGCGGCATCGCTCGATAGCGCCCAGGCACCATAATAAGCGTTCGAGCGGGCGACTTCATTCTTCACATACATGTCGGCCAGCTTGTGCTTGATCGCCTGATTGCCGCCAATGGCGCGGCCAAAGGCCTGGCGTTCCTTGGCATAGGCGTTGGCCATTTCCAGGCAGCGCGAGGCACCGCCCAGTTGTTCAAAGGCGAGCAGCACCGCCGCCCGGTCGTTGATCTGGTCGAGCAGCGGCATGCCGTTGCCCGCTTCGCCGAGCAGGTCTGCGGAAGCGCCGTCAAAGCTGATCACCGCATGGCTGCGGGTCGGCTCCAGCGTCTTGATCGATTTGCGGGTGACGCCGCTCTGGTTCAGGTCGACAATGACCAGACTGGCGCTACTGCCATCTTTGACCAGCACAATTGCATGGGTGGCGATATCGCCGTCGGTCACCGGGATCTTCTTGCCCGTTATGCCGCCGTCCTTCAGCCGCGTGGCAATATTGCCAGCGGCAGTCTCGCCCGGCCCTTCACTGACCGCGATACAGCCAATGACGCTGCCGTCGGCAACCTTGGGCAGCAAGGCCTGTTTCTGTTCTTCGCTGCCCGCCAGTTTCAGCGCTTCGGCAAAGAAATAGGCAGAGGAGCCAAACGGCACCGGTGCCAGCGTCCGGCCCAGTTCCTCGGCAATCACGCACAGCTCGAGCATGCCGAGACCAAGCCCGCCATATTCTTCGGGAATCGCCGCGCCGAGCCAGCCCATGTCGACGATCTTTTTCCACACGCCGTCATTGTGGCTCTTGCTGTCATCATCGAGCACTTCGCGGACCTGCGCCATCGTGCACTGGGCCTCGAGAAACTTGCGTGCTTCATCGCGGAGAAATTTCTGGTCGTCAGAGAAATCAAAATTCATCGAGCGGTTCCTGTCCTGCTATTTCTTATGCGTCGTTGGCGGGCATATTCATCGCCCCGCGTATTTCATCATTGTCCGCGCCCAGCGTGGGCGGGTCGGCATAAATATTCGCCGGGCTGGCGGAATAATGGACCGGATGCTTGATCGTCCGATATTTGCCGATCTTGTCGCCCTCCCGTTCCTGCCAGAAACCGACCTGCTGCAAATGCGGATCGGTCAGGACATCTTCCATCCTGTTATAGCGCATCGCCGGAATATTATGCTCGTCGAGCAGGGGCAGCCACTCTTCCGTGGTCTTGGTCGCGGCAATTTCCTCGATCAGGGCATAGAGCGCGGTAATGTTCTTGGTGCGCTGGGAATAATCGGCGAAGCGCGGTTCATCAAAGACACCGGGTTTGCCGCCCAATTCGAAAAACTTCCGCCACTGCGCATCATTATAGGGAACCAGACCGATATAGCCGTTCTTGGTCGGATAGGGCTTGCGATTTTCGTTGATCGAGCGTGTGTAGGCGAGTTTTCCGTTGCCCGGAATGAAGGTCTCACCCCACAGATTCTCGACCATGTTGAACCAGGTGAAGGCTTCGAACATCGGCACCTGGACAAATTGCCCTTCGCCGGTCTTTTCCTTGTGATACATCGCCGCCAGCGTGGCATTGACCGCGAACAGGCCGATGGTCTTGTCGGCGACCAGCGACGGCATATAGAGCGGCCGGCCGCTGTCGCCGCGCATTTCAAACAGGCTGGCAAAGCCGGAGGCGCACTGGATCAGGTCATCATAGGCCTGCCGTTTCTCATATTCGCCGCCCTGGCCGAAGCCGGCGCAATGGACATAGACGATGCCGGGATTGACCGCCTTGACGCTTTCATAATCCAGCCCCAGCCGTTCCATGCCGGCCAGCCGGACATTGTGAAAAAACACATCGGCATGTTTGAGCAGTTCGAGAATGACGGCTTTGTCGTCTGCATCCTTGCCGTTGAGCGTGATCGATTTCTTGTTGCGGTTGAGCGAGGCGAAAATCGGGCCGAGGTCACCGGTCGGGCTGTCGCCAGCGTGACGCATCATGTCGCCGGCGAATTTGCCTTCGCCATTTTCGATCTTGATCACATCCGCGCCCATATCCGCGAAATTGAGAGTGGCGAAGGGTCCGAGCACTACGGTAGACATATCGACGATCTTCAAGCCCTTCAGCGGGCCCGTCGGTTCCGTGTCCCAGTTCAGTTCCGGCCAGCCGCCCATCAAATATTCTCCATTTTAGCTAGTGCATGATTCCACCTTGCTGTTATCATGTTTAATCGATTGATGAACTGTTTATTTTGAGGGAATTAACAATGGTAACGGCAGATCCCAAGGCACCGGTGCTGGTCGGTGTCGGTGAAGCGAGCGGACAAAAACTGAAAGAATCGCAAGGGATTGAATGGCCATCGACCGTTGATCTGGCATCGGCTGCGGTGAAGCAGGCGCTGGCGGATAGCGGCGCGGCGGACAAGCTGGCAGCGTCGATTGACTGCCTGCTGTCGATCCGCCTGTTCCACGACAGTGGCCTGCCGCATGATTTCGGCTCGCCGGAGAATCATCCCGAGGCGGTGGCGGCGGCGTCCGGTCTCGACCCGGCCAACCTGCTCTATGGCGATGTCGGCGGCCAGAGCCCGCAGAAGCATCTCAACAAGCTCGCCTGCCAGGTTCATGCGGGCGAATACAAGGCGGTGATCCTCTCCAGCGCCGAGAATATGGGCACGGTCAAGCGGGCGCGGCGGAGCGATCACGAACTCGACTGGAGCCAGCCGGCGACCCGCGAGATGACCGATCTGATCACCAGCGAAGACAAGATGCTGACCGCCTATGAATGGCGGCAGGGTATCATCAACATGCCAATGGCCTACGGCATCGTCGAAAATGCCCGGCGGGCGCGGCTGGGGAAGAACCGTGTCAGCTATGCCAAGGAGATGGCGGAACTGTGGGAGGCGTTCGCCAGCGTGTCCCTGTCCCGCGAGCACGCGCAATTCGCCCGCAACTGGACGGCAGAAGAATTGCTGGCCGACGATCATGGCAATTACCGGCTCAACGATCCCTATCGCCGCTGGATGGTGGCGCAGGATGCAGTAGAACTGGGCGCGGCGGTGATCCTGACCACCGCTGGTCATGCCGCCGAACTGGGCATCGCCGAAGACAAGATGATCTATCTGCACAGCGGCGCCGACGCGAGCGTGCCGCTGATGAGCCAGCAGGACGATCTGTCGATTTCACCGGCGATGCAGGCGGCGTTTCCGAAGGCGCTGGAACTGGCGGAGCTGGACGCGGCGGATCTCGGGCCGATCGATATTTACAGCTGTTTCCCGGTCGCGGTGTCACTGGCGATGGATGCGCTCGGTTCGCCCGATCGCTCGCTGGCTTCCTATACGCTGACTGGCGGGCTGAGCTTCTTCGGCGGGCCCGGCAACAGCTATAGCGCCCACGGCATGGTCGCTTTGGTCGAGGCCTTGCGCAAGGATGGCAGTAAGCCCGGGATGATCTCGGCCAATGGCGGGGTGATCAACAAGGAATCGGTGGGCATCTATGCCGCGCAACCGGTCGCCGGCGGCTGGACGCCCGACCGGATCGCGGCACCGGTGCGGATCCCCAAGCCGGACCATGTCAAACCGGACCATTTTTTCAACGGCAAGGCGGTGATCAAAAGCTATGCCATGCCTTATGGCAAGGCCAGCCGCGGCGCGGCGAGCCTGTGGCTGGAGGACGAGCAGGGGCTGCCCGCGATTGGCGTCCTGCCCGATGCACCGGAAGATACCGACCTGATTGGCCTGACGGTCAATGTCACCGCCGCCGATGATCGCAATATGGCCAAGCTTGAGGGATAGGCCGAGCAAGTTGCTGGTCCGCGATGTCGCCGACTATGACCGGGTGTACAAGAAACGGATTAAGGCGGTGCCGCTGTCAGATGGGTCGGCGAGCTTGGCGATAGAGCGGATTAAATGTGAGACGGCGGTGCTGGTTCAGGTTAAATATCTGCAATCCCTGCCTTTAATGACGCTTTGCTTGCGTCAAGATCGTTCGTCTGGCGAACACCTCATCAAGGATGTACGGGTGGAAGGTCAAGGAGTTTCGATTTGTGAATTGGAAAGCGATAGCCGAGCCGGTCTCGCACTTGCTCAATCATTGGTGCATACCACGGTGGCGCATACGGCGAGATAATAACCCGTTCAATCATTACATTCATATCGCATGCGAATGACATCCCTGATTCAATCGGTCGATTGTCTTCAATAAGGTTGTCAAAACGCATCGATTCTTCGTTCCAATTGAAGTTTTCGAGTGCATCGTGGAAATTGCCAGTATGCCAATGAACGAGTCTGATCTCCTTCTCATATTCATAACTGGAACGCTTGATCATGATGGTGTCGAAGGCGTTAGGAGTTCCGATCTGAACGAAAGAAGGGTCTCGGTATTTAACCTTTCCTAGGTAAAACTTTTCATCATTCTCCGCCAAGGCTGTTTCGAGCCTTCCGCCATTAGATATCAGGGCAACTCCAGCCCCGGGCGATCCATAGACTTTCCACATAGCAACGGATTCGTGATCGGCCGCGTGCCAGCAATTGAGATAGTAATCGCGACGCCCAGATTGCGTCATAATACAAGCCTGCTCTTCGAGCATGAACCAAGCCCGGAATGCGGCTTCGGGCGTGTCGTTGCCATCCCGGTTGTATATATTTAGTATTTGATCGCGTAACCGTTCCGGGACTTCTTCGATGGAGCGCCACATACGATGAGGGAATTGAACAGCTCCAACCACACCCTCGTAAGGATCGTCTCTAGCTAAGTGTCTGACCCGAAACTAAGTTGGGTGATATCAGCAGGTTAGCTTGACGGCTATCCGATTCGTTGATTCAGTGGGTTTTGCAACAAACTTCTGGAGACCAACGATGTGGACCGATACCACCCGTGT